>Ga0209777_10008187_pt1 | contig 11486 bp, 7 predicted proteins | sample FrelakmetHBP12HB_FD_187147 | JGI IMG/M metagenome (GOLD analysis project Ga0209777, IMG submission 187147) | Freshwater lake sediment microbial communities from the University of Notre Dame, USA, for methane emissions studies -HBP12 HB (SPAdes)... | ecosystem: Environmental > Aquatic >...
TCTGCTCGGCCAAGGTCAACAACTTTTCCCGAGTCACCTTCGAACGTTCGATGGCCAGTGTTCTCATGACTCAAGAGTATAACAAGGTCAGGCCTGAATGTCACTTTACTTAGTTCGTTGACTTTAGTTACAGGAATTTTGGGAGTGCATCTTCGCCCGCGTGTGCCGGGTATGTGGCTTTTGTGAGGCGCACCTTAATTTCATACCGATGCGCAATCCATTTTTTCATTTCCCCTTATCTGCATGCACCCGCATGCCGCTGCGGCTTCGCATGCCTCCGACCGTTTCCGGGTGGACGAGCAAGCGCAAGCGATTGTGTCGCCATAGGCAGCGCCGATGAGAGTGAATTTCGCCCTCGTGCAGGTGCCCACCTTAAGCGCGGCAACGGCCGGGCTCACCTGAGCCGACATGTGTTCCGAAATTGCCGTTCCGCCGCCGATGGTCATGGACCCGCTTGGCAGCAACATCTCCCTTCCTGTCGACACTGAACTTGGTCGCGTTGTTGCTCTGTCCTACGAGAATGTTCCGGGCATTGCCGTCAAGCGAGCCTCGCTGAGAAAACCTTTGGCAGGGGGCTTGATTTTGCAGTCGGCCAGGTTTGTGGCGAACTAAGAAAGGTTCGCCCCACACCAGTCCTGGGCTTAGGCGAGACTCACGCAGCCTCCAGTTGACCATCGGTAGCTTGTGGACTCGGAACGCACCTGAGGGACACCCTCAGTTGTATTCCGGGCGGATGCCGATTCTCAACGGTAACCGAGCCTCCGAACAACGAGAGAATTCGGTGGGCCACGGGCGCGTCGAGCCCGAGGTCGCCGCCCGGCGTAATGGCATCGCCAATGGAGAAGAGCTCGAAAAACTTCGGGATGGCCGGAGCCGGGATGGCACGCCCACGGCTTTCGACCATCAGATGGACGGCGTTTGGCGCGTCATGGAATGTGAGCTGGACGGTTCCACCCGGTTCGGAGAACTTAACTGCCGTTTCCAGCAGCGCTTGGAGCGCCTTAACCAGCAACTCCTCGTCGCCGCGCACGAACGCCGTTGTGGCTGGCGGCGCCTCCAAAGCCACATCACGAGTCAGCGCAAACTCGGCCGCTTTTTCGAGCGCGCCAGCCAAAATAGCTGCAATTGGGGCGCGCGCGGACACGAACTTCTCCGCCTCCACTTCGATCTGACTCAGGAGCAAGGCGTGATCGAGAATCGTCAGGATTCTTCGACGGGATTCCTTAAACATGGTGCGAACCTCGTCGTCCTCGGAACCGGGGCTGGCCTCGGCCAACAATAACTCGCCGACCCCCAGCAGTCCGTTCAGCGGTGTGCGGAACTCATGGGAGATCAGGTTTAGAAAGTCGCTTTTGGATTGGTCAAGGATCATCAATCGCGCGTGGGCCTCGGCCAGTTCAGCGGTTCGAGAGCGCACCAGCTCTTCCAAGTTGATATTGTGCTGTTCAAGGGCACGCTGAAGCCGTCCCACCTTAAGGTGAGTCTCCACACGTGCCTGTACTTCCTCGAACTGGAAGGGCTTGGATACGTAATCCACGCCGCCAGCTCGAAAGGCCTTGACCTTGTCTTCAGTTTCGTTCAGAGCGCTGAGGAAAATCACCGGGATGCGGGCAAGTATCGGGTCGGACTTTAACCGTTGGCAGACTTCGAAACCATTTATTCCCGGCATGTTGATGTCCAGCAGAATCAGATCAGGAGGGGAGTGGGTGGCGGCGTCCAGCGCCAGCTGGCCCCTCGGAAACGACCGTACTCCGTAACCCTGCTGCTTCAACATTTCTTCCAGGAGTCTCAGGTTCGCCGGTTGATCGTCCACCACCATGATGTTGGTTTTCTCTCTTTGAATCATTTGTTTCCTCCGACCTCAGTTCTCAAGTTTCTGGCGCGCCCCTTCCAACAGACGGGTCAGGGCATCGTACTCATACTTGTCCGCAAGCTCCTGCATGGCGTGCGCGGCTTGCATATCCTGTTCCCCGATTCTTTGAATGAGCTGATCCAGGCGGTCCTTGTCGCCGTTCGAGACGGCCTCGTCCACGGCATCAATTAATTCTGCCGACAGACTTTTCAGATGTTCGGAGCTCAGAGAGAACGCCGGAGCACCCACCGAATCCCCTGTCTGCGAGGCCTCTTCGGTGGCATACAAATAGCTGAGCCTCAGGTGCGCTTGAATCATTTGCAGTAGCTTGCCTTCCCGAAACGGTTTGGCGAGAAAATCATCCACGTTGCCGGTGCGCAAGATAGCCTCACGGTCCCCATCCATGACGCTGGCGGTGAGGGCGATGATCATCGGTCTCTTTTCATTCGAGTTCGTCCTGATGACGCGGGCTGCCTCCACGCCGCCCATGCCCGGCATGCGTATGTCCATCAGGATTAGATCAGGTTCCCATTCCCGCCAGACCCGGATGGCCGCTTCCCCGTTTTCTGCCTCGCGCACCGCAAAGCCCACTGAAGTCAAGAGGTCGTTCAGCCAGCCCCGGTTGTGCCGCTCGTCGTCGACAATCAGCACCCGAGGCGCCGGCTTTCCGGGCTCGAGGCCGATCACACGGCGGTGCGCTCTTTGGTCTGGACTTGCGCCGGCAGTACTCTCTTGAACCGGGATTTCAAAATGAAAGACGGAGCCCTCGCCCTCCTCGCTGCTCACCGTAAACTCGCCGCCCATCAGACGGACGAATTCCTTGCTGATCGCAAGCCCCAAGCCGGTTCCCGCTTGCAACGCCACCCCACTCTGGGTCTGCACGAACGGCCGGAACAGCTTGGTCAGCTCCTCTGGCGCGATGCCGACTCCGGTGTCTGCAACCTCGGCTAAGAGCCAAAGCTGCTGATCACTCCTCCGTCCCATGGACACCCGAAGCTTGATCTCGCCCCGTTCCGTAAACTTCATCGAGTTTCCAAGAAGGTTAATGAGCACCTGGCGTAGCTTGCCTAGATCGGCTTCGATGTGCCGCACCGGTTTCCCACTGACGCACAATTCGAGCTTTAGCCCTTTGGCCTCGGCCCTTAAGCGGAACATCGCAGCCAGATCTTCCACAAGCTGCGAAACATCGAACGTCACCGGGCTGAGTAGCATGCGGCCCGCCTCGATCTTGGACATCACCAAGATGTCGTTGATGAGTTCCAGTAGGTGCTCGCCGCTTCGGTTCACAATCCTCAGGTTTTCTCTCGCTCCCTTTCCCAGGGAGGAATCGCGCAGCATCAATTGGGAATAGCCGAGGATGGCGTTCATCGGAGTACGAATTTCGTGGGACATGTTGGCAAGGAAGACGCTTTTGGCGCGGTTGGCCCCCTCGGCTTTGTCTTTGGCTTCCACCAATTCAGCAGTGCGGGCGGCTACTTCATTTTCGAGGTGTTCCTGGTGCCTAAGAAGCTCCTCGTCCCTGCGCTCGATCTGGCCCAGCATCTCGTTGAAGGTATCGACCAGCTGGCCTAATTCATCGTCCTTTTCCTTTACGGCTCGAACGGAGTAGTTCTTCTCAAGGGAGACGATCTTGGCCGCCCTCGCAACGTGGGCAATGGGCTCCGAGATGATGGTTTGGAGCTTTGCGGACAGTCCGAGCGCCAGGAGCGATGTGATGAAAAGAATGACGGAAACGATCTCCGCAAAACTCCTGAGCCTTTCTTGGATCTCCCCTAAGTCCGACTCAAGGTAGATTACGCCAATGGGCCTGCCGCGGAGCACGATCCGTCTAAACAAAAGCAACCGGCTTGGTTCAAACCAACTACTATCCGGCTGAAGCCGAGGGCAGGCGAAGCCCTGCGACTCTGGTTGGCGCCGGTAGGTCGCGAACAGGTCGCCCTCGTTCGAGTAGATGCAGGCACCGACAATGTGCCGTTTCGCTTTAAGTCCGGAAAGGATCTCCTCGGTTGCCTTCTGGTCTGCGAAACTGAGCGCGGCGGTGCTATTGGAGCCGAAGATCTCCGCCAAAACCTCGAGATCATTCCGCATCGAAGTGCGGAATGTCCAATAGTCGTAGCCGACCACCGCCAGGGAGGCGAGCACCAGAGCTACACCCACCGTGACCATAATGATGAGCCGGAGCTTCTGCTTGATGGAGAGACAACGATGGGTCTCTGCTTTCTGCACCTTGTTTGACCTCTTACTTCTTCACGATCTGCGCCAGACTTAGAAGCTTGGGACTGATCCGAAGCTTTTGCTGCCCCGCGGCGTTCAAGTTGATCTCGATTCGAACCTTCTTGCCCTCCAGCCTGAAGTCGACCACTCCACCTTCCTCGGCAAAGCCCTCTGATTCCCCCACGGTCAGAACCCCCGGCGTCTTCAGATTTCGAAGGATGTCTTGAAAATATTTCCGGTCGGACGAAGCAATAAAGAGAATGTGGCAGTTGCTTGCCTGTTGAACGTCAGAAACCTGCCGCACCAACAATTTTCTCTCATCGATCGACTCTCCGTTCACCGCTTCATTGAGCGTAACCAGGATGGGGCTTTGTCCAAGAACGCAAATGGTGAGCGGATCGTTGGAGGCCTTGAAAGCCTGCGCCGGCCATTCCACAAACTTGGCCAGGTTGTACACGTACGCCGCCTTCATTTGATATTCGCTGACCGACTGGGCTGGCCCACTGGCACTGAGCAGAACTCCCAGAAGCACAGCCAGGCTGATGCGGGGCAAGACTCGCGTTGGGATTGACGATTGGAATGGTGCCTTCCTCGGAATGCGGCTTCCAACTGTCTTTGGCGAATCAGCAACCGCCAATCCAAGAGTGGGCTTTGATTCTTTCCTCACTTCCTGCCACCGTGCCATCCCCGAAATGTGTACGTCAGCTTTAACCGGAACGTCCGCCCATCCTGATACAAAATGTCTTGCACGTGCTCAGCACCGCCGGGGTAGCCGTACGTGGTATTAAAGAGGTTGTAGATGCTCGCCGACAGTTCCCATCCTTTTCCCGCGGGCGTACTGACGAGGGTCAGGTTCGGTAGCACAAAGCCGCTGGCTTGGTTTCCAGCCAATGTCCTCCTGCTGCTGAAATAGCGAACGTCGAGGCCGGCAGTGGCCTTCCTCTTAAAAAGGGGAAGAAGAAGATTGAACTTAACCATCTGGCGCGGCGAATCGACAAGGAGGTTTCCTGTCTGAGGATCGTGGGCTGGTTCAAGAGTGTAACTCAGCCGCGTGCTAACACCGGAAGGCCACCTCCCCTCGAGTTCCGCTTCCATGCCCCTCACCACGACCGACCTGACGTTCTGGAATTGAATCAAACCGTCGGCGTTCACCTCGTTGTCGATGAGATCGTGAGCCCGATTCTGGAAAACGCCGCCGGCCAGGCGGAGGTGATCTCCAAAATACTGCTCCGCCGTGAACTCAAAAGTCTGGATGGTTTCTGGTCTAAGGTTCGGGCTCCCGATCTGATTGGGAGGGCTTTGGTAATAGAGTTCGTAGGTATTCGGGGCGCGGAAAGCCGTTCCATAGAGAAACTTGACGGTGGTTTTTTCCAGCGGCCTGTAGATCACCGCCAGGCGCGGATTTGTGGTCCCCCCGAGGGTCCCATAGTGGTCGTATCGCAATCCGGCGTTGAGAATTAAATTCTTGCGCAGGGTATATTCGTCCTGCGCGTAGATCCCAACTATGTTGGAGTTTCGGTCGTCGCTCAGGTATCGATAGAAAGGACTGGCGTCGTAATTGCCCTGCACCTGCTGGAAGTTGCGGCGAAATTTGGATCCGAAGGTCAGCTTGTGCCGATCAAAGAGTACTCGCGAAAGCTGGACCTCGGCGGTCCACCATTTACCGTTACTGTAATCCACATTTAGCGTTGGCGGCTGAGGCGGCGAATGGTCGTACACATATCCGGCGTGGTAAGCAGACTGGTCGTAAGAAAGGCGGCCGACCACTTCCCATTGATTTGAGAACTTGTGATTGTAACCCAGTGCGAGGTATCCCCTCGCGTCAGTGGTCCGGTTGCGAGGATCGTTGAAAACCGTGCCGAAGGACGCGGTGGAAATTCCCTTCTCCCTGGTGCTATAGGCCCCTTCCAGGCTGAACTCGCGGAAGGACACTCGCCCGAAGGCTTGCCGGAACGCATCGTCATCCACGTTGTGGGCGATTCCATAATTCGAGGCAGGGCTATCAAACTCCTTGAAATACAACTGGCCTGGACCGTCGCTTCCATAGAAGGAAGTTGAGAGAAGCAGTTCCAGCCCGTTCTTGAGCTTGTTGCCATAAGTGAGGCGGCCCTGCCTGGTTCCGAAGCTCGCCAGGTCGCCGGAGATTTCGAGGCCCTTCGTTGTCTCGCCCTTTCTGGTAATCACATTGATGACACCCAGAAAGGCATTACTCCCGTAGATCGAGGAGCTCGGCCCTCGGATCACTTCCACGCGGTCGATGAGATCGACGTCCACCGGGAATTCCGTGCCGATGAGCGCTTCGTCATAAATGTTGTCATTAATTCGGTGACCATCCACCAAGAGCAAGAAGTGGTCGTTGTATCCACCGTTTCGGCCAATACCTCGTATCCCGACATAGGTGTAATTCCTGTCGTAGGTCAGAAAGAGTCCGGGAACACTCCCCAGGATGTCAGCCAGCGTCCGGTAGCCATATCTGCGGATCTCGTCGGCGGTCACGATGGTCACCGACGCGGGAGCATGGGTGACCGGCTGTGTGTAGTTCGAAGCACCGTAGACCGTATCGACTTGCATGTTCACGAGGTCTTCAAGATTGATCTTGATCAGCTCGTGGGTGGTCGGTTGAGCTTCAGGGGCAGTTTGGGCTCCAGCGCGCGTGCCCGTCGTGAGGACAAGGGCAAGAACCAGGAGTTGGACCGCCTGCGCGAGACGAGATGGCAACCAGAAGGATCCGCTCTTTTTGCGGATCGCTGATTGCCATTTACCGATCGAAGAATTTGGCTTCCTCAAAGTTGATCCGCAATCGGAAATCGGAAGTGTGAGCATTGGCTCAGGGCTGGAAATATCATGTGATCCTTTTGTGGACGCTGTGCCCCATTTGTGTATGAAGAAGTTGTGCGCGGATGAAGGTTCAAATGCCGCGCGCAACCCGTCAGGGCGCGAGAGCTTGGTGCGACCAGGAAGCGCGGCCAGCAATCGCGGCGAGCACTGGGCGCCAGGAACTGCCGGTCGTCCCTCGATGAGTCTCATCAATTCACCAGCCTTCGGTCGGAGGTCCAATCGAAACCTCCTGGGACACAACAACGCGTGCCACCTCAATGATCTCATCGGGAGAATTCGACATCCCCTTAAGGGGTAAGCTCAGGTTGTTCACAGGTGAATTGTTTTCGGTTGTGTCTCGTGGGATGGTCCATGCGGCCAGTTCCACCGGCTTTACTTGCTCGGGTTCGCAGCCGATATATGACAACCTGGCGGTTCCGCAGACAAGCGATCATGAGAATCGATAACGCGCAGAAAGCGAAGAAACCCTGCGAGCCATCAAATCTCCTCCGGCGACCGTACCTGAAAACACCTCTTGATCCATGAAACTGGCCAGGTCTGCGGCCATGACGGCGATCGTCGATATGGGTAGAATCCCTAGTTGCAGCCCGCAGCCTTCAAGTGCTTGTAGATGGATCGTGTCAAACACTCGCATGGATAATTGACTCCTGACTTTCATGGGCAAGGGGAACCACATTTTGTTAGCATTCATTTGTCGGTGAGTTAGATAGGGTCTTTGAGCTGGGCCGAAATACGCTTTGCCGGAAGCGTGTTCGGTTCAGACACGACTGTATAAAAAAGAGCAGTTCGCAAATCTGCAGACAGGCTGAGATAAGCGGAGATATATAGAAAACGTTGGCAAAAGGGAGGGAGTGATCCCTTTGCTCAAGGCCGCTACGTACGGGGGAACTGTGGATACTCGCTGGCGGGTTTCTTTGGCGGTCTGGTCCAAGTTGAAAGAAGGATGAACGATGAAGCGTGTAGGGGCGACCCTTGTGATCGCCCATGGGCGGGCACGAGGCTCGCCCCTACTACGATCTGACCAACCCGTTGATATAGCTATGGAGGGCATCAAGGTCGTGCGGCGAGAGGTCAACAAAGGAAACGCCAATGCCATCGGGCGGCATTTTGCGCACAATTTTGGCACGCGGCTGCAACACTCCCGGGACGCCGGGCAACTCGAATTGCAGATCTAATTCTTGACCTACATTCCAGCCCGCCGCATTGATCAGCGCCATCCCGGATTTGCTCACATCCAAGGCGCGCAGTTTCGACAGAGGCGAGGAGGTCCCGGTCAACCGACAAAGAACCTCATTCCGATAGACCAGGCGCGTGTAGCGCCGTTTCTCATTCAGAAAGGCACCGCGCAGGGCCTTTAGAACGTGGACGAGGCGCTCTTGAGTGAACGGCTTGCCGAGGAAAAGAGTGATGCCCGCCTGGAATCCCCGGCGCATGGTCTGTGCATCGTCGCTTCCCGTCAGCATAACCACGGGAACGGTGCTATTGGAGGGCGAACGGCGAACAGCTTCGGTCAACTGGAACCCGTCGAGGTAGGGCATGGCGGCGTCCAGGAAAATCCCGTCAAACTTCCGCGTGTCAACCAGCCGGGCGGCGGCGCGGCTGTCACCTTCCGTGACCACATCCTCACCCAGCGACGCGAGCAAGGTTTTGAGCAGCGCCAACGCGGGGAGATCGTCATCGACTGCGAGAAGTCTAAACGCCATGGGAGGATCGCAGGTAAAATGATAATACACTTTCGGCCGTTTAGCATCAACCAATTGAATTCACCTGCAAGCGGCCGCCGCATCCAGAGGCTAGGAGAATTGAAAACTTCGCGCACCTTGCTCTCCAGATCTTGAGACGAGAACGGCTTGGCAAAGTTAGTGGATTGGGTATCTCGTACTCCGTACATGCTCGCCCTGATTTTGGTATAACCCGACGAAAAGCAAACCTTGATTTCCGGGCAAAGGACTCCAAGCCGGGTTGTCAGCTCGGCACCGGAGTTGTGACTCGACGCAATCGAAGCTGGATCAAGGAAGGTGTGACGGGAATTGTATGCCGGGGATTATACGCCCGAGGTAGTTATGAATGAATATCGTTTTGCAAGGCCGTGAGGGTTGAGTCGACTTAGTATCTGTCGCCTAACGGTAGAGAAAATTAATGCGTTCGAATCAGTACGCTCCCCCATGGTAGTTTCAGGCAAGAGGAGCGTTCCGGAGTTCTGACCGTGGCAAAGATATTTGAAGGACAAGACAGCGGAACTTGAGCGCAAGAAAAATTGGCGGACAAATCTCGGAAGTACGGTTAGATCTTCCTCACAAGTTTGATTGGTGCGCGGAAAACTTGTGTTCCAGTTACGTTCCAGTTTGGGGCAATTTCCGGACTTCGGTCCCGCTTCCCCGTGTGTGTACAGTGAGTGTACAGAGAAAGTGAGTTTTTGGCGGTTGGTGATTTTGTGGCGGCGTTAGTTTTCAATAAGTTCAATCGTGTCAACGCGGCGTAAGAGTTCGACTCCCCCCGCCTCCACCATCCCTCCCCACCACAAAATCCTAGCACAGCCGCTCGTGCCGGAATGACGTGCCCGCGAGGCAGGAAGCACTGTCGCTCCGCGTCGTCATTTGCGAGTACGCTTGACCATCGTGACGCGTCCTCTCGACTTCGAAAACCGGACGCGATCCACGCAACCCCGAATCAGGAAGAGGCCGCGCCCATGGGTTTCGAACAACCTCTCCTCGTGGGTGGGATCCGGAACCTTGTTCGGATCGAACCCCGGGCCTTCGTCCTCGACGACCAGCAGTATCCCGCGGTCCGGCTGGCAAAAGCACCTGACCACGACTTGCTTCTTTGGATCTTGCCGGTTGCCGTGGACCACGGCGTTCACGAGCGCCTCGCGTAGAGCGAGTTCCACGCCCTCTAGGAACCCTTTGCCGCCCTTCATCTCGCGTGCCAACTTCATGATCCTCTCGACAACACTCTCCACCGCGGCGAATGTGCTGGGGATCGTTGCCAACAGTCGCAAGCCGAGCGATTCTTTCTTCAATGGGCGGGCCGTCGAACGGCCGGGCTTTGCCTGGCGGGGGAAGTTAGCCACCTCGGTAGGTCCTTTAAGCCCGTATTTTCCAATTTAGCTTCCAACCTCCCCATAGTATACACCCTTCGCGGGGTTCCAGCGCCCTATCTGTTCGTTCCTCAGCGAGCCCCGGCGAAGCGTTCTGCATTCAGTCCTTTGAAGCCTTTAGGCGTGAACAGGCTCGCGCTGTTTCAGTTTGGGAAGTGCGTTGATGGATTCCCCGGCTTTCCACAGGCCGTCATAAGGCGGTGGTTCGCCTTCGCCATTGGACGCGCGCCGCGCCTTGCTATAGAATGGGAAATCTAACTTTCGGGATAAAGGCGACGCCGAATTGATCGCATTAAGCAAGTCCTCCCGGCCGCTTTTCCGCAGAAGCCGCATCTTGATTCTGCCCCTCGTGTTCGGCCTGGCCCTGCTCTTCTGGCCCGGGCGGGCTCTCCACAGCGACAACTTTGTTTTCTACTTTCCGAGCACTCGGCAGGTCTTGCCGGTGGAGGTTATTCAGGGCTCGAAATACTTGCCTCTTCTCCAAATCCTCAACCTTTTGGGCAGGATATCCGGCCTGCAGGAGAAGCGGGGCACGCTCAAGATCTGGTTCGGAAACTCACAACTCGAGTTCCGCCAGGACGACAGCAAGGTGCGCGTGGATAAGGTCTCGTTCAAACTTGCGGAGCCGGTGCGCGTGTCCAATGGGCAATGGGTGGTGCCGTTGGATTTCCTCACTTCGGTCCTGCCACGGCTAACCCATCAAGTGGTGGAGTACCAAGTGGGCACAAGCCGCATCTTCATCGGCGACGTGAAACCCTGTTCGTTCACCGTACGCCTGGATGACGTCGGGAACGGCGCGAGGCTGACCGTGCAATTCACGGACAAGGTCACGGTGAAGACCGCGTCAATGAACGGCAAGTGGGTATTGTTCCTGGGAGATCGCCCGGTCGAGCCGCTGGAGTCTGTTTATCACTTTCAGGACCGATACTTGACGGAACTGCGCTTCGACGATCAAGACGGCACGCCTAAACTGGTTCTCACGCCGGGCGTGGATGGACTGAATTTCTATCCCGTCCTGGCAGAAGGCGGGAAAGTCCTGCTCGCCGACGTGCTGAAGCCGCCGCCGGTAGTTGCCCAGCAGACTCCGTCCCCGGCGCCGCCAGCCGTTCCCGGGCAGGCGCCCCCTGCGGGTACGCAGGCTCCCCTTGGCCCAACCGGAGAAACGCCGGCAGCACCTCCCGGCCCGCCCCTGCCCGTCGTCGTCCTCGACGCCGGTCACGGAGGCGAAGACTCCGGAGGCCGCAGCCGCGAGGGCGTGCTGGAGAAAGATCTGGTGGCTCAGCTGGTGGCGCGCGTCCGGCTGGCGCTGCTGTCCTCCCAAAAATTCCGCGTCATGCTGACGCGGACCGGTGACGTCAACCCGAGCTTCGAGGAGCGGACCACCACGGCGAACTTGGCGGGTGCGGTCGCATTCTTAACCTTTCATGCGGGCGATTCGAACACCTCGCCTCACCTTGCGGTTTATGTCTACGAGCCTCCCGCCCC
>Ga0209777_10008188_pt1 | contig 11484 bp, 15 predicted proteins | sample FrelakmetHBP12HB_FD_187147 | JGI IMG/M metagenome (GOLD analysis project Ga0209777, IMG submission 187147) | Freshwater lake sediment microbial communities from the University of Notre Dame, USA, for methane emissions studies -HBP12 HB (SPAdes)... | ecosystem: Environmental > Aquatic >...
TTATATGTTGGTATTACTATCGACGTATTCATATTTTTGTCCAATCTATTAACGGTGACACCCAAGGGATTTCAGTATGGGTCGAATATGCTTTGAGTGGAGTTATAAGACTTCTTCCTTTATTAATTAAATATGTAAATGCTACATAATCATTTGGATATGTAGTTGTAGTGGCGTTTTCCCATATATCCATGTCTTCTTTTAATGATTTAATTTTCGTGGCAAATGTACATGTAGTAGAATTTGTTAATTTCCAATGAGTAGAATTTGTTAAAACCACTCTAGTTACTTCCCCTCCACCTTCAATTTGCGGATTTCCACCCGCTTCTCTGTCTATATATTTATCCGGATGGTCATATAACGAAACATAATTACTTATCTTTAATCCTTCAAGTAAAATCATATCTGATTCCGGTAAGTGTAAATAATCATCTTCTACAAAATATACATATTCATCGTCATTTAATTCTTTACATGCTCTACGCAAACAATGTCTAAATGAATGTGCATTGTTAAGAGAAGTATATTCAATTTTAAACGTATCAGATTCCTTACTTTTAATAAATTCCAATAAAGATGAATCCGTAACATTATCCGCTATCATATTAATATCATATTTACCAAATGATTGTAGGAAATTATTCAAACAATACTCTTTAGTAGCATGTGATAATCTATTCTTTTTATACGAATTGTTACTTATTCTATAATATATTTTCATAAATCTGAATGTTTAAATATAAATTGCCATATTCTCTCAAAAATCCACGGACTTAGTGGATTTGAATTATATACATCGAAACAATTTTTCCACCATGCCAAAGATTTATTTAAAATTAATTGTTTGTGAATTATATGGTGTGCTCCCATATTAAATGTCACAGGTGCAATATTCCACGGTATATGTATTTTTGGCATAGTATCTATAATTCCACATATCTCTTTATTATAATATCCCTTGGGATTTGGATTGTCTGTGTAAAGAGTACCCAGAGGAATCCACATAAGTTTAGAGTCAAAATTATTAACTTGATTTATAAAATCACAACAATGAGGAAATGGATTTCCTTGACAAAAAGTAATATATTCAGATAAATTATTATAATTATTCAATATGTGTGTAAGATATGTATGTCCTTCTCTTCCTATATTTTCTAATGTAATTGAATCCTGAATTAAGTGTCCACCTTTATTATAGATAATATATTTACAATTTAATTTTGGAACCCAATCCAAATCTTCATAACATCTAGCTATTACTACTATATTATTCATATTATATTTAAGGCAGACTCAATTACGTGATGCATATCATAATATTTATATTCTGCTAATCTTCCCCCAAATATAACATTCTTTTCTGATTTGGTCAATATTTTATATTGTTCGTATATATTATTATTCGTAATATCGTTTATAGGATAATATGGTTCATTTTCACCGGTATAATCCGCTGGATATTCAGTTGTTATTATAGTATTTGGTTGTTTTCCAAATTCAAAATGTTTATGTTCGATTTTTCGTGTATACGGTATTTTATTATCAGTATAATTGATTATTGCATTTCCTTGAAAATCCGGTATATTTAAAGATTGATGCTCAAATTTTAGACTTCTATAGTTTAATTTCCCAAATTTATATTCATAAAATTTATCTAATTCTCCGGTATATATCATCTTAGTTGAAATTGAATTCCAATAGTGTCTATCAAAAAAATAGTCAGTATTCAATTTAACTTCGATTCCTTCCAATAATTTTTTAAATATAGGAGTATATCCCCCTATTGGAATCCCTTGATATGTATCAAAGAAGTAATTTTCATCATATGTATATCGAATTGGAAGCCGTTTAATAATATCTGCTGGTAATTTATCGGGTGTTATATTCCATTGTTTAGATGTATATCCCTTTATAAATATTTCATATATTTCATGCCCGACTTGAGATAGAATATATTCTTCTAAATTTGTAGGATTATCATTTACAATTTTTAACGTATTTAGTTTTGTTCTTGCTTCATCCGGAGTTTTTGTACCAAATAATTGATATAACGTCATTAAATTTATGGGAAATGAATATATCTTTTCTTTATATGAAACTTTTGGTTTATTAATGAAGTTATTGAATTTCGCAAATCGATTTATATATTTCCATACCTTTTCATTGGATGTATGGAAAATATGTGGTCCATATGTATGAACATTGATATTATCAATATTATCTGTATAGCAATTACCTCCTATATGATTGCGTTTTTCGATTACTATACATTTGTGTCCTTTATCTGTCAATTCTCTCGCACAAATACTTCCGAACAATCCACTCCCTATTATTAAATAATCATACTGCATCATATCTTTCTTTTTAATATAGTTAACCCGTTATTATTTGTAAATCTTTCATGTAGATTCCATTCATTATTATCTTTTAAAAATTCTTCTATTGCTGCCCATAAACCTTTACCATCACTACTTTGCATCGCATCCGAATGTGCCGATGTAAGTGGTTCATCTCTAAATTCGTAGGATGTAGTATCATGCATTATAATATATTTTCTTGCTTTATTTGAATGTAATTCCAATTCTTTCTTTAATTGATTATAAGAATGCCATGTATCAAGGAATAATAAATCAGTAGGTTCTATATCTACTTTCAATACATCAATTTCTATAAATGTATAGTCTAAATTATATAATTTAGCAACTTCATATACATGTTCAATATTTGCTCCCCATTTGGCAGGATTAAATAAATCATAACTTATCATTTTTTTAGGAGCACTACCTAAAAATGCCCATGTAGAATGTATATCACGTACTCCCATTTCAGTAATATGTTCACATTCAGATGCATATTTTATCAAAGTTGGAATGTGTTCATTAATATCAGATGGAACTCTATATTCTCGGTTTACAATGTCTTCTAAGTTATTCATATTTTTTTAACTGTTGTTTTATTTCGTTTAATACTCGGAATAATTCATCAAAATCGTTTGAACATAATAATGGAGCAATATGATTCACAACGTAAGGTTCTAAATCCCACCATTTATAATCTAATAAGTTTTCAATTATTTCCTTCTCAAATCTATATTTTATATGTTTTGCTGGGTTGCCGCCTACAATACTATATGGTGCAACGTCTCTAGTAATAACGGAATTTGATGCTATAATAGCCCCATCTCCAATAGTAACTCCGCTGTGAATAGTTGTATATGTACCAATCCAAACATCATTCCCGATAATTACATTACCTTTTGTCCACGGATGATTTTTTCCATCAACTGAATTAAATATATGTCGATTAACATGTCCGAATGGATATTGAGTTGCCCATTCATAATGATGATTTCCACCCAAATAAACAAGGATATGACCCGAAATTGAACAGTAATTTCCAATTTTAAGATATGCCGGTTCATTTAAAGGAGTGCCATCTTTCGTTTGATTACCCGTACCCCAGTAATAAATGTTTATATTCTGAACTCCATACGTAAATTGCCCCACGCTTTTTATTCTATCGGGATGTTCATTTATAGATGGTTTATTTGTCATATTTCAAGGCAAGGTTGATTTATATATTGTAAATGGCATAATCCAAGTTCTTTGAAATAAATATTTTTATGACTTGGGTCAATTATTTTATATTGTAATATTGCATTTAATAATTTCAGAAATGAATCATCTGATATAATATGTTTATATTTAAATTTATTTCTTTTTATACTATCTCTGAGGAAGAATTCGCAACTAAAATCTGCAACATATTCCCACGCTCTTCCATTATAATTTGATATAGATTGACATTTGTTATATGCAGCATCAACTACAGTTCTATTGTTTAAATAATCTAAATGATTTCGTATAATATAAAATGAGGTTTGTGGGTGGAAATGTTCAGGAGTAAGATATTCCTTTAAATATAAATTTATATTATATTGAAATTGTTGTAATCCGGCAAACCCAATTCCCTGTAAAAAATAAAAATCATATTCATTTGTTATTGGAATTTGTAATATTTGTTCATCCAATAATATATCATTTGCACTTTTATATACAAAATCAACTGGTAGGGTTTTTGAGTATTCAATTACGGCATTATCACAGTCCATCGTTCCGAATGTATGTCCTCTGTTTTTTGATGCAGGTAAAATTATAACATCTTTACCGAAAATTTTTTTCCACACATTATTATAATCAATTAAAAGATTTTCACATGAACCACCGCAATTTTGATAAATGACAATATAATTAAATTTAGATATTACATTATAATTATGTAATAATATACGTTCAAGAATTTCAATATCTTCCTGCTTCCCTACATGCCCAATACTAGCATAACAATTATTCATGATACTTTTTCTAAAATATACTTTGCCACTGATTTTGTTAAACAATTTTCTTTAAAACTACCAAATGCCTGATTCAGTATATCATAATATTCGTCATTGTCAATTGTTTTATTACATAATTCATTTGATTTTTTTATTAAAGATTTGGGTAGAGTGGTCAATATTGTATTGGGGCAGTCATTTAAATCTGGAAAATATGGCATACAATAATTACCCAGTATTTCATAATGTCTCATACAATCCCATCCTGCTTTCTTTGTAGTGACGCCAAAATATGATTTATTATAATCTGCATAATAATCTGCTTCGTTTTTGAATATATATGTAGATTTCTCATTTGGAATTACTGTACCAAACTCTTGAGTTTTATTTGTATTCATAGCAGATAGTTTGCTTGTAGGATATGAGAATGATATCGGGTGTACATTAATTACCGGTTCATATAATTCCCGTTTAAAATATGGATGTTTACTCGATATAGAATAAATATTGTTATCATCATTGCCATCTAATAATATAATCTTTGATGCATCATATATTTTACTTACTATATCATAATAATCCATACATCGTCTACACGCACCATATATGATTAAATCGTAGTATTTTCCGTGTATCTTATTAATTATATCTCTTCGATTTATATCATCTTTATCAATTAACCAGAAAGAAGTCATTCCTCCCCATAAATGTTGTTTTGGAATTTTTGATTCGTTTTCCTTGTATAAATGAATTATCGGAGTAGAATCTACAATTTCTGTTATGATTCCTTCTTTATACAATTCATAGAATCCATAGAAAGTTAAATCATTTAAATAATCTGATATAAATCCTCCGCTTGCATGTGCAATTGAATTATAATTTGTTACATATAGAATTTTCATATTATTTATAGAAATTTTTTAAAAATATTTTTTTATATTGGTCTATTACATTTTTTGGGGAAAATTTTATAGAATATTTGTCCCAATTATGATTCGATATAAAATTTTTATCGATGCTAAATAATATATCTACTAAGTCTTGTTCGTTATTGTATATTATAGCTCTATCTTCTAATAAGTCTATATGACATGTATCATATCTTAAATGTTTTTGTCCTTTCCACATACCACTCCATGTGATTACGGGTTTATTAGAAGCGGAAAATTCTGCAATTGATAATCCAAATGTTTCTCCATCTTCCCGTCCATGTAGCATAACATCACATGCATTTATAAAATTAAACACTTCTTGTTCATTTTCTACCCACGGTATGAAAATTACTCGTTCATGCGTCATAAATGGCTCTGTTGAAAGAAATAGAAAGAAAATATCGGGTCTATGTTCTAATATTAATTTTATAGCATCATGTACGAATGGAATATTGAATTGTACGGTTCCACCGTGGCGACCCACTATCAAAGCATCTTTGGGTATATTATATTTTTGTCTATAATCACAATTTGGGGTTATAGGTTGTATTATATGTGGAACATATAAATTTCTATTATATTTTTTTGATAAATATTCCGATACTCCAGCATATACATTGCCATGTGGTTCATTCATTTTAAATACACAATGAATCCCTGTTGTACAATTTGACGGAGTAATATTATCATTCTCCCCCGATTTAATAAAATGAAAAAAATCTATTTTCTCATCATCTACAATACGTTCTAATATATTTTTTGTATTCTGTTGTTCTATGGGCGATTGCATATTTACGGATTTCGCATCATATGTTATAACTGGAAATTTCTTCTTAATTCGTATAAGTCCTTCGTTTGAAGATTGTGCGGAAGTGACAAATAATATATTTGAATTTAAATATTCACTTAAATATACAGCATATTCATACGGAACTTTCCCAGTTCCACGCCCATCAAATTGATTACAATGTATTGCTATTTGCATAATTCTATTACTTGTGATATTTTTTCATATCGAAGTGTATTTTTTAATACTACCCAATCATACAGAATTCGTTCTGGTCCGGTACTACCATATTCATGAAATAATATGGATAAATTATTATATACATCAGAATATATATTCATAATATTTGAATCTCCATATGCAAATAAATCATCAAACATATAGCTGTCCAGATTAATATTGCCGTCCGTTCTAATTGATTTTCCATCAATTTTACCACAAATTCCTCTATTATAAATTACATTTGGTTTAAAATTATCTATACATATTGGAGATAAAAACGATAAATTCGCTCTATATCGGATTACTATATCATATTTAAATCCATTATTTACTTCATATGCACATTTTAATTTATTAGCTTTATAAATTTTATAAAACATTGGGGTGCTGTTTAATATTCCATTTTTAATCCCAACAAAATCGTTTTGACTTTTGCCGAATTCCATCTTTAAGTTGCTGTGAAAATTTTTTAACAGAAAATTATGTTTAATTAAATCATAATTTTCAATTTCACATATAATAGGATTTAATTCTTTAATTTTATCTGTATCTATCTTATCTTCAGACCCTGCGTTGATTGTATCCCATGTACTTATAAATAAATCGACTACATGCCCATGTTCTCTTAAAGATAATATATTAGAATTTAAATTGAAAATTCCATGCGTTAAAAAATTTCTAATATGTCCAGAAAAACAAATCGCTATTCTCATACAGTAGTAATTGGAGTATCTCCAGATTGTCCCCAATTTCCTTTTAATTTATATAAATCTAATTGAGGAAAATATTCTTGGAGTCTATGTGTATTTGTTGGATACCAATTAATATCGACTGGCTGTGTAATTCTAGCCACCCCCATACTAAATCTATCACAATCAGTTAATTTAAAAAGAACATCCTCACCAGCCCCAGCTTTTAATTTTGCCAATCGGATTCCTTCGGATGAATAATCAATATTCTTATATGATAAAATTAAATCTTTATGTTTAATTAAATATGAATGTTTATATATTCCTATGGACATAGACGGACTGCCATGTATAACAGACATTTTTTCGAAATTTAATTCAAATGAATCTATTATATTTTTAAAATTTTTACCCACCCTACAAGTATCATGCAAAAGTAACCAATAATCGGATTCTATATTTGATTCTATAATTTCAATAAAACTTGTTAAATCAAATGAATTATGATTTACTTTAATATACTGGATATCGTTTTCTTTAGTAGACGATTTTACATCCCACCCACCTTCTACAATTAATATATCAGATGTATTAATTCCTGACTGTATAAGTGAATTAACTATACACGGAATAGTTTTTTCGGAATATAATTTACACGAAGAAATGCATATTTTAATATTTTCATGGTTCATATTATACTTTAAACCCCATATTCAATTCTTGACTGAAATCTTTATTATATCTAATGTTTGTAGCTACTTGTTTTTCTATCGTCTTATTATGAATTATAGATAAACTATAATCGGATGGCAATTTAGTAGTTATACGTGCACCTTCTACCTTTTCATGTAAAGGTCTTTCCCATTTTAAATGTGGAAGATTTTTAAAAAGTCTGAATTGATAATCTGGATAATTTACTATTTTTCTGTCTTCATATTCAGTTAATCTCCAACCCCACTGTTTCGCGTGGGCGTCTGTAACTCCTATAAAATCATTTATTCTTGGTATCAGAAAACATTCCACCGATGGATTTGCTTCTATTATATCCTTTAAATTTTCCATTAATACATCAGCCGGAAGTTCATCCGAATCTAATTGAAATATCATAGGATTTTTGCATAAACTTTTTCCATAATTTTTATGAATACTGTAGTTATTATTTAGAGCATGTTTATATAATTTGATTTTATCAGAATATTTGTTTAAAATGCTTACAGTTTCTTGGTTATCTGAATAATCATCTAAAACGATTATTTCATCGTCTTCCTGTAAAAATTGTATTATTTTAGAAAGAAGTTTATCTAAAGAATCAGTTTCATTTTTACATGTTACTAAGTATGATATGTTTAATTTTTTCATATTTTGTACTCTCGTTTATTCTAAAGAATTTACAGCCTGTATGGTTTACTATCCATTTTTGTCTGTATATATCTTTTTCTTTTAAATTTCCATTTTTATCAAAATGGTGTTTTTCGTCATATTCGATTATTATATTTTTATTTGGCTCATAATAATCAACCCAAAATCTTCCAATTCGTTTTTCTTTATTTTTTGTTGCATAAAATCCATTTAATTTTAAATCTTTTTCTAATTTTTCAAATATCTTACAGGCATTTTTATTAAAATTCGGCCATATTAATGTTTTATTTTCAATCATTTTGTCTATTTTTATACTTCTGTGTTTTTCCTTTTGTTCTTCCGACATTATATAGGTTCCGTTTTTCCTTCTAATTTTTGAAATTTTAATATTCCAATTATATTTTTTTCTTCTTTTTTTAAGTCCAAGTGCCATTTTTTGCTTTTTTTCTATTGACATTTGGTTTCTTGCACTGCATGTTTTGCATAACGACGATTTTTTATTTGCATAATAACATCCGATTGCAGATGAATATAATAATTTTTTATTGCAATTTGGGCATTCTCGTTCAATTGAAAATATTTTTCGAATATTGGTATGCCCAAATTTCGCACATATACAACATAATTTATTCCTTTCTATCGCATTCATAAAACATCGTTTATTTATATATTTTAATGTTTTATTGCATTTAGGACAATTTCTTCTCATGTTTGCTCTTTTCTATTTTATTAATTATAACGGAATTTACAAAATCATTAATCTTTAATCCGTTAATAGCACAATAAATTTTAAGTTTTTTATGAGTAATTTCTGATATCTTAAGATTCTTCAGTCGTTCTTTCATATTAATAAATAGTAGATAAAAAGATAAAAAGATATATTATTTATCTATTTTAGATAATTTTGGCAATTCAATTTTTTTGAGTTTTGGAAGAACTATTTTCTGTTCGACTGCAAATTGTGGCACATACTTATCAAGAATCCCCCATAATTTTTCATCCATCTTTTTAAGATTAAATTTTTCGATATTTTCTAAACGTAATAATTCCGAATTATCTAGCCATTTTTTAGAATAGAAATTAAATGCGCTCTTCATTTTTTCTTCTAACTTGGAATGATTGACATAAAACCAACCAGATTCTTTTATTAACCATTCATTTGCAGATTCTGGTGCTATTTGTTTTACATCTCCATCCAATAACATAGAATAGTCTGGATTTAGGAAATCCAAATGACCACTCCAATTTGGTGCTAATATTGGTTTACCGGACGTAGTAAATTCCAATATAGGCATTCCAAATCCTTCTCCGTGAGTAGCAGTTACACCACATTTGATTTTAGGATGGTTTATCAATGCATTCATTTCTTCCGAAGTTAATTCTCCGTGAATTAAATAAACTGGGGGTAATTTACCCGATACACTATCCTGTACTTCTTTTATTTTTCGAAGTGTCTCAGTTCTATCCACAACACTGAAATTTACTCCGCTTGTCTTAAGAATTAATCCCGGTTGGAGTTCTTTATCTTTAAATGCAGTTAAAAATGTTTTAATTAGATTTCCAATATCTTTTCTATCTGCACCTACGGTAGAGTGATTAGTCCATTGACCACAGAAGAAAAAATTGAAATCTGTAGGGATATTATTTAATACATCGTCTATAGATTGTATCTTCTCGTCGGTTTTTTTAAAAATATTAGTATCAATTCCCCAAAAACATACATCGATTGGTTTAGTCGTTCGTAATATCTCGGTTCTACCATCCGGAAATTGTTTTGTAAAGTTAGCTTTTTCAAATACATCTTTTACAAATGTCGAAGTTACAATTGTTAAATTTGAACGATTAACCCCTTCGATGAACGCAGCAGATGGAACTGTAGTTTCAATACCAGCAGTAACAATAATATTATATTTTCCAATTGGATTACACTCATTTGGGATAGACACTTGTACAAAAATATCTGGTTGTCTACTTAGAGGAGCTTTAGCAAATTTAGCTAATAGTGCCTTATCTTCGTCCGTTGTAATCTGTTCTTCAAGTGTTTTACTTGGACACCCACCCCATTTTGTTGGATAGATAACTACATCCCACTTTCCGTATCGTACAATAGATTTTGCTATGTCTGTTGCCAATCCTCCGTATCCAGAACGGGAAAAGATTGGAGCCGAAATTACACACAATGGTTTATTTGCCAATTCACTCATATTTTAATCTCTTTCATTTTTTCACTATATTTCTGTTCAACTACTATATCGTTTTCATGTTTTACCCTATATAAATCTTCCAAACTTTTCTTAACTACATCTGGAATTTGAACTACAGATGACGTTCTTGGTGTGTCGGTAGAACCAAATCCACCGAATCCTCTGTCGGTTGCATCTAAATCATCTACTAACGTAAAATCTTGAGCAGTATAAAGTTCGAAAATAATCTGAGCAATCTTATCACCTACATTTATCTTTACTGATTCTTGTCCTAAATTAATGAGTGCAACTAAAATTTCTCCTCTATAATCAGAATCTATTACACCTGCCATTACGTCAATTCCTTTTTTAACGGCCAATCCACTTCTGGGAGCAACTCGCCCATATACTATTTTAGGGATTGCCATACTAATATCCGTTTTAAATGCTTTTCTTTCTCCAACCTTTAATTCATATTCCTCCACAGAATATAAATCGTATCCAGCGGCACCATCACTTCCCTTGGTCGGGATTATTGCTTTATCGCTTAATTTTTTAATATTCATATTGTTATGATACATTATAATAAGTTATAAATCAACTTATTTTATTCCTGCACGTTTCTTAAAATCGTATGCACAACTATAATGACCTAAATGAGTTATTCTCCATTTAAGATAATCCCATTTATTTATTACTTTTTGTTTCAATGTAGGAGTTTTCGGCTCTTTTATTTTATCGCCAAATTTTTCTTTGAATTTTGAAGAGATGTCTATTAAATTCTTATTTTCTTCTAGTCCTTTTTTATATGATTCGTCTATGTCTTCTCTATTGACAGCAACCAAATCTTCAAGTTCTCCGTGTTCATTATATTTCTTACAGAATACTTTTGTATGAGTCGGAGGTTTTTCTGCGGCTTCTAAAGCAATCCTTGCATTTTCAAATGCTTCATCTCTTGTTTTTTTTTTTAACTTAT
>Ga0209777_10008189_pt1 | contig 11484 bp, 9 predicted proteins | sample FrelakmetHBP12HB_FD_187147 | JGI IMG/M metagenome (GOLD analysis project Ga0209777, IMG submission 187147) | Freshwater lake sediment microbial communities from the University of Notre Dame, USA, for methane emissions studies -HBP12 HB (SPAdes)... | ecosystem: Environmental > Aquatic >...
ACGCAAAACTAAGTATTCTGTATCATACGATCATGGAAAAATGGAGAGTGAAGTACATCCTTATTATTTTATAGAAATGCTTAGTCAAACCTTAAAAGAAAAAGATATTATAATATCTGCGAATGGTACTCCAAGTATAGTATTGTTTCAAATGTTAAAGATTAAAAGAGATCAAAGAGTGATATGTAATTCAGGTTGCGCTTCTATGGGATATGATTTACCAGCAGCTATAGGAGCCTGTATAGCTAATAATAATAAACAAGTGATATGTTTGGCAGGAGATGGTAGTTTTCAAATGAACATACAAGAGCTTCAAACTATAGTACATAATAAATTACCTATTAAAATATTTTACTTTAATAACAACGGATACATATCTATGAAACAGACTCAAGATAATTTTTTCGAAGGAAGAAGAATAGTTTGTGATAAGAATAGTGGTGTGTCATTTCCTAATATAGAAGATATAGCAATGGCTTATGATATTATATATCATAGTATAAGTAAACACCAAAATATTACTAAAGGCATAAAAGCTACATTAAATTGTAAAGAAGCAGTCATATGTGAAGTCAAATTAGGAGACTATATATTCGCTCCTAAATTATCATCACAGAAACTTCCAGACGGGAAGATGATATCTAAATCTTTAGAAGATATGTTTCCTTTTCTTAGTAAAGAAGAATTAGAAAGTAATATGATTAAGGAGACGAAATGAATAGAGATATTTTTGAAGACTTATTTGTATTAGAATTAGCAAACAATCATTTAGGTAAATTAGATAGAGGTTTGAAAATTATATCTGAATATGGTAGAATAGTAAGAATAAATAATGTCAGAGCCGCTATAAAATTTCAATTTAGAGACGTAGATAATTTTATACATAAAGATTTTATAAATAGACAAGATATTAGATATGTAAAGAAAACATTAGATACAAAGTTATGTAAAAAGGATTATATAGTAATGATAGATGCAGTTAAAAAGAATGGGTGTATACCTATGTCCACTCCTTTTGATGAGAAGTCAGTTGATTTATGTTCCGAGTTAAATATAGAAATTATTAAAATAGCGAGTTCAGATATCAATGATTGGAAACTAATAGAAAAAATAGCTACTACTAGAAAGCCAGTCATAGCATCTACAGGCGGATCTTCTTTAAAAGATTTAGATGATTTAGTATTATTTTTTGAGCATAGGAATATTCCTCTTGCTTTAAATCATTGTGTATCTTTATATCCTACAAAGCAAGAAGATTTACAATTAAATCAAATCGATTTTTTAAAGAATAGATATCCAGGACATATTATAGGATTTTCTTCTCATGAAAGCGAGGACGTTTCTTCCTCTATAATAATAGCTTATAGTAAAGGAGCAAGAACATTTGAGAGACACGTAGATATTAATTTAGACGGAATTAAAGTTTCTCCTTATTGTATTATACCTTCTCAAGCAGATTCATGGTTTAAAGCTTATAAGAAGACGAAAGTAATATGCGGCATGCCCGGAACAGATAAGACTATTCCTAGAGAAGTAGAAATAAAATATTTAGATAATTTAGTTAGAGGTTTATACGCTAAAAGAGATTTGCCTGTAGGATATTCTACTACTAAAGAACATTTTGAAGATGATTTCTATTTTGCAGTACCTTTACAAAAAGGACAAATGACGTGTAGGGAAATGTTAGTAGTTTTAACGATTAATAAAAATATCAAAAAAGACGAAAAAATAACTATAGAAGATATTCAAGGTTTAGAAGATAATAAAGAATTAAAAGAATTTATAAATAATAGAGGGGTATAATATGTCTAATATGCTATCAAAAAGAACAGTAAACAGAGTAAATTTAAATGATGTTATACCTTTAAAGAGTCCTTACTTTGTTAGTATTGATCCTTCTGATTGCTGTAATTTAAGATGTAAATACTGCTTTAATAAGTTTAATGAAAATAAAATAGGACTAATGTCTATAGAGACTTATAAACAAATAATTAAAGGATTAAAAGAATTAGGCAGAGTTAAAACTATTCATTTATATAAACAAGGAGAGCCGTTAATAAATCCTAATATAACGGAAATGGTTAAAATAGGAAAAGAAATATGTGACAAAGTATGGATTAAATCTAACGGAACGTTTCTTACCCCCATATTGGCAAGTAATTTAGCCAAAGCAGGACTCGATGTTTTGACAATATCTATAATAGCTCCTACAACTAAACAATATTTTGAATTAACCGGAAAAACAGTTGATTATGATAAATTAAAAAATACTATAGCAGAATGTTATAAAGAGATCAAAAGTATTACTTGGCTTCACGTTAAAATGGCAGACGCATCATTTTCAAAAGAGGAATTACAAAAATTTAAAGATGATTTTGCCAATATTTGTGATCATGTAGATATAGAATACTTACAACAACCTGCAGGAGAAAATAATTTTGATTTTACTTTAGGAACTAATCCAAAATGCGGTATGCAAGGAGAGAAAATTAATTCTAAAATAGTATGTCCTTATCCGTTTTATTCTATAAATATTCATAGAAACGGAGACGTAACAGTATGTTGTGTAGATTATATAGGATATACTAAAATAGGTAATATAAATGAAAATACCGTAAATGAAATATGGAACGGTAAAAAATTTAATGATTTTAGAAAAATGCATTTATTGGGAAATAGAGGTTTAAATAAAGCATGTAAAGAATGTAAACATATAGATTCATTACCTGATAATATAGATAAAGATAGAGAAGATATTTTAAGGAGAATAAAATGTTAACAGAAATAGAAACTAAAAATAGAGAATATGTTAAAAACAATAAACCTTTAGCATATAAAAAAATAATGAAGTATGATGGTCAAATTGCCTCTGGTAAAAGTATTGCTATGTTGCAGATACATCCAAGTTATGCCTGTAACTTTCATTGTAACCACTGCTCAATAAGTTGTTTTAGAGAACAAAAACTTCCTACAATGACTTTAGAAGATATAAAAAGAATATGCAATGAAGCAGACGAATATGGTTTAGCTCAAATAGATTTAGCCGGAGGAGAGCCTTTAGTTTATAAAAATATATGGCAGATATTAAAAGCAATAGGAACTCAAAGATTTTATTTATCTATAGCTACTAACGGATGGTTTTTAACTAAAGAAACAGCTGCCAAATTAAAACAATATGGGGCGGATAGAATAGCTTTAAGTTTAGATAGTTTAAATGAAAAAGAGCATGATGAATTAAGAAATAAAGAAGGTTCTTGGAAAAAAGCTATAGAAGCAATTAAAAATACAAACGATATAGGTTTAAATTTAAAAATAAGCTCTGTCATAACTCATAATAGAGTAAGAACAGAAGAATTTAAAGATTTTATGGCGTTTATTAAAAATAACAATGCTACCTTATTAGCACAACCCGCAAGAGCAGTAGGAGAATGGGAAGGAAGAAACGATATAACTTTAACGAAAGACGATATTAAATATTTAGAAGAAAATTACAATATACAATTTCATACTTCTACTCATTTTGGAATGAATTTAGGATGTTTAGCAGTAAAAAAATGTTTATTAGTGACTGCGTTTGGGGATGTTATGCCTTGTTTATTTATGTATAAACCTATAGGAAATGTTTTAAAAGATTCATTGAAAGATATAATTGAAAAAGGTATGAAAACATATGGTAAATTTCATAAAAATTGTAGATTACAAAAAGGATAAATATGAATAGAATTTTATTTATAGTTCCTCCTAATATAAGTTTTAAAGAATTTATAAATCCTGCAAATACTGTCAAGTCAATAAAAATAGGGGATAGATATTTAAGAAGTATAATGACCAGTATGCCTATAGGTATATTTTCTATGAGTGCCTATCTTAAAAAGAATTCAGATGTAAAAGTTAAATTATTAGATTTAACAGTGGTTATGAATAAATTACAAAAATTTGAATATGTAAATTATAAAGACTTTTTTGCTGACATTATTTCTCAAAAAGAATTCGAAAATTTTAATCCTAATATTATAGCCATATCTGCTTTATTTGCAGCCGCATATTCTCCAATGCTAGATATAGCTAAAGTATGTAAAGAAATATTTCCTTCTTCTATTATAGTAGTAGGTGGTGGGGTTCCAACTAATATGTATAAAGATATATATAAAGATAGTGATGCGATTGATGCGGTATGTTACGGAGAAGGTGAGATACCGATGTTAGAATTAGTCAATGCTAAAAATAAATATGAGTATTTAGATAGTAATAATTCATGGATAACTATTAATAAATATGGTAGACAATTTACTAATAATATTATAGAAAATTTAGATGAAATACCTTTTTATGATTATGAACTCTGTACAGCAGAAGATTATAATATAAATCCGGGGTTTTCTACTTATTCTGATAAATATCAACAAAAAGCATTTCATGTTATGACTTCTAGAGGATGTCCTTTTAAATGTATATTTTGTAGTTCTCATACTGTACACGGTAGAAAAATGAGATACTTTAGTATAGATAGAGTAGAAGAAGATTTTAAAAAATTAAAACAAAAATATAATGTCGACACTATAATTTTTCAAGACGACCATTTATTAGCAGATAAAAAAAGAGCATTAAAAATATTAAAAATAGTTAAAGATATAAAATTTAACACTATATTTCAAAATTCATTGGCCCTTTTTGCATTAGATAAGGAAATGATAAAAGCTATAAAAGAAGCAGGAGCTAATTATTTACAATTAGCCATAGAATCCGGAAGTGAGAGAGTATTAAAAGAAATTATGCATAAACCTTTAAAATTAAGTATTGTTAAGGAAGTAGTAAAGAATTGTAGAGAAATAGGTATTAATACAAGTACTAATATTTTAATAGGTTTACCGGGAGAAACTAAAGCAGATATTGCAGAATCTATCAAATTTTTAAAGACATTAGATGTAAGTTGGTTTTTTATATATTGTGCAAGTCCTCTTATCGGAAGCGAAATGTATAAAATATGTATCGATAATAATTATTTAAAGGCAAAGTTTAACGAAAGTAGTTTTACTACCGCAGAAATAAGTACGAATGAATTTACTTCTGATTATATTAAAGAAATGAGATATACAATGAATTTGGATTTAAATTTTATTAATAATAAAGATATACAGTTAGGAGATTATGTTTCCGCAGTTAATAGATTCGAAAGCGTCATACGAGCAAAAGAAGATCACGCTTTCGCATATTATTATGCTTCTATATGTTATAAAAAATTAGGAAACGATCAAAAATCAAATGAATATTTATCTAAAGCAAAAGAATTTGCTAAATTAGATTTTTGGAAGAAATATATAACTATGTTTAATTTAAACATGGAGCAGATAGTATGATATATAATTTTTCGAATACTTATCATACTGTATGGCACTTTACAGCAGAATCTATATTACCAATAATAGATAATTTAGATAATATAAAACCAGGCGATACTATATTATTACCAGATTATCCGGAGTATCCGATAGATTTAATAAAGAGAATATTAAAAGGAGTAAAAGATATAAAAACTGTACACGTACCTCTTGCGAGGTGGCCTCACTTACAAGGAGTGATACATTATTTAAGATTAACTCCAGAAGGAAAAGAGAAGGTCAGACCTCTTTGCGATAAGTTATTAACTTTTATTGAAAAAAGAGATATACTTCATCCTGCGATAATGATGCATGTAAGATTATGTTCTCGTAGGTGGATGCCTTTAACTAATTTACAGGACCTTATTGATATACTACATAAGGAATATAAAATTTATATTATATTTCATCTTAAATACGAAACTGGAGAAGTAGTAGTAGTTAAAAGAGACATAAAAGTTCCGGATATAAAGAATGCAGAAATTATAATTGATCCTACTTATGAAGAACAATTAATTCTTGCAAACAGTGTAGATTATGCTATGTCTCTAGGAGGAGGAGCAGGAGATGTTTATCAATCCATAACAAGAATTCCTTCGATCGGTCTTATGCCTCCAACAAATTGCGGAGAAACTCTTATGAACAAAGAAAATTATCCTCACAGTATAGTATTAACGGATAATCTTCCTAATGTTCTTAATGGAGTAAGTACTTGGGATTTCGATATAGAAAAAGTTTCAGTATCTGATGTACTAGCTACTTTTTATAATATAGTACAACAAAATATTAAATATAGACCTTGTCCTATTTGCGGAAGTAAACAAGTAGATATATTAGAAAGCTTAGAATTTAAATTATTACAAAATGTAGACCTTTCTCCGGATTATAATTTAGTAGCTTGTAACAGATGCGATTTTATATACGCAGATACTAAAGCTACTCAACAACAATATGATATTTTTTATAAAAATCATAATATTTATGAGAGCAGTGTAAGTGTGTCAGATATGGAAAAATATAAAATAACATTTAAGCATTTAAGTAAAGTAATACCTAAAGATAAAAGTATTTTAGAAATAGGTTTTGCGAGCGGAGATTTATTAAAAATGTTTAAAAATGCTGGTTACTCGGTATGCGGATTAGATACTAGTAAAGCTTGCGTCGATTCTTTAAATAATAATAATATACGAGCTTTTCAAGGAAGTATTACTAACAATACTATTGTTGAGAGATTTGATTATATTATTTTATCTCACGTTATGGAACATATATTAGATTTAGATTCTGCTATGAAAAGTCTTAAAAATCTATTATCTGACGAAGGAGTTCTTTATCTTGAATCTCCTGATGCAGAGCAATATATAAATCATGGGGTAACTCCTTTTAAATATATAGATATAGAACATATTAATCATTTTACTACTCAGTCTTTTGCAAATTTAGTTAAAAATCATGGACTTAATATTATTGATTCTGGTAATAAATTAAATCCTATAGGTAATGATAAATTTTATCCCGCTTGTTGGATTTTAGCATCTAAACTTTCAATGGTTAAGTCGAGTAAATGTAAAAAAGAAATTAGAGCTTATATTAAAAAATATGTAAATAAAATGTATCCGGAGATTAAGGAATTAATTAAGACTCAGCAAGCAATTGCTGTATGGGGTACCGGGAGCTTTGCTCAGCGTTTATATATGCAAGGAGGATTAGGCAAATGTAATGTATCTATGTATATTGACAACAATTTAAGTAAAAGAGGAAAAGAATTTGCAGGAAAGAGAATAATAGCTCCTTCAGATTTTAAATTTCATGGTTCAGTATTAATAGCTTCAGTATACGGTACTGACGATATTATCAAACAAATAAAAGCTACGGGAGCTACAAATGAAATAATAGTTTTATCGGAGGAAGAATGCAAGTAATGATATTAGCCGGCGGTTTAGGTACTCGTATATCTGAAGAATCACATCTTAAACCTAAACCTATGATAGAGATAGGAGATAAACCTATTTTATGGCATATTATGAAAAACTATTCTTATTACGGATTTAATAAATTTGTCATCTGCTGCGGATATAAAGGTAATATGATAAGAGATTGGTTTAAGAATTATAGACTTTATAATGACGAATGTATTACTTGTTATACAGGTAAAGGATTAGCTTCCCCTATGTATGAAGTAAATATCTCATACGAAGAAAATTGGGAAGTTAAATTAATAGATACTGGTTTAGATTCTTTTACCGGAGATAGAATTAGAATAGCCTCTAAATATATAACCGAAGATAGATTTATGATGACATACGGAGATGGGGTAGGGGATATAAATATTAAAGAATTATTAGATGAGCATAATAGAGGTAGTAAGTTAGTAACGATGACGACTGCTACCCCTCACGGCAGATTTGGAATAGTTAAAGTAGATGATTCAAATAATGTTACATCTTTTTTAGAAAAGAAAGACAATTTAAATGCTTTAGTTAATGCGGGGTATTTTGTTATAGATAAACCGGCTTTAGGATATATTTATAATAAAGTAATGTGGGAACAACAACCTTTAAATTTATTAGTAGAACAAAAACAATTACATACTTATCATCATAAAGGGTTTTGGCAAGCAATGGATACTATAAGAGACAGACAATTATTAGAAGAATTATGGAAAGAAAGTAATGCTCCATGGAGGATATGGGAATGAAAAAGAAATTAAAGAAAAAGAAAATATTAAAGAAAAAGAAAAAGAAAATGTGTAATTATTCAAATAATGAAGTTTGTACTAAATGTAAAAAAGAATGTTCAATATGATAAAAGTAAAAGGAGAATAATATGAGTAAAGGAACTTTGAGTTTAGTAATGATAGCTCGTAACGAAGAATCTATAATAGGACAAAGTTTAGCTAGCGTTAAAGATATATGCGACGAAATGATAGTAATCGATACTGGCTCTACTGATAAGACAAAAGAAATAGCTTTATCTTATGGGGCGAAAGTATTTGATTTTGCTTGGATAGATCATTTTGCTGCAGCCAGAAATGAAAGTATAAATCATGCTACTTCTGACTGGTTACTTATGCTTGATGCAGACGAAGTGATACCGGAAACGGCTAAAGCCGGACTTCGAAAAATATTAGAAGAAAATGACAAATCAAAAGTTTATAATGTTAATATAGAAAATCTTTCTGATGGAGGAGATGTAGTTAAACATTATAATTTTAGATTATTTCCAAATGATCCTGAAGTACGTTTTGTAAATAGAATACATGAAGCTTTGCAAATGAATCCTAAAAGACATAAAACTTGTTTAGCCGAAGGAGTTAAAATAGTTCATTATGGATATCTTAATGTGCATAAAGTCAGAAAAGGAACTAATGAAAGAAATTTAAGAATACTATTAAAAGAAGTAGAAGATAATCCGGATAAGCACTTTATGAATTATTATATAGCTCAACAATATCTTTTAAACAGCGATCTCGACAAATCTTTAGAATATTATAAGAAAGCATTAAAAGAGTTAACGGCTAATAAAATAATAGAGTCAGATATATTTATTCCTTTAATATATGTAGGAATGACCAAAATATACCAGATGAAGAAAGATATAAATAGTATGAGAGAATTAGCTAAAATAGAAACATGTTCTCCTGATTTTTACGTAGAATTAGGTACTTTCTTTTTTCAAGAAAAGAAATATGCGGAAGCTATTCCTATGTATGAAAAAGCATTAGGTATGAGATTTGGAACTCCTCTTTCTTGTGCATATGATGAAGGAAGTATGACTTGGAAACCTTATGCAGGGTTAGGAAATACTTATCAAAGTTTAAATCTACCTTCGAAAGCTATGGATAATTTTAAATTAGCTTTAAACTATAAACCAGACCATACTCAACTATTGAGAGCTTTATTTAATTTATGTATACAAAATAAATTAGTAGGAGAAGCAGAACAATATATTAAAAAGTTATCTGAAATAGAACCAGTTCCTCAAAATTTTATAGATTTAGCTAATTTATATATGAATACAAGAAGAGAAAATTTAGCGATACCTCTTTATTTAAAATATGCAAATATTGAAGCATTGATATCCTTACAAGGACAATTACAACAATCAAATAAATATCCAGAGGCCCTAGCTACTCTTATTAAGCATATGTCAGATAATAAATTAATATTAGCTGCTCCATATAGAAATATAGAAGAGCCTTGTTTAACAGTAGTTATCCCTACTCTTTATAAAGCACAAGAAGAATTAAAATATTCTGTAGAACAGTTAGAGAAAAACGAATTAGTTAAACAAATAATTATAATTGATAATAGACAAGGAGAGGTAAAATCATTCAAAGAATCCCTTCCTCAAAACGATAAAATTAAAGTTATAGAAGATCAACCCGACTTATTTGTAAACGGGGCTTGGAATTATGGTATGTCTCTTTGCGACACTAAATATTATTTATTACTAAATGATGATGTGCTTTGCCATGAAAAAGTAATAAATGATTGTATTAATATATTAGAAAATGATTTTACTATAGGTTTATTACAAATACCTACAGCTCAACAAAATATTAAAGATTATATAGAATCAATTAGACCTTCTACTACTAATAATGCATCTACTTATTTTATACAAGATTCTCCTCAAATGACTGGTTGGTTTATATTTGGTAGAAAAGAAGATTGGCAAAATATACCAACAGATTTAAAATATTTCTTCGGAGATAATATTATTTATATTAATACTCAACTTAAAAAGAAAAAAATAGTTAAAGTATTAAATAAACATATCAGTCATGCTCATTCTGTTACCGTTACCTCTTTAGATCTTTATAAAAAGGGGTTATTAGAAAGTGAATTAGTTATTTTTAAACAAGAGTTTCCAAAATTATTTCCTAATGTAACTATGCCAGATTATAACGTTCCAGAACAATTCAAAAAACAAGTATAATATAGGCATATTATCTTTTTTCTATTAATATAGAGATAATATTAATAGTGCTTGACTTTTTTTTGTTATTCATGTATAATATAAGTAAGAAGCAGTTAATCTTTTAAAAGGAATAGAATGAAAGATGTAAAGCAAAGAATTAATAAGTATTATGGAGAAGGTACTTGGGATAAACTGACAGATTTAGATAAACAAGTATTTATTGCTAATGGAGCATATAAGCTTTATAAACAAAAGAAAGAAAATACTTTACCAGATTTAAAAGATATTAGAGCTTTAAAATCGTAAAAAGGAGAAAGAGAAAATGAAAAAGGTATTGGTATCAGTAATAGCGTTATTTCTATTTATATCTATAGGAATGACTGCAGAAAAGATTGTAACGAAAGAGGTAGTAAAAGTTCCAGTAAAAGAAGTAACAAAAGAAGTTAAATCTGCGGATGTTTCTATAGTAACTTGGGATATGTGGCGAAATGCAAAAGATATGGCTTCGAAGTTAGATAATGAAGGTAGTTTCGAATTGGCGATAGTAGCATATCTTGATTATGCAAAATTTGGAGAAGCGCTCGGTAAATCTTATCTTAAAGCGTGGGGATTACAAAACGCCGCTTATTGTATAATTAAAATGCATAAGAAAGATAATAAAGTAGACTTAACAAAAGCAAAAGAGTATTTAGAACAAGCGTCACAGATTAAAGAAGCAGATTCGGATTGTGTCAGATGTATTACGAGTAATTTAGATTATATAAATTACCATCTAGGGAATAAGAAGGAACTGACGGTAGCGCCGAAATCCTTTATAACCCCAGAAGTGAAAAAAGAAGTAGGGCCAAAAAAATGAAATAGACAAAAAGAAACTTAAAAAGGGCCTACTTCTAAAAAAAGAGGCCCTTTTTTATTTATATACAAACTAAGGAGGATAGGTATATGGAAAGCGATTATTATATGAAGGGCTAGGTAGCCTAATGGTAAGGCAATTGGCCGTAACCCAATCGTGCCGTAGTGCACTTAGAGGTTCAAGTCCTCTCTTAGCCACAAAGTTTTAAAAGGAGAAAGAAAATGGAATCAGACTCAGGCTCGAGTAATACAATGGAAGAGTAGGCTAACTGGTAAGCCGATAGTCTTGAAAACTATTGCTTTCGGGCATGAGGGTTCGAATCCTTCCTCT
>Ga0209777_10008190_pt1 | contig 11484 bp, 7 predicted proteins | sample FrelakmetHBP12HB_FD_187147 | JGI IMG/M metagenome (GOLD analysis project Ga0209777, IMG submission 187147) | Freshwater lake sediment microbial communities from the University of Notre Dame, USA, for methane emissions studies -HBP12 HB (SPAdes)... | ecosystem: Environmental > Aquatic >...
TTAATATCTTCAATCTCTGAACCTGCTGTTGTGTTATCAAGCATCCAGAAACCATAATAGCAAATCAAATAATATCTCTGCACCCAAATTACCAATACAAGTAACAAAAGTCCGAATAATAATATAAATTTTATCTTCTTATGCATTTTAACTTCTCTCTCTTGATTGGTTCAAAAAAACATGACTCCATATCTATCAGTCTGCCGTCATCGTTCTCGTAATCGCTTTTTGCGTACAGATTGAATAACAAACACCGCAGCCCGCGCAGATTACTTCATCAACCGCTGCTTTCTTTTTTGCCCTGTCCCACGTCAGCGCCGGACAGCGGAAAATTCTTGTGCACAAACGGTTACAGCCGCAACTCTCTCCCAGACAGAGTTCTTCATTAACTTTCATCTGATATTTTTTCTTGCCCTTCTTTTCGGGGCTCAGGGCGCATATCTGCTTCATGATCAGAACTTTCAGTGAACCGCGCTCAGCCATAAAAGATGTGAGTATTTTACTTGTTCCTTCCAAATCGAAGGGATCGCTGATAGCGACTTTTGCTCCGATTGCTTCACAAATTTTAGCAATGTCGACGGCCGGAACCGCTTCACCCATGGTGCTGACGGCTAAACCGGGATGCGACTGGAATCCGGTCATCGCCGTTCCGGCATTATCAAGGACGACGAAAGTAATATCCGCCCGGTTATGCTGGGCGTTGATGAGCGCCGGAATTACCGCGTGATAAAAAGTGGAATCGCCGCAAACCGCCAGAACCGGTTTATCCAGACCGAAGGCTTCCAGTTTGGCAAAACCGCTGGCAAGCCCCGTACCTGAACCCATGGAATGAAGCGTACGTACGGTATGGAAACCAATTGCCGGCCAAAGCGAGGCCATCGCGTAACAGCCGATATCGCCGCAAACAATGCCTTCGCGGCCGTCCAGTTTCAGCGCCGTGTTGATATTCCAAAACGATGCACGGTGCGGACAACCCGGACAGAAAGTTTGCTCCCGCGGAGGAATTAATGGCGCCACTTTTTGTATTTCACGGACATAACCGGCAGGTAATGATTTGGTTTTGACCTTCATTATTTTGCCGAGAGCCGCGGCGACAATATCCGGATTCAACTCACCAACCGAGGGCAGAGTCTTATCCATTTTTCCGTAAAAAGTTTTAACGCCGGTTTCCTTGAGCATTCCTATCGTCGCTACTTTGATATTTTCTTCCAGAAAAGGCAGAACTTCTTCCACGATCATAATCTTATCGGTCAGGCGCAAATATTTTTTCAAAAGCCTCAAAGGCAGAGGCCAAGTGCAACTGAGTTTTAAAATCCCGATACGTTTTTGCAGACCCAGCATTTCGATGGCTTCCCTGCTGTAGAGAAAACAGGCGCTGCTCGTGATTATCAGAAGTTCCGGACGCTTGGGGCCGGAGTAATTATTAAAAGGACTCTTTTCAAAAAGTTTTTGAGCTTTCTGTAATTTATTCTGCTGGAGATTGTGTTTGATAACAACGGGTGTACTTACTACCGGCCCTTTCATAGGATCCATAAATGATCCATCGGAAATAAAACAGGCGATTCTGAATTTTTCCGGCAGTTTGCCGCAGATAACATTGCCGCTCGCATGAGACATGCGCGTCACCGAACGCATGATAACAATATTTCTTATTTTCTCCGATAACTCAAACGCCCACTTGGTCAAATCCTTGGCTTCCTGAATACTGGCCGGTTCCAAAAGAGGTATTTCGAGCATGCGCGCGAAGTACCTTGATTCTCCTTCATTGACGCTGGAAAGAGCTCCGGGATCTTCACACTCAACCAGAACTATTCCGCCGCGCGTTCCGGAAGAGGCCAGATGCAAAAGAAAATCGGAAGCGACATTGACGCCGTTTTGTTTCATTACGCACATCGAACGCAAACCGGCGAAAGACGCGGCGGCAGCCACTTCTAGAGCCACCTTTTCATTGGTTGACCACTCCACGTAAAGGTTTCTTTCTTGGGCAACATCGGACAGGCGTTCTATTACTTCCGAAGAAGGAGTGCCGGGATAACCGGAAACGACACTGACGCCCGCTTCCAGCGCGCCTCGCGCGATAGCTTCATTGCCCATGAATAAAACTTCAGTTTTGGTCGGACTAAGTAATTTGGACACGTCTCAACCTATTTTCTTTTTTGGAATTTATCTTTGTTAAAAATTTTCGCACTACCGGATCACGACTGTCTAAATACAGCAGTTTTTTTATCGAGCCGCTTTTTTGAATAATATTTTTCAACGCTTCCATTTTCTTCTTTACAGCCGCGTCTTTCAGTTCCTTCAAACTCTCCGCAGGAGCTTCCCGAATTTCTAGAACTCCCTTTTTAATGGCCAGATCGACCAGTTCCCTGCCCTTTTCTGTCCGCACAATCAACTGATTCCACTTTCGCACATTTTCCCAATTACCGGCAAAACGCGCTGATCCGACAGAAACATCGGCATATTCTGCCGTGCTGTCCATGCAATATTGACAGGCTTCCCGAATACAGTTTTGCACCTCGTCAAACGGAATGGATTTAACGCCATTATTTGTGAAAAGCTCCAAAATATTTTTTCCCGCCGGAATATCCATTCCTGTGATTGATTCCAGATCAATATTTTTCTCCAGCAATAACTTTGTATATTTTTCCGCGGATAGTGTCCAGCCGCAGTATAAACCAACAACCAATTTCAGTTGATAAATTTTGGCAATATCTTCTTTTACTGACTTCATCTTGGCTAACGCCAGCGCCTGACAGGGAGTCGCCACCACTCCTATATTACCTTTATCTTCCGTGGCCAGTTGATTTAAAGCCGCAACTGTAGGCGATACGGTAAACTTGCTGCCGGCATTTACTCGCAGAGCTCCCCTATCATTTATAATAACGCCATTTTGCATAAATTCCTGATTGCGGGAAGAGACGATGGCGGAATCAATCAAACCTTCGGCCAACGCCAATTCCATCAAAGCTGTTACCGTTGCCCCATGCTGAGCAATTTTGCGCAATTCGGGATCGGTAGCCTGAGAAAAATAATAACATTTCACCGCGCCGATTTCCGGCGTCAGGTCATCTTGTTCAAAAAGAAGCTCTCTCAACGCGGCGAGATCAGTCGCGGTTCGGGGACAAAAAGCATAACATTTGCCATTTTCAAGATCACAGGTATGTAACTGCACCGTCCGGTCATGATATATAATCTGATAAGGACAAAGGCCTACACAGGCGCCGCAACCAGTGCATAACCCTTCATCCAGCACGTATTTTTTCAGAAATTTCTGGCTGTTTGCTTTAACTCCCAAACCTATTCCCATTCTCACTATCATAGAATTGTGCTTTTATATCTCATGATGATTTTTGAGGCAAGAAGATGATACAGTTCAATAGAAAATATTTTAGTTATAAAATACGCAAATTTATTAGAACAATTTAGTTATTTTAGATAATAGCCAAGGTAATCTGACATTTTACATAAATATTTAATTGAGGTTGACATCCGCTTCTTCTTGTATTATGTAGCGCCAGCAAAAAATAAATATTCCCCAGTAGCTCAGTCGGTAGAGCGGCTGGCTGTTAACCAGCATGTCCGTGGTTCGAGTCCGCGCTGGGGAGCCAGAACATAATTCAACAAAGTCCAAAGAAGTGCAAAAACCCGTTAGAAATAGCGGGTTTTTTATTGCTTTTTGTCCAAAGATGTGTTATGATGTTTTTTAGAATCCGGCTATTTTGGGTACCCAATTTCCGTGCAAAGGTACCCAAAATATTCGCGGGTACCCAAAAACAGAGGTTCCTCTATGCCCAAACGTATCATTCCATTGACAGACATTAAGGTACAAAAAGCAAAATCAAAAGATAAATCATTCTCATTATTCGATGGAGGTGGTTTGTATCTGTTAGTAACGCCTTCAGGTGGTAAACTATGGCGATTTAAATATCGTTACGATCATAAAGAAAAGAAAATTGCCTTTGGAGCATATCCGGAAATAAGCCTTTTAGATGCGCGAAAAAGGCGTGATGATGCGCGAAGATTACTGGCAAACAATATTGACCCTGGTGCTGTTCGTAAAGCACAAAAACAAGCTAATATTGAAGAAACTGAAACCTTCGAGGTTATAGCCAGAGAATGGCATGAGAAATTCAAAGCAAAGTGGATGGAAGAATACGCAGACAAAATAATGCGCCGCTTAGAACTGAATGTTTTCCCTTGGATCGGTTCACGGCCAATCAAAGATATAAAAGCCCCTGAGTTGTTAACGGTCCTAAGGCGTGTAGAATCAAGAGATGCATTGGAACTTGCTCACCGTATTAGAAATATTTGTGGTCAAATATTCAGGTATGCAGTTGCAACCGGACGCGCCGAACGAAACCCGACAACAGATTTAATAGGTGCGTTACCACCGGTAAAAGAAAAGCACAGAGCGGCTATTACCGACCCTAAGAAAGTGGGAGAACTGTTACGCGCCATTGACAGTTATCAGGGAACATTTATTGTACAATGCGCTTTAAAGTTTGCTGCTTTGGTGTTTGTAAGACCTGGTGAACTCCGTCATGCTGAGTGGTCTGAAATTAATCTTGAAACCGCTGAATGGAACATTCCAGCCAGTAAAATGAAAATGAAAGAAGCTCATCTTGTGCCGTTGTCACGACAGGCAATAGAGATATTAAATAAACTCAATACACTTACAGGTTCAGGACGATACGTATTTCCGTCAGAGAGAACTTCTCAACGCCCCATGAGTGAAAATGCTATTCTTGCAGCTTTAAGAAACATGGGTTATCCAAAAGAAGAAATGTCCGGTCATGGCTTCAGGGCAATGGCGCGAACAATCCTTGATGAAGTTTTACAAATCAGACCAGATTTTATTGAACACCAATTGGCTCATGCTGTAAGAGACCCGAATGGACGCGCTTATAATCGGACGTCGCACCTTGCCGAACGAAAGAAGATGATGCAAACATGGGCTGATTATCTGGACGAATTGAAGGCAGGGGCGAAAGTGATTCCGTTCAAAACAGTGAAGAGGTAGCCGGGAGATTATATTGCAATACATAGTGGAATACTCTAATTAACACGGGACTGAAAAAGTGGGAAGGTCGATAGCAATAGAATATTCTTGTTTTATTTATAAGATGATATAAAATGCTAAACATGTATTTAATCAAAAAGCTCGATTCCTACCGCTTAGAAAATAAGATTACCCAACAGGCCCTTGCCGAACAGTTTGGAGTGTCGTTTGTCACCGTCAATAGATGGCTAAACAATAAGACCACCCCAAACAAGATTCAACAATATCACATTGAGAAGTTTTTGAAGGAGAAGGCTAAACATGGCAAACGGTAAAGATAAAATAACGCTCGCTTCAATTCTTAAAGACTCGAATTATAACCTTTCGCTATTTGCGGACAAGGACATCAAAGCCCTTGAAGCAAAGATCAAGGTTCAGAAAAACAAACCTTACGTTGAGTGCATCATTCGAGAAAAAGAAGTCCAGCTAAAGCCGGAAGAAGTCGTCCGACAGCTTTATGCTGTTAAGCTCATCAATGATTACGGCTACCCTAAGAAGCGGATACGTTTTGAGCATCCTGTTCAATTTGGCCGGGAAACAAAATCCGCAGACATCGTGGTTTTTGATAAGGACAGGCCCACGGTTGAATACATTATCGTTGAGGTAAAAAAGCCGAAGCTCAAAGATGGCAAGGAACAATTAAAATCATATTGCAATGCCACCGGTGCGCCTATCGGCGTTTGGTCGAACGGGGGGCAGATTTCTCATTATAACCGGAAAGACCCTAATTTCTTTGAAGATATAACCGACATCCCGAAATCGGATCAAACACTTGAAGATATTTTGAAAGAACGTTTTACGTGGCAGGATTTGATCATCAAAGACGCTCTCTTGAATGACAGGATTACCCTCAAGACCAAGATCGAAGATATGGAAGACGAAGTCCTTGCTAATGCGGGCGTGGATGTCTTCGAGGAAGTATTCAAGCTCATCTTTACAAAATTATACGACGAGACCAAAAGCAAGGATGACAAAGTCATCATTGACCGGACGGTTAAAAAGAAGCTCAAGGCCGATCAAACCGGCGATTTTGAGAAGCTGAAAGAAGTCTTGAAAGACATTGATGACAGCGACTTCCGTATTTTGGAGTTTCGCAATACCGGCCAGACGGATGCCCAGCTAAAGGAAAAGATTCAACGGTTATTCAATGAAGCCAAGAGGAAATGGCCCGGGGTTTTCCCGGATGAAAGCCGGATTGACCTGTCGCCTTCACATTTATCAATCTGCGTTTCCAGCCTTCAAGATGTTAAGCTGTTCAATTCCAATCTGCAAGTTATCGATGAGGCGTTTGAATACCTGGTCAGTAAGTCCTCTAAGGGGGAAAAGGGTCAGTATTTCACGCCCCGTCACGTGATCGATATGTGCGTCAAAATGCTTAATCCCCAGCGGGGCGAATATATGATTGATACCGCCTCCGGCTCGTGCGGATTTACGGTGCATACTATTTTTCAGCTTACCGGACATCTCTTTGAAAATACCGAAATTTCAGCGGAAGAAAAAGACGACGTTTTAAAAGTTTTCGGCATTGATTTTGACGAAAAGGTCGTGCGTGTGGCCCGCACGCTTAATTTGATTGCCGGTGACGGCGAGACAAACGTCCTGCACCTCAACACCCTTGATTATGACCGCTGGAATGAGAAAGTAAATAATCCCGACTGGCGGGACACCTACGGCGCAGGCTTCAAGCGTCTTGAGACGTTAAAGGCCGACCGCAATTCAAACAAGGAGTTTCTCTTTGATATTCTGATGGCCAATCCGCCTTTTGCCGGAGATATTAAAGAATCGAACATCATCCACAAATACGATCTCGGCTTTAACGAAAAGAAAAAGCCCAAATCAAAGGTAGGCAGGGACATACTTTTCATTGAGCGCAATCTCGATTTTCTAAAGCCTGGCGGACGTCTTGCCATAGTTTTGCCTCAAGGCAGGTTCAATAACACATCGGACAAGGACATCCGGGAATTTATCGCTGATAAGGCCCGCATCTTGGCGGTAGTGGGCCTGCACGGCAACACCTTTAAGCCGCACACTGGCACAAAGACCAGCGTCCTATTCCTGCAAAAATGGGATGCCAAACTCTGCCCGAAAAAAGATGATTATCCTATCTTCTTCGGGGTCTCCGAGAAATCAGGCAAAGACAATTCCGGCGATTACGTTTATATCAAGAACGGCGACGGCAAGCCCAAGCTGGACAAATACGGCCACTTGATTGTTGACCATGACTTGCATAATCACAAAGGTGAGCTTCCGGCTGGCATTGCTGAGGAGTTTATTGACTGGGCGAAAAAAGAAAAATTAAGTTTTTGGAAGTAAGCTATGCAAATTTCGATTGCTAATCTTTCAGAGGCATTAAAATACAACAGAATAGACCCTGATTTTTTTAGATCAGGCTATCAGGATAGCAGCGCTCGCGTTGATTCTAAAAAAACAGATTCTCTTTCGCAAATAGCTTATATTTCAGATGGTAATCACCTTAAAATCGCAGAAGAATTTAGTGATTGTGCTGGGGTTCGTTATCTAAGGGGACAAGACCTGTCAACGGACATGTTGCTAAGCGATCGAAACATTGTTTATATACCTGAAGCATTATTCCAAAGTTTAAAACGCTCGCACATTTATAAAGATGATATTTTGATTACAATTGTTGGCGCGAATACGGGGCTGGTAGGGCTCGTCTTTTCACCACCCGCTAAGCTTGTGGCTAGTTGTAAACTCGGACTAATTCGTGTCCAGAAGAATATTCGGCCTGGTTATCTTTATGCCTTTCTGTCATCCCATTATGGGCAAGCTCAAATTTTACGATCAATTCGTGGTGGCGGACAAACCGGCCTAATTTTACCTGACGTAAGAAACATCAAGATAGTTAGAAGCGGTAACGCATTTGAAGAAAAAATACATAATATTGTTTATCGTGGACATAATAGTATTAACGAATCTCGAGATATCTATTGCCAAGCCGAGCAGATACTTCTTTCCGAACTTGGCCTTTTGAATTGGAAGCCAAAGCATCAGCTTTCGTTTGTTAAGAAATTCTCCGACACGGACACAGCTGGGCGCATCGATGCGGAGTATTTTCAGCCGATGTATGAAAATATCCTCGCGGCAACAAAAACCAAGAACCCTGTTCTCTTAGATGATATAGTCTCAATTAAAAAATGCGTCGAGCCGGGTGGCGATGCCTACCAAGAAAGCGGCATCCCCTTCCTTCGTGTCAGTAACCTTTCCAAATTCGGGATCAATAACGATAACCAGCAATTCATCTCTGCCAAACTCTACGATACGCTCAAAACACACCAGCCGAAAAAAGGTGAAATTCTAGTTTCCAAAGATGCCACACCGGGGATCGCTTATTATCTCAAGGATGCTCCCGAAAAAACAATCCCCTCCAGTGGCATCCTGAAACTCACGATCAAAGAAGCTTCCAGCGTCCTGCCGGAATATTTAACCCTTGTCATCAACTCCGTTATTGTCCAGAAACAGATCGAGCGCGACGCCGGAGGTTCGATTATCAATCATTGGCTTGTCGATCAGGTTAAAAACACCGTCATCCCAATCTTGCCCCCGACAAAACAAAAAGAGATCGCGGTAAATGTCGATCAATCTTTCCGTGACCGTGAACAATCCAAGCGTCTTCTCGAAATCGCCAAACGTGGTGTTGAAATGGCGATTGAGAAAAGCGAAAAAGACGCCCAAAATTGGATAGAAGCGGATTTGAAGAAATTAAACGTCCGATTGGATTAGCGAGGTAACCGATGATATTTAATCCGATCCAATGATAAAAATCACTGCATCCAGGGAGAGAAAACCATGACCCGGAATTATTCTTCCAAAGACTTTTTTCGACAGATGCCGAACGCACTGCTCGCTCGATATTTTCAGGAGCGGGGATTGTTCGGCGATATGGATTTTGCAGCTATGAAGGAAGGTAAGCCTGAAGAGCTTTTCAAAGCTTGGCTGGCTTTGCCGGACTCCCAACGTAATAAGATGGATGCAGAGTTCCGGGACATCTTCGAGATGAGCTGCGAAAAGGGCTTTCAGTCAATCATTGACGAGGCAAACTGGCAAATGCGGGAAACCCCGGATGCACTTCAGACCTTTATTGAAAAGCTGTCGGCCCTATCCAATCACTATGAACGGGCAATGGTCACCTTTTTAGAGCACAATAGCTTCTGGAGAGGGGCCACGCTTTTCTATCATGCGGATACACTGCCCTATTGGCGTAAGCGCAAGAATCTGCCTCAGCGAAAAGCGGTGGTGGACGGGGCCAGCCTTCAACAACTGGCCGCGCTGATCCGCAATTACTTCCACCATACTGAAGGGCGGGGAAAAAACTGCGTGGTAGAACCTTTCCGCCGGGGGGCGCTTGATTATTTTTTCGCTTATCCTGAAGACTATTCACAGCAAAGCATCGAGTGGGTCAATGGCGAGTTTGACCGTCGGCCTCACAACCCGGCCTTCGAGGTCATTTATGTTTACTCGCAGAAGGAGGGTTCTCTTGACCTGAACTTTCGTGGGTCTTACAAGGCCATTGAACCACTTCAGGGGATGTTTGCAACGGCGATACTCAAAATTGACGAACTGCCGCCTGATCCCAAGGACGAACGCATCTACGATTTGTCTCCGCTGCTTCGGAGAAGTTTTAATTTCAACTACGATGTCGGCAGCGAAATCGAGGAAGTGACGGTTAAGAAACTGCGCCTTTCTTCGCAGATTAAGAAAGGGGATCGCATTACACTGGAAGCCGATACATCGCGAAACTCGGATGCCGTCTATGACCTGCTCGACCGGATCGGAAAAACAATCCCGCTGAATATGTACTACCTAACCCATGTTGAGTTATCGGTGTCATTGGTGGTGGATTCCAACAAGCCTGCGAAACGGATGACCATCCGCATTACCTATCCCAATTCCTGCTCGCTCAAATACGACGAGCTGGGGCTGAAACTGCGTGATATGCTGGAAGCGTCCGGGATCGAGCCCAAAGAACCGGTGAAAAGCAACAAAGGGGAAAAACTGGTTGTGACGTATTAAGGCGATTGATGCATTGCTTGAGCTTTTGGGACGTGTTGGCGCTTGCCGGGATGCTGCGGTTCTGGTCAACGATGAAGAGTTGCTCCAATGGCCAGGGGCGGCAGTCAAGGCCATGAAATCCCAGAGGCTGATCGAAAAAGCACGTCCGGCATCAAGCGCTATATGTCCGGGATGTGAGAGCAATTGTGTCATGCCGGTGCATACACTGCCCGCGACAACAAACAAACCGTCATCTTTCATCGTTTGCGACAAGCGAAGCGACATCAACCGGGTGCCGGTTCACCCCGGACAGTTAATCCAATGGCAGTGTAATACCGATTTGGTATCCGGGTTTGTTGCATCCAGTCTTGGCCTGCGTAGTACTAAAAGGCAAACGGATAGAGCCGACCGATGGGAAATTGGTATTGTCTGCGGCGAAAAGCGCAGCCAGATGCTATGCCTTGAAACTTCCGGCACGTTGACCCTGGTTATTGGAAATGGTAAAGTCCCATTAGCCGAGTTCATTGAATTTCATAAAGGCGCATATACACTCGATGCTGTGCCGATCCGACGGCTTGCGGATTACACTACTACGGCAGATGATCGCTACACACCAAGCAACGCGAGACGCGAAGCTCGCAAACTGGATACAAAAGCCATGTATGAGAGCTGGCAGAAGGAATATCGTGCATGGCGAAGAAAACGTCCCGGAATGTCCGACGTTTGGTACTCTCAACAGATTGCCAAAATGAACACTGTCCCTAACCGCGATTCCGAAACAATCCGCAAGCATATGAAAAAATAAGAAAGGGTTTATCCGACTGATGCGTACTTGTAAGATATACCTTTCTTCCTGTTATCCTCAAATCGTCAATCTTAATAAAGATGCTAGACTTCAATCAGTAATAAACACCATTCACACTTGACAAAATCACAATGCTCTCCTAACGTTTTATTACCAAGATTCACTTGACACAGAAAATCTTTCTTCATATATTTTCAATGTGAACAAATCCCATAAATAATTAACGGATATATATGTTGTTGCTTGATTGAACTGATTAATTGTAAGTTTTATATTTGCTTTCGGAGTTAATAAAGGTAAGTGGTGGTAGGTTGCCATTATATGACTGAGAATATCCGGAAAAATAGAGTAAAATAATTTAGAGAAGTTATTCCCCTTAGTGTGTCAGAATTATCCCGCTCGATAGTTCCTGTTCTATCACCTTTCTTCTTTAACCAGTTTGCTTAACATGCATGATCCGTCGCTACCCGCCTTCACATTCCATTCCTTAAAATTCTTTATTCCCGCTTTATCAACGCACAATGCAGCCTCTGGTTGACCCGGCTGCATGAACATTTTTCGGCAGGGAAAAATCCATACCTGGGTTCTTTGGCAATAATATGGGTATCAA
>Ga0209777_10008191_pt1 | contig 11483 bp, 3 predicted proteins | sample FrelakmetHBP12HB_FD_187147 | JGI IMG/M metagenome (GOLD analysis project Ga0209777, IMG submission 187147) | Freshwater lake sediment microbial communities from the University of Notre Dame, USA, for methane emissions studies -HBP12 HB (SPAdes)... | ecosystem: Environmental > Aquatic >...
GAGCCGGAGGCGGCCACGCCATGGGAGGGGAAAAGTTCCCAGCGTTTCCTGGACCTCAGGCCTCCGGAGAAACTGGCCACGAGTTTCAGCGAACTGGACAGGAAACTGCCCGTCGCGGTGAGCGTTTCCAGCGAGCGGCACGCGATCACAAGCGCAGGGGCAAAGGGCTTCCGCTTGGCCGCCGCGGACACAAAGGACAACGTCGCCGCCCGCTGCCTGCTCGTGAAGGTGCGATTAGTCAATGCGGGCGCCGCAGACGTTACCGTGACGGCGGTCCTCTCCGCTTCCGCACTGCGGCAAGTCTGGCGCCAGACTTGGCCCGACGAGGAGGACAGGAACCTCTTGCCTGGCGGTTACTACGCCGGGTATCACCGGCCTCCCGGCGAAGACCGCCAGCGCCCAGCAAGAGAAGACTCTGCCTTGCTGCTCTTTGCCGGCGACGTGCCCAAGATAACCAGGCTGGTGCTTCCCAACGCCGGCTACAACTTCGGCCTGGCGGGCGTCAGCGTTCCGTTCGACCTCAAGGCTGGCCAAACGCTGTCGTTGCCACTACTGTTTGCCAGGCTCGAGCCGCCGGGGCAGGGGCCTAATGCAAGTCTGGCGCAAATCCTGGATTCGCTCAAAGCCGGGTTGATGCGTACAACTGGGGATGAGTAGTCAGCACTAAAGCATCTTGACCCTAAGAAGGAGGAAAGAGAAGCGAGGCGTGAAAAGTGAGGGACTAGGTATGCACACCACCAGCCTCGTCTCTCATTTCTCTTTCCTCTTTCCTCGTTCAGGCCGTGACGCGCTGGCAAGTGTGATGGAGTCCGCCGAGTACGGACCGTATACTGGAACTCGGTTAAACCAGAGAACCAAGGAGCGTAAACCATGTTAAGACACCTATCGTTCGTCTGGGTACTGACAGCCTGCCTCACTACCGTGGCGACCGCCGCAGAGCCGCTGATCTGGGTGGAGGGTGAGGAGGCGGCCAGAAAACAACTCGTGGACAATGCCGGCCTGAACGACGTCAACCCCGACGAACTCTCCGGCGGCAAGTGGATTTGCAGCTTCTCCCATGAGAAAGAGCCCACCGGCACCGCGGAATACGCCGTGGAGGTCCCCGTGGCCGGCCACTATCACCTCTGGGTGCGGGCCGTGGGCGGCACGGGGCTGGCCTATCGCGTGGACGGCGCGAAGGAGGCCGTGGACGTGGCGATTGGCAAGGGGCAAGACCAAATACCAGTCGCCGCGGATGGCAATCCGTTCTATCCTCCGACAGCGGCCTGGTACGACCTGGGCAGCGTGGACTTGACCCAGGGCCAGCACACCATCACCTGGTACCTGGGCGGGCTGAAGGGGAAGGACCGCTGGGGCGGCATGGACTGTTTCGTGCTGACCACCGGTGCCTTCACCCACAACGGCAAGTACAAGCCGGGCGAGAAGTCGCCCGAACCAATTCCCGCTTTCAAGCCGGGACAGACGTGGGACTTCGATCCGCAGCCGGATAAGTTCGATGCAGCCGCCGTGCTGGATCTGAGCTACCTCAATGAGAAGGCCGCCGGTGAACACGGTTTCATCCGGCTGAGCAAGGACGGCAACAGCTTCGTGCGCGGCGATGGCGAGCCCGTCCGCTTCTGGGCGGCCGGCGAACGCACCGGGGCCGACCAGAAGCTGGAGACTCTCCAACGCCAGGCCCGGTTCCTCGCCAAGCGCGGCGTGAACGCGCTGCGTATCTTCGCCATGCTCCCGCCGACGGCCAGGGACTCCAAGGTCACGGACGTCAACGAGAAGGAGCTGGACTGCGTCTTCAAGGTGGTGGCGGCCATGAAGGGCGCCGGCATCTACACCATCATTGACGGCTACTGGGCCGTCTCGACGGCCATCCAGCCGGGCTGGGACGTGGCCAACTCCGGGCGCAAAAACTTGGAAGGACTGCTCTACTTCGACCCAAAGACGCAGGCCGGCTACAAGGCCTGGATGAAGGCTCTCTACGACCGGCCCAACCCGTACACGGGCATCCGGCTGGCTGATGAGCCCGCCGTCGCCATCATCCAGCTCCAGAATGAGGACAGCCTTATCTGGTGGGGGTTCAGCAGCCTGCAGGGCGAGGCGTTGACCCAGATCCGCCAGCGCTTTGCCGAATTCCTCAGCGGGAAGTACGGCTCGCTGGAAAAGGCCCGCGCCGCATGGCAGAACTATAGAGCCGAGGTCGTGGCCGACGACTGGGAACACGACCTGCCCGGCTTTGGCCATATCTGGGACTTGACCCGCGACGGCTGGGCCAAAAAAGGCGGCCGCCCCGGTTTCCTCCAACGCTCCGCGGACGAGTTGGAGTTCCTCGCCCGCCTGACGTATAGGTTCAACGCGGATACGGTCGCCTACCTTCGCAAGGAGCTGGGCTGCAAGCAGCTCATCAACGCCGACAACTGGCGCACGGTAGACCTCGTCACCACGCAGGACGCCGAGTATTGGTCCTGTACGGCGACCGACGTGATGGCCCGCAACATCTATACCGGCGGCATGCACCAGGGCGTCAACAACGGCTGGCAGATCCTGCCTGGCCACACCTACTCCGACGCGTCTATGATCAAGGAGCCGCTCAGCTTGCCGACGAACGTCAAGCAGCCAGCCGGGCATCCGTACATCCTGACGGAGGTGCTGTGGTGCCCGCCCAACCTCTACCAATCCGAGGCGCCGCTGATGGTCGCCGCGCAGCAGGCTCTGACCGGCCTCGGCGCGGCCTGCTGGTTCTCCAACTGGGTGGCCGAGTGGGACCAGAGCCCCGCCACCAAGTGGACCTACTCCACCCCGATGCAGATTGGGCAGTTCCCCGCCGCCGCGCTCCTCTACCGCCAGGGCTTCGTCAGGGCCGGCGAACCGGCCATCGTCGAGCAGCGCAGCCTGCAGGACCTCTGGGAGCGCAAGACGCCGCTGATCTCGGAAGAGCCCGGCTGGGACCCGAACCGCGACCAGGGCAACATGCCCCTGACCTCCAGCATCAAGACCGTCCTGGACCCTCTGGCCTACCTTGTCGGACCCGTCCGCGTGGTCTACGACGGCGATCCGGCCAAATCCACCGCCGTTGACCTGGCCAAGTACATTGACCGCGATCACAAGATCGTCCGCAGCATCACCGGCGAGATCGAGACCGACTACGGCCGCGGCATCTACCGCGTCAACGCCCCCAAGGCCCAGGCCGTCGCCGGCTTCCTCGGCGAAGCCGGCCCCCAACGCCTCGCTGACGTCGAGATCACCTGCCGCAACCGGTACGCCGCGATCATGCTGGTTCCGCTGGACGACCGGCCCATCCGAGAATCCGGGAAGGTGCTGGTTCAAGTGGGCACGCTCGCGCGGCCCACGGGCTGGACGGCGACACCCACAAGGGCGCGGATCAACGGGAAGCAGAGCGACTGCCTCCGCATCCTCGCGACCGGCAAGGCGCCCTGGCAGGTGGAGAACGCGGATGCCACGCTCACCATCGCCAACTCCCGCCTGACGAAGGCCGTCCTGCTGGACAGCAATGGCGTGGCCACGCAAACAGCGGTCGAGATCAAGCAAGCGGATGGCAAGGCGTCGGTGGTTTTGCCGGCGAACACGATCTACCTGGTGCTGCAGTAACGGCCCGGCGGGCGAGCCAAGCACTGCGTGGCGGCGCTTACTTTCCCGGCCGCGCGGCGTTCCAGATTCGACGGCCTGGCTACGCATAATAGTTGGTCCTTCCCAGTGAGAGAACTGCTCGCGCACATTGTGGCGCGAACTGACCAGGTTGGGCGGCAGAAGCGATCCTGGCAGATGAATCCTTTTCCCACCAGTTTTCATGCAAGTCCTTAAAAGTCTGGCAAAACTGTGGAAAACTGGCAACTTTCTGGTCCAGAACTGGTGACTTTCTGTTCCCGAACTGGCAACTTTGTGGTCCTGAACTGGCAACTTTCTGGTGGAGAACTGGTGAGTTTCTGTTGTAACGATGGCAAGTCACAAGTCGAGGGTGACTGGTGATATATTTATGCTTCTGTTCTGGCCCGACCTTCGAGTTGCGTTGCGTTTGTTGCGTTTCCATAAAATGAGCCTGAGTTTTCCACGCGAGTCGCGTCGCATTTGTCGCATTTGGGCTGAGGGTCCTCGCTAGGGCTGGTATTCAATTGTCAAAGAGCAGTTCAAAAAGAAGAAGCCAGAAGGCAGAAGCCAGAATTCAGAAGAAACAACCGAATGCCTCCTTCTGACTTCTGAATTCTGTCTCCTTCAACACAAAGCCGTTGCATTTTTTACTTTTTTTCGCACAGCCGGGGCACAGTCTCCCTGCGGCGGTGGTCTTGTAACGACCAGGGCCTTACAACTACCATCCGCGCCCCGGCCATCAGGGAGCGGAGCGCCTGCTAATGCGCGCGGCGCGGAAAGCACCCGCCTGCCGCCCCGCACAAAGCCCCCGGGTCGTCCGGAGGCAGATACTTACCTATATACTACGATAGTTCCAGTCAATGTCAAGAGCAAAATCGGAAGAATCTGAAATCAGTGGTTGGTGCCGAGTGGTTAGTGGCCAGTGATCAGTAACCAGGAGTAGGCGGTAGATAGTAGGTGGTAGGTAGTAGGTGGTGGATCGTGCAGCGTGGAGCGTGGAGCGTGGAGCGGGGGGGCTGGCCAGGAGCCAGCGGTCAGCCTTACCGGGGGCACGCGCACCGCTGGTGCGCGGCCCCCGGCTACCATCCACCGCCCCACTGGGGCGGACAATGATCTTGGCGTAAAGATGTGGGTAGTGACAAGCCCAACGGGCCGGGTACCGGAGGTACAGGAAGCCTTGCCTGCGGCGTTCCAGGGCAACGTGAGCATCGTTCTGCATCTGAGTGCCCAGGGCGCGGCTTCTTGTTCGCTTCGCTCACCCACCCCGCGCTTCGCTTCGGGTGGGCCACCCACGCAAGGATGGAGGATGAGGGGTGAAGGATGAGGTAGGAAGGAGGAAAGCCGCTGTGCGCGGGGAAGGGCGATAAGAGCGGATTCGCTTGACTAGCCCTGCAGGGTGCTCTCAAATCCCAACATGAGACACATCGTCCCACAACGGGGCCTTGGGCATTGGGCCTTGGGCGTTAGGAATGGCGCTGCGGGGGACGGCCTAAAGCGCAAAGCCAAAAGTCAAAGGCCCATTGCCATCCTTAGGGCTCTGCCTATGCTTGCCTTGGCTCTGGCCAGCCCGCACTTCGCCGCGGCCGGTGAAAAGGCCCTCTTCTCCTGCGACTTCAACAGCGATCTCGCCAAGGAATGGAGGTTGATTGGCGGCAAGTGGGAACTGAAAGATGGCTGCCTCAAGCAGACCGATCCCAAGCCCGCGGACCCAACCAAAGCCATTATCATGGCTGGAGACAGAGAGGATGTCTCCAACGAACTCCTGATCGTCGCCAAGCTGCGACTGGACTCATGGAAGGATGGCGAGCATGCGCGGGCGGGCATCAGTGTCTGCTCGGATCCCGCGACTGCCCACGGGTTCAACCTGGTGTTCCACAGGGGAAGACTGGAATTCGTGCACGACTATGTTACCTGGGGACCGGGTGTTGATTTCTCGTGTCGAGCCGGCATCTGGTACTGGATGAAGTTGTGCAAGGAAGCAGGGGAGCTCAAAGGCAAGGCCTGGCCGGATGGCGATCCAGAGCCGGCAGAGTGGATGGTTACCTGGAAGGGGAGCAATGAGGACGTCACTGGGTATCCAGCTTTGGTGGGCGGCTCCGGGGGGCCTGGTGAAGACATCTGCACCGTGTCGTTTGCCAGTTGCCAATTGCTTCTTGGCCAAGGCCTGTTCGGGTATTACACGAAGAAGTCCACGTGGCAGGAGACGATGGCTGTCAGCCGCGCAGCTCTGGCCCGCCAGGAAGCGGCGCTGGCCGCGCAAGGCGCCGGGCAGAGCGTGTTCGGCGAGAGCCGCAGCGCGCTCCGCAGCCGGCTCTGGAGGTGGCTACGGCGCGACTTCGCGGATTCCGCATCGCTGCGCCAAATGGCGGAGGAGCAGCAGGACAATATCTGGAGCCAGGATTGGCCGTTCGACGCCGTGAACGTGCTGGCCGAACGCTATGCCAACGCCACGCGGGCCGGGTTGGCGGCGCAGGCCCACGAGCTGGCAAAGAACGTCAGGAAGCTGCCGGAGGTTGAACCGGTCCGCGAGCTCTACCGCCGGTCCAGGATAATCGAGAGAGCGCTGGCCGGTTGGGATGCGAACCTGGCCTCCCTGCGGCTTGCCGTGGAGGACCTCGTCAACACCTGCGGCAGCAGATACCCCAGAGGGGCGGAATATCTGCGGCAGATCCTGGAGCTCCGGGATACGGTCTCTGGCGCGCGGAGCGGGCCGGGGCAAGCGGCGAATGCCGAGAAGCTTTGGGAGGCCATTGAGCGGTTCGATGCACTGCGGCGGGAAGCACTCCTGTCCAACCCTCTTCTGGACTTCGAGCGGCTGTTGGTGGTGAAGCGGAGGGATGCGAGGGAACTCAAGCCGCGGCCCCCCCTGCGCATGCCGTTTCCGAACGACGCAATCGGGCATCTGAACGGCTTGCCGGTCAACTTCCAAGGCACGGGCGTGTTGCGGCAGATCCCCTTCGACAACGAGATCGCCGTATTGTCGCCCGTCCGGCCAGAAGGGCGGCTCACGACGTTGTTCAGGCCGAAGGATCCGGTGTTTGTCGGCGACATGAATCTGCACTTCGACGCCGGCCGGCTGCTGTTCTCCTCCATCGGCAGCCACAACCGCTTTCAGGTTTTCGAGATCGGCGTGGACGGCCACAACCTTCGCCAGGTGACGCGCGGGGAGGAAAGCGACGTGGACAACTACGACTCGTGTTATCTCCCCAGCGACCGCATCATCTTCGGCTCGTCGTCGTGTTTTCAATCCGTGCCGTGTGAGCGGCGGCTTGACGAAGTGTCTACGCTGCACGTGATGAACAGCGACGGCTCGGGCGTGCGGCGCCTGTGCTTCGACCAGGACCACAATTTCTACCCCACGATGATGAGCGACGGGCGCGTTCTCTACACGCGCTGGGAATACACCGACATCGCGCACGCCTTCAGCGCGCGCCTCTTCACCATGAACCCTGACGGCACTGAGCAGCGGGCCTACTACGCGAGCAGCAGTTACTGGCCCAATCGCATCTTCTACGCCAAGCCTATTCCCGCTCACCCCACGGAGTTCGTGGGCGTGATCTCCGGCCATCATGGCACGGCGCGCGCGGGCGAACTGGTCCTGTTCGACGTGGCCAAGGGCCGGCGCGAGGCGGAAGGTGTCGTGCAGCGCATCCCGGGTTGGGGCCGGAAAGTCGAAGCGGTCATGGTGGACGGACTGGTAGATGGTTCCTGGCCGAAGTTCCTCCACCCGTATCCCCTGAGCGACAAGTACTTCCTCGTCTCGTGCCAGCCGGCCCCCGACTCGCGCTGGGGTATCTACCTGGCCGATGTCTTCAACAACCTGGTGCTGGTACATGAGGAAGAAGGTTCCGTGCTCTTCGAGCCCGTGCCCCTGCGGACGGCGCCGCGCCCACCCGTCATCCCCGATCGGGTCACGCCCGGTTCCCGTGAGGCGACTGTGTATCTGCTGGACGTCTATGCCGGGGCGGGGCTCCAGGGCGTTCCGCGCGGCACCGTCAAGCGCCTCCGCCTCTTCACCTATCACTTCAACTACTTCGGCACGTCGGGCATCGAGGACTACATAGGCATGGACGGCCCGTGGGACGTGCGGCGGATCCTGGGCACGGTGCCCGTGGCGGAGGACGGCTCGGCCTACTTCACTGTGCCGGCCAACACGCCCATCGCCGTGCAGCCGCTGGACGCCGAAGGGAAAGCGCTCCAGTTGATGCGCAGTTGGTTCACCGCCATGCCGGGCGAGTCAGTCTCCTGCGTCGGATGCCACGAGGAGTCCAATGCAGCGCCGCCGATTCGCAGTCCGCGCGCGCTCGCCGCCAGTCCCTCGCCGATCCAGCCTTGGCGTGGTCCCGTGCGCGGGTTTAGCTGGGACCGCGAAGTGCAGCCCGTGCTGGACAGGCACTGCGTCGGCTGCCATAACGGCCAGCCGCAAGCCGACGGCAAGACTCAGTTGGACCTGCGCCTAGCCAAGCCCAAGGCCTTCCCCCTATCCGACGCCCCCTTCCCGCCGTCGTTCTACGCGTTGCGCCAGTTCGTACGCAGTCCGGGGCTGGAAGGCAACCCGCGCTTGGTCCCCGTGGCCGACTATCACGCCGACACTTCGCCCCTGATTCAGATGCTCCGCAAAAGGCACGGCAACGTTAGCCTCGACGAGGAGTCCTGGGACCGCCTCGTCACCTGGATGGACCTGAACGCTCCCGCCTACGGCACGTGGCTGGAGATCCCCACGGCGCTGAACAATCAGACCGCTCGCCAGTGTTGCGACCGTCGCCGCACGCTCCTGAAGCAATACGCGGGCAGCGACGACGACCCCGAAGCCGACGCCGCCCTCAAGCCCGCCGTCCTTGACACCCCGGCAAAAAGTCCTCCCGCCCCCACTGCCTCCGTGCCCCAAGCCTTGGCACCTGACACTCCGGTCGTGGCTGTCGTTGGATGGCCCTTCGGCGCTGCTGAGGCCCAGCGACGCCAGGCAGGCGCAGGGGCTCAAACCCAGATGGAGGCCGACCTGGGAGCAGGGCTCAAGATGCAGTTCGTGCTGATCCCAGCGGGCGAATTCGTCATGGGTGACCCGGCTGGCTACCCGGACGAACGGCCCCTCTGCAAAGCGAAGATCGAGCGGCCGTTCTGGATGGGCAAGGTCGAGGTGACCAACGAACAATACGCCCGCTTCGATGCGGCGCATCAGAGCGGCGACCAAGGCAAAATGTGGTTACGGTGGAGCCGGGGCGGCTTCTTCCCCCTGGACCAGCCCCGCCAGCCCGTCTGCCGGATCTCCTGGGATGAGGCCAAGGCGTTCTGCGCCTGGCTGTCCCGGAGCACTGGCAAAACGTTCGTCCTGCCCACCGAGGCGCAGTGGGAGTGGGCCTGCCGGGCGGGTACGGACACGGCCTTCAGCTTTGGCCCGGTGGGGACCAGCTTCGCGGCCTTCGCCAACCTGGCGGACGCCTCGCTGCTGAGGCTCTGCCAAGGCGAAAAGATCAGGCCCTTCTTGCCGGTGGCTTCCGAAGATGACAAGAACACGGTCTCTGCACCGGTGGGATCCTACCAGCCAAATCCCTGGGGCTTGCACGACCTGCACGGCAATGTGGCTGAATGGACCTGCAGCACCGATCTGCCGTATCCCTTCCGTGGCGACGACACGCGGCATGCCGATCCCCGCAGCCGCAAGGTCGTGCGCGGCGGCGCCTGGTATGGCCGCGCTGACCTGGCGCGTTCGGGATGCCGCATAAGCTACTGGCCGTGGCAGCGGGTCTTCGACGTGGGCTTCCGCGTGGTCTGCCCAGCGGAATAGCCGCCGTGGCGCGTGTATCGTGGGTCGTGGATCGTTCCCGCCTCACGCTTCACGTTTCACGCATCACGCTCCACGCGGTGAGGTGCGAGGCGACGTTCGTTGCCACGGTATCTGCGGCAAGTATCGAGGGGTCTGACCACGATTTTCTGGGGTGCTCTGTCCACGATTTTCACGATTTTGTGTATTCTCTCTTCTGACTTCTGTCTTCCGTCTGTGACGCGCTGGCCCGGCCAGGCGAAGCGCATCGGCTTGCAGGACCAGGCTGTCCGCCAGACGCCGAGTCGCTTCCTTGCGCTGTTTCTCGGCTTCCTGCTGTTGCTATCGCGCTTCGGCCGAGGCCTGCGTGAAGACGCCTGGGATATTGCGGACGAAACTCCGGCGGGCTGACGGATACGACCGTGTGTCACAAAGTAAAGAGCTATTCGTCAGATGCCGAAGCCTGGGCGGTACTTCTTGCGGATCAGGGCGTCCGCCTCCGGCGCGTTGCGGGCCACCATGTTGGCGGCGTCCCATTCGATGCGCTTTTGCAGGCGGACCGCCAGGCTGCCTACCAGCAGGGACTCGACATAGGGCCCGGAATACGCGAAGCCGGCCTTGGCGCCCTCTGGTTTGCGCTCCTTGCAGGCCTGGACCCATTCCGCATAGTGGCCCGGCGAACGCGGGATGGCCTGCGGCGGCGCCTTGAAATCATGGCGCAGGGCTTTGGGGAACAGGCGTGGCATGCCAGCCCAGCCGCCACAAAGGATCACGCCTTTCTCGCCGCGGAAGTAGATGCCATTATCTTCGAGGTTGAAACCTTCGTCGAGTTCATCCGGGCGCGCAGGCTTCTTGCCGCCATCGTACCAGTACAGCTTCAGCGGCGGACGCGCGCCTTTGGCCGCGAACTCATAAGTGATGATCTCCCAGGCTGGGTAGCACTCGGGCTGCGGCAGCGAAGTCTGGGCTTGAGTGGCAAGGGGCGTATCGAGATCCAAGGCGTAGAAGGCCGGGTCCATGTTATGCACGGCCATGTCGCCCATCGCGCCATTGCCGAAGTCAAACCAAGCGCGCCAGACTGCCGGACAGTACGCGGGATGATACGGCCGTTCCGGCGCGGCTCCCAGCCAGAGGTCCCAATCAAGAGTGTCTGGAACCGGCGGCGTGTCCTTGGGCCGCTCAACCGGCTGCGGCCACCATTTTACCGGCCGGTCGCTCCAGCAGTGCGCTTCCTTGATGACGCCAATGGCGCCTGCCTGGATCCATTCGCGTGTGGCTCGAAGACCTTCGCCTCCGTGCCCCTGGTTGCCCATCTGCGTGACCAGTCCGGATTCCTTGGCCAGCTTGGTCATCACGCGGGATTCCTCGATGGTATGGCACATGGGCTTTTCGACGTAGACGTGCTTGCCTGCGCGCATGCACGCCACAGCGACTGGCGCGTGCATGTGATCCGGCGTGGCGACGACTACGGCGTCTATGCCTTTGCACTTTTCCAGCATGACGCGGTAATCCTTGAATACCTCGGCTTTCGGGAATTTTTTAATGGTGCCGGACGCGCGGGCGGAGTCCACGTCGCAGAGCGCCACGATGTTCTGCGAGGAGATGGCAGGGTTGCTCAGGTCTCCGCCGCCCTGGCCACCGACGCCGACTCCGGCGATGCTCAACTTGTCGCTAGGGGCCGTCTGGCCCTCGCCGCCGAGCGCTTGGCGCGGCATGATGTGGACCGTAAACGCCGCCGCGGCCGCACCCTTCAAGAACTTGCGTCTGTTCACCGTGAATCTCCAATTTCCGCCCGTACTCCCGTGCGCGTGCAAGCTGTACGCGATCCTGGAACTGAGTACACCGCCAATCGGCGTTCTTGGGTGATCTGGATTGAGAAGACTTGATTGACTCTCGCAGCAAACAGCCCTACCACGATGGGGATGCCTGCGGTAGATTGGAGGGCGCGCACACAATTAATTGTCGTGTGCAATGTTTTTCAGGAGCTGACGGTGTTGCTTTCCATGCGTCGTTTGTCCGTTTGCAGTCTGATTGTCATGGCGGGCCTTGTTTCGCAGCCGGCCCGGGCTGAAAGCGTCAGCGTGGACCCGGCAGCGCAGGCGCAGCCGGAGAAGAAAGTCCAAGG
>Ga0209777_10008192_pt1 | contig 11482 bp, 6 predicted proteins | sample FrelakmetHBP12HB_FD_187147 | JGI IMG/M metagenome (GOLD analysis project Ga0209777, IMG submission 187147) | Freshwater lake sediment microbial communities from the University of Notre Dame, USA, for methane emissions studies -HBP12 HB (SPAdes)... | ecosystem: Environmental > Aquatic >...
CCCTTACGGTCGCGGCTCGGATAGCGACAACAGCCGGGCGCCCCTATCAAGGCCCCTTCCCTTCCAGCGTGCCCTCGTCCAGGGCCTTCTTCCACCTCGCGGCGTAGGGGCCATACTCCGGGCCGGTGATCGCCTCCAGGGCGCGGCCGGCGGCCTCATGGACGGAGTTATTCTTTGTACGCACGTGCAAGTCCACCAGCGCCTTCGTCGCCGACCGGTCCTTGAGCCGGCCCAGGGCGGCGCAGGCCGCGCAGGCCACCGCGTCCTGCTTATCGTCCAGCAGGGCGATGAGCCGCGCCGTGCCTTCCGGAGAGGGGCGGGTCCCGAGCGCGCGGGCGGCGAGGGCACGGGTCGAAGCCTCGGGGCTTTCCGTCAGCGAAAGCACGGTGGCCGTGGCCGCCGGGTCGGCGTACTGGGCCAGCGCCCGAAGGGCCATTTCCACCCAGCGGCGGTCCTTCTCCGCCGCCAGGCCAAGGAGGGCCGGCGTCGCGGCCGCGCCGATCCGTGCCAGCGCCGTGCCGGCAAATCGGCCAAGCCCGCCGGTGTCCTTCACGAGGGCCGCCAGCGCCGGGACGGCAGAGGCATCGCCCGACGCGCCGAGCGCTTCCACGATCCGCCGCGCGACAGGCCACTCCTTCTCGGCGCCGAGCGCCTGGACGAGCGCCGCGACCTGGCCGGCGTCGGGCTTCTCCAGGCGCCAGACGGCCGCGAAGCGGACGAGCGGGTCCGGATCGGCCAGGAGCGTCTCCAGCTTCCCGGTCTTCCGCACCGCAGGCGCCCGGCGAAGGAAGTCGGCTTCCTCGTACAGATGCTTCATCTGGGCGTTCGTCCCGTCGGCGAACCATCCACGGAACAGGTGAATGTCGCCGCCCAACGCCCCCTTCAGCATGCCTCGGTAGTAGCTGAGGTAATCGTCCTTGCAGTTGACAACCGTGCAGGCTTGTGGATAGGTCAGGCGAATCTCGTCGCTCGTGCGGGGGCCGGCCTCGTTGTCCGAGTCGTTCTCGCCGGTGAGTTCGGCGTAGACGCCGCACACGCCGCGATAGCCGACGGGCCCGAACTCCGGGAAGATGAGCACGTCGGGATGGCGGCGGCAAAGCTCGCGCATCTCGGCGGTCGAGAGGAGCCGCGATTCGCCCTGCCACATGCCGCGCGTCTCGTCGTCCTCCAGCCGGTGCAGCTTCCACACAACGTTCGTGTCCATGTAGACAATAGTGCAGCCCCACCGCTTCTTGGCGTAGGCGATCTTGTCGGCCATGTCGGCGACGGGGTCGTCGACCTGCTGATGCTTCCAGCCGCCGTGCCCATCGGGGATGACCTTGGAAGGGCGGATGCAGATGCCCGTCCGGAGGCCCGCATCGCGGAACTTCTTGAAGAACTCGTCGGCCGCGGCGTCCATCTCGGGCGCTTCCTGCGGCAGGACGCGCGGGTCGCCAAGGTAGGTGATGGCATGGGGCATCTGGTCGCCCTCGATGTCCCAGACGATCACGCCCTGGCCGCCGGTCTTCTTGACCTCGGCGACGCACCCGTCGGCGAACTTGAGCAGGCGCTCGCGGAAGGCCTGCCGCCCCTCGTCGGAAAGGACGTCGATCTTCTCGTCGTTGAGGTAGCCGCGCGGGTTCGTCTTCCACTTCGTGTTGTCGCGGGCCATGAAAAGGGCCCCGATGGGGCGCCGGTCCGGCCAGTTGAAGGCGGGCGGCAGGGCCTTGGCGAATCCGGCATAGATGTCGCCCGCCACCTTGTCCATCGGCGTCGCCGAGGAGGCCAGGCGAATCGAGGCGCGGAACGTCCACGGCTTGCCGGGGTCCAGCGGCGGATTGAAACTCGTGCGGAAGAAGACGGGCGTCTTGACGGCACTGTCGTACGGGCCGTAGTTTCCCCTGAACCCGATGGTCATGGGGCGAGCCGCATCCTCGGCGGTCGGCTTGGGTGAACCTCGCTCCGCGCAGAGAGCCAGCTTGTCCTCGCCCCAATCGGCCACGAGGACGCCGGGTGACTCCTCGGTGTCGACGGAGACCTCATAGCCCCAGAACCACCGGCCCCCCTGGGGACGCCTAGGGAAGTGCAGCGCGAGCGGCCGGTAGTCGATCCTTGCCAGCGGCTGCGTGCCCGTGTTGCGGAGCGTCACGTCCAGGGCGAGGACGTCCTTGTCCTGCCGCAACCGGGTCACGATCTCCAGGCCGTCCCACGTTTGCGTCCAGGCGCCATCTTTGAGCGTGCACCGAGGGGGCGCCGCGAACCGGACCGGCGTCCCGCCCGCCGTGGCGGCCTCCGCCTCGGGCAGCGACTTGGGCGCAAGCAACTCGTGACCGCCGTAGGAGATCGAGGCCGGGCCTTCCGGGCCGAACGAGGTCCGCAGGCCTTCCGCGGCCGCGCCGGCCCGAGGCGTCCCCAGCGCGAGCGCCACGAGGAAGGCAGCCTGGAGCATCCGGAGCGGCGTGTGGGTCTTGGCCATGGTTGGGTTCCTGTCATGCCTCAGTCGGCCTTGGCCTTGAGCCAGCCCTGGCCTTTCAGCCACTCGGCGGCACGCTCGGGCCAGTGCGAGACGGCGTTCGGCGACGGGCGCAGGCCGTAGCCGTGGCCCCCCGTCGGGTACACGTGAAGCTCGACCGGGACCTTCGAGGCCTTTAATAATATGGCATACTTAAATGCGTTATCTACGCCGATGGGGTCGTCCTGGGTCTGAACGATGAACGCGGGCGGCGTCCCGGCCGTGACCTTGATCTCCGGGGCCGCCTTGGAGGGGTCGTCCTTGGCGACCAGGTACGCGGGATAGATGAGGACCGTGAAATCGGGGCGGCAGCTCTGCTTGTCCGCCTCGCCGACGGCCGGGTACGACCGCGCCTCGAAGTTGCAGCTCGCCGCGGCCGCCAGGTGAGCCCCCGCCGAGAAACCGAGGATGCCCACGCGTTTCGGGTCGATGCCCCACTCCGCGGCCCGCTGGCGGACGAGGCCGAGGGCCCGCTGGGCGTCCTGGAGCGGCGCGCCGTACGGCGCCGGGTCGCCGCGCCCGGGCACGCGGTACTTGAGGAGCACCCCCGTGACGCCGATCGAGTTCAGCCACTGGCATATTTCCGTCCCTTCGAGGTCCCAGGCGAGGATGCTGTAGCCGCCGCCCGGGCAGACCATGACGGCCGCGCCGGTGGCCTTGTCGGCCGCGGGGCGGAAGATCGTGACGGTCGGCTTCGAGACGTTGCCGAGGCGGATCACCTCCGACCCCGGCGGCGTCTTCGGATCGTGCTTGGTCTGGTCCTTCTCTTCGCCGATGTCGCCCTTGTCGCCGGGGGCCGCGCCGGGCCAGAGCAAGACGGGCTCTTCCGCCCTGAGGGGCGCGGCAGCGAGGCACAAGGCAATTAGGCCGACGACGGCCATGCTCGTCAGGTGTTCCATAGAAGGCTCCTCGTGATGATGGTACGCTCTGTTCAACCCGGACGGCGCGGCACGTTCCCGGCGGAATTCGGCCAGACCATGAACGCACCCATCCAACCCGCGGCGCGGTGGCCCAAGCGGATCGGCCGCATCGCTCTCACGCTCCTGGCGATCGTCATGCTCGGCCTGGCGGGCGTGGGCCTCTTCCTGGCGCTGGTGGTGGTCGGCTCGGCATGGGACGGCGGAATGGGCGTCATGTTCGTCTGGATGATCCCCCTCATCGGCGTCCCGCTCCTCGCGTTGCAGTTCGTCCTGAGCCTCGTTCTTTTTCTGCTGCGGAAGCGGCTGGCCCCGCTCCGGTTTGCCCTGGTCGCGTCGGCATTGGCGATGGTGCTCCTCCTGGGCGCCCAGACGGGCCTGGTCGCGCTCACGGTCCATAACGACCGGCTTGCCGCCGCGGTCCGGGCCGAGGACGAGGCCACGCTGGCGGACCTCGAGCAGGCCGTGCAGGCGGGCGACGTCGCGCGTGCCCGGAGGCTTCTCGGCGACCTGCGCGTGGCGGCGCTGTTCAACGGCCGGCCGGCCGCCGAGGCGCTCAGCGGCGCAGCCGACCGCAAGGACCGGGCGATGCTGGAGACGCTCCTGGCGAAGTGCCCTTCCCTGCCCTGCACCGCCTCTGTGCACGGCGAGCCGGGGCCGCTTCATCATGCCGCCGCCGGGGGCGACGTCGAAATCGCGCGGCTCCTCGTCGACAAGGGGTTCAAGGTCAACGCGGGCGACGCCGACTACAAAACGCCCCTGGCCTGGGCCAACGAGCATGGCCGCACCGAGATGGCCGCCTTCCTCGCCACCCGCGGCGCGGTCCCCGAGGACCGCGTATCGCGGGCGCTCGACGCGGCCGCCCAAGGCGACGGGGCGACCGTCCGCCGGCTCGTCGACGAGGGCCTCGATCCCAACACGTCTCAGGCGTGGGGCAAGACGCTGCTGCACTACGCCGCGGGCGCGGGCGACACGCAGACCGCGGAACTGCTCCTCACGAAGGGCGCGGACCTCGCCGCCCGCAACCATGCCGGCGAGACGCCGCTCGACGTGGCCGCGCGGCGAAACCAGGCCGAGATGGTGCAGTTGCTATGCAGGCCGGGGCGAGCCCCGGCGCCGTAGGCGTCCGATAGACAAGGAAGCCGGGGCATGCCCCGGCCTACACGGGAGATCGACATGAGAACCACCCTCACCCGTCGTGCCTTCCTGGGAACGGCCGGGGCCGCGGTGGCCGCCTTCACGATCGTGCCGCGCCATGCCGTGGCCGCCGGCGGCGAGACGCCGCCCAGCGAGAAGGTCCGGATCGCCGGAATCGGCGTCGGCGGCCAGGGGCGCGGCGACCTGGACTCGTGGGCGGACCAGAATATCGTCGCCCTGTGCGACGTGGACCTGGCGAAGGCCGGCGACGTCTTCAAGAAGTACCCGAACGCCAAGCCGTACCGCGACTTCCGCAAGATGTTCGACGAGATGGAAAAGGACATCGACGCGGTCCTGGTGGCCACGCCCGATCACACGCACTCGGTGGCGGCGATGGCGGCCATCCAGCGCGGCAAGCACGTCTACTGCGAGAAGCCCCTGGCGCACTCGATCGCCGAGGTCCGCGCCCTCGTGAAGGCGGCCCGCGAGAAGAAGGTCGTCACGCAACTCGGGAACCAGGGCCACTCGACCGAGTCGATCCGGATGTTCTCGGAGTGGGTCTGGGACGGCGCGATCGGCAACGTCCACACGGTCCACGCGGGGTGCGGCATGAATTACTCGCGGGTCGGCGACCTCGCGAAGCTCAAGGAAACGCCGCCCGTGCCGGCGACGCTGGAGTGGGACCTCTGGCTCGGCCCGGCGCCCGAGCGGCCGTATCATCCCATGTACGTACCTGGCATGTGGCGGTCGTGGTACCAGTTCGGCACGGGCGTCATCGGCGACTGGATGTGCCACGTGGTCGACCCGGTTTTCTGGGCGCTCGACCTCGGGGCCCCGGCCGCCATCCAGGCCCAGGCGAAGGGCTACGACCCGAAGGCCCAGGGCGAGACGTGCCCGCCCGGCGAGATCATCACCTACGAGTTCCCCGCCAAGGGCCAACGCGGGCCGGTCACGCTCCACTGGTACAGCGGCCAGTCGAAGATCCCGCGACCCAAGGAGCTTGAAGAAGGGCGCAAAGTCACCGACACGGGCGCGGTGGTCCTGGGCGACCAGGGCGCGATCATGTACGGCTCGCACGGGGCGGGGGGCCTCCGGATCATTCCCGAGGCCAAGATGAAGGAGTACAAGCTCCCCGGGAAGACGATCCCGCGGGCCAAGGAGCATCACCAGGACTGGATCGAGGCGATCCGGAGCGGAAAGCCCGCCGGGTCGGACTTCTCGTACGGCGGCCCGCTGACGGAACTGGCCCTCTTGGGCGTCATCGCCGTGAAGAAGCTCGGCACGAGACTGGAGTGGGATAGCCAGGCCATGCAGTTCAAGAACTGCCCGGAGGCCAGTGGCCTGGTGAATCCACCGCCGTTCCGGGCGGGATGGACGCTTTAGGTCGCTCATGGAAAGAAACAGAAGAAGAGGCCAAGGCGGCTCACGCAAAGACGCAAAGACGCAAAGGAAAGAGTTAAAACAAGAGGTAGCGGAAAGACGCCACAAGAAGCGACAGGCCGGTCGACTGGGGATGTGTCGATGTGTGCCTTTGACTTCTTGCGTCTTTCTGTTCCCTCGGGTTCTGACGTTTGGCGCCTCTCTTTGCGTCTTGGCGGCTTTGCGTGAGGCGCCTTGGCCGTGGCCTTTGTTCTTGCGTCTTTCCGTTCTCTAGGCTGGAATAGGCCGGATAGACAGGAAGCCGTGGCGAAGTCCCAACGGAGGGCACATCGTATCATGCCGAGAACGCTCTATGTTATCGCACTCGTCCTGGCGGCCGCGCCGGCGATGGCGGCCGAGCCGGACGTCGTCATCAAGAAGGCCGACTGGACCGCCGTCCAGCTCGCGGAGCCCGAGCTGCCGGTCTACACGGTCAAGGCCCCCGCTTACAAGGCCGAGGTCTACCGAGACGGCCGCGTCCGCGTCCTCGACGGGAAGACCGAACTCTTCCGGAACCTCGTCCTGGAGCTTGGCCGCAAGGTGAAGACCCTCGGCGACATCCGCCAGGGGAAGGACAACACGATCACCCTGCGCGAGGGCGAGGTCCGCAAGAAGGAGCTGGAGCCCGCCAAGGATGGGATTCTCGACGAGGGCGCGAAGACCCTGAGCGACGGGCTCGACACGTCGAACATGCCGGGGATCACGCTCCAGTTCCTCGCGGACCGGATCGAGATCACGGCGGCGGCCTTGCGCGTCCGCAAGACGAACTCCAAGGAGCAGCCGCCCGTCTTCGACCTGTCGGGCCTGTTCGGCGACGACGCGGTCGCCCTGAAGAACCTCCAGACGGGCGACGAGGACGCCCTCCCGGCCCGCTACATCGCCGACCGCCACATCTTCTCGTTCTACGGATGGTACGGGCGGACCTGGCCCGAGATCGAGGTCACCTACAAGGACGGCACGCAGGTCGCGATCCGCGAGGTCACGGGCGTCTCCCACTATGCCATCGGCAAGGGCGACCCGTACACGAACGAGGCCCTGAAGGGCCTGCGCGGATTCTGGAGCCTGCGCGAGGTCACCGACAAGAGCCGCATCGTCCTGGCGATCAAGCCGGGCGACGGCAAGTCGGGCCCGGACCCGGCGCCGCACTTCACGCTCAAGCCCGAGAAGCCGCGCTGCCTCTTCTACGAGAACGAGCCGGTCCGCTTCCAACTCGACTTTGCCGAGCCGCTCCTCGTGCCGGGCCGGTACAAGCTGGAGTGGAAACTCGAGGACCACGTGCAGCGGCCCGCCGGTTCCGGCGAGCAGACGGTGACGATCGAGGCCGGCAAGGTGCCCGCCGTCACGGTCGACCTGGCGCCCAAGGAGATGGGGTATTTCCGCGGGAAACTCCTCATGTCGCGGACCGACGGCAAGGCCGCCAGGCGGATGCAGGAGTTCGCGTTCTCGCGGATCCGGCCGGAGTGCCCGGCCCTGCGCGACCTCGACGGCAAGGGCGGCGTCGACGCCGAGCTCCTCTGGGCCAACATCCTCGGCATGCGCGGCATCCGCCTCAACCCCTCGTGGGGCGACCTGTGGAAGGCGCACCAGACGCCCGACGGCGAGATGGACTGGGACGGCGTCGACAAGCAACTCGCGAAGGATATGGAACTCGCCCGCACCGGGACGACCCACGGCCTCTTCTCGTTCACCGGGGCCGACCTCTCGAAGGACATGGCGACGTGGTTCGAGAAGAAGTTCCCCGACAAGGCCGCGCGCGACAAGGCCATCCAGGAGGCCCGCGCCCGGTACCTGGCCGGCTACGCCAAGGTCGCGAAGAAGCACGGCATCACCGCCTGGGAGCCGATCAACGAGCCGGACCTCGGGATGCCGCCCGGGAAGTACACCGAGGAGTTCCTCAAGGTCCAGTACCCGGCGGTCAAGGCGGGGAACCCCGAGGCCCTGTTCCTCGGCGGAAGCTGCTGCGGACTCGACAAGTATACCTGGGTTCGCAAGCTCTATGAACTCGGCGCGAACAAGTACTTCGACGGCCTCTCGTTCCACCCCTACACGGGCAACGGGTTCGAGGAGATCTACCGGGCCGAGCTCCGAGAGTGGCAGCAGGTCCTCCGCGACTTCAAGGAGGCCGACCGCGGCATCTGGATGACCGAAAGCGCGTGGCACCGCGGGTGGGTCTTCAGCGATTTCGTCTACGACAAGTTCAAGGCGTTCCGCCAGAGCCAGGCCCGCAATGCCATCCAGATGCACCTCAACGCCGAGGCGATGCGGATCCCGCGCGACCGCATCTACGTCTTCTACCTCACGGAGCACGGGTACAACGAGTTCTACCTGGTGACCTACGAGTACCCGACCGCGCCGGCCATCGCCATCCAGGTGATGAACGAGGCCCTGCGCGACGCGAAGTTCCAGAAAGAGCTGCCCCTCCCCGGCAAGGGCCGCCATTTCCAGTTGTACCAGGACAAGACCCGCACGGTGGCCGCCGCGTTCACCAACGACGAGCCCGCGGAGCTGGACCTCGCGACCGACGCCGCCGAGGTGACGGCCACCGACCTCATGGGCAACCGCAAGGTCCTCAAGGCCGCGGGCGGCAAGGTCCACGTCACGATCTCCGGCGACCCGACGTACCTGGCGGCCGGACCGGGCCAGTCGATCGCCCCGGTCTACGAAGGGCTCGCCGTCCAGCCGAACCTAGCCCTGCCGACGCTCGGCGCGACCGCGTCGGCCTCCTCGGTCGCCAAGCCGAAGAAGGGAGAGCCCCTGCCGCCGGCCGTCGCCATCAGCGGCGACTGGACCTGCTACTCCAGCGCGATGGCCCTCACGGGCGGCCGCCGCGGGTGGGACGCCGACGAGAGCACCAAGGACACGCCCCAGTGGTTCGAGGTCAAGCTGCCCCAGGCGGTGCCGGTCTCGCGCGTCCGCGTCTACCACGACTACGGCGCGTGGGAGCGGACGCTCAAGGACTACGACGTCCAGGTCCAGGTGGACGGCCAGTGGAAGACCGTCGGCGAAATGCGCGACAACCATTACCGGTTCATCGGCGACCACACGTTCGAGGCCGTGAAGACCGACCGCGTGCGGGTCCTCGTCACGAAGGTCAATTCGTGCCTGTTCGACAACATGGAATGGATTCCGCGGATCGCGACGCTCCGCGCCGTCGAGATCTACGGTCCGCCGGCCGGCGCGGCCAAGGCGTTCTTCGTCGAGGACTTGCCGCGCAAGCGCATCCTGCCCTCCGGCGGAAGGGCGGAAGTCACCGTTCGCCTGAAGAACATCCTCGACACGAAGGTCTCCGGCGAGGTGCGCCTCAGGATGCCCGAGGGCGTCACGGCCGAGGCCGACAAGGTGAAACTCGACCTCCCGGCCGGGGGCGAAGCCGAGTGCGTGCTGAAGGTCAAGCTGGCCGACCAGGCCGCCGAGGGGCTTTACACGGTCGTGGCGGGCTTCTACGAGGGCGAAGCCCTCGTCTCGTCCGACTACGCCTCCGTGGTCCTTTGCTGCAAGAGAAGGTGACGGCGGGGCATCCTCTGAACGGAAAGGGCTGGCCCATGAGACGCTTCCCGGTTGTGGCAGTGGCGGCAATCCTGATGGTCCTGGCGGGCGGCGCGGCCGCAAGGGGCGAGGAGTCGCCCGTGAACCAGATCCCTGCGGCCGACGTGCAGGCCATCGAGAAGGCGGCCCCGGACGCACCGGCCGCCAAGCCGGCCAAGGCGCGCAAGGTCCTCGTCTACGGCCGCGTGCCGACCCACGGCGATCCGGTGAAGTACTGCTTCCGGACGATGGAAATCCTCGGAAAAAAGAGCGGCGCGTTCGAGGCCGTCTCAAGCGGCGATCCGACAGCGTTCCTCCCCGAGAGCCTCAAGGCGTTCGACGCCGTCGTCATGAACAACACGCACGAGGCCGCGCCCCTCCTGCCCCTCAACTTCAAGGACCTGGGCGCCGACGAGCAGGCCAAGGCGAAAGCGCAGGAGTCCGTGCTCAAGAAGAGCCTGCTGGATTTCGTCTCCGGGGGCAAGGGCCTCGCGGGCATCCACGGCGCGGCCTGCTCGGTGCAGTGGCCGGAGTACGTGGAGATGGTCGGCGGAACCTACGCCACCCACATCGCCGGGGCCGGCTGGGTCCGGGTGGAGGACGCGGCCAGCCCGCTCTGCACGGGCCTCCCGAAGGAGAGCATCGCGATTGATGACGAGATGTACATCTTCGGAGGGCCCTACTCGCGCCAGAAGCTGCACGTCCTGGCGGCGCTCGACCTCGCGAAGATGAAGGACCCCGAGAAGCGGCCCGACAAGGACTATGCGGTCAGTTGGATCCGCGACTGCGGCAAGGGCCGCGTCTTCTACTTCTCGCTGGGCCACGCCGCCGCCACCTACCGCAACCCGGAATGCCTGAAGCTCATGCTGGCGGGGGTCCAGTACGCCATCGGCGACCTGGCGGCCGATGCCACGCCGTCGGGGGAAAAGAAGAAGGACTGAACCGCGGAGGTGCCGCAAGACCCCGGACTCGAGGAGGGCAAGACGATGACTCATCGCATCAGCCGGCGTACGTTTCTTCGCACGAGTGCCACGGGGGCGGCTGGCCTGGTGATCCTGCCGGGCCTCTCGGCCGTCGTGACCTATGCGGCCAATGACAAGCTGAACGTGGCCCTCGTCGGCGTCGGCGGGCGCGGCGAATGGTTCGTCGACACGATGCCGAAGATGGAGAACATCGTCGCCATCTGCGACGTCAACCAGCAGAAGCTCGACAAGTGCTTCCAGCGCTGGAAGGAGACCGCCGACCGCTTCGCGGACTCCAAGAACGACTGGGAGAAGAACTCCGTGCCGCTCTACCGGCGGCTCGTCGAGGCGCCGCCGAAGTCGTTCCAGGACTTCCGCAGGATGTTCGACGAGATGGCCAAGGGGATCGACGCGGTCATCATCGCCATACCCGACCACTCGCACGCCACCGCCTCGGCCGCCGCCATGAAGGCCGGCAAGCACGTCTACACGGAGAAGCCCCTCGCGCGGACCCCCGGCGAGTGCCGCGCGCTGAGGGACCTCGCCCGGAAGCAGAAGGTCGCCACGTCGATGGGCAACCAGGGGACGGCCGCCGGGCCGTTTCGCCGCGCGCTGGAGCTCATCCGCGACGGGACGCTCGGCGAGATCAAGGAAGTCCATACGTGGAATAATAACGGCGGGGCCGACGCCAAGGAGACGCCCAAGGACCCGGCGAAGGGCCCGGTGCCGGTGCCCGACTACCTCAAGTGGGACCTCTGGCTTGGCCCGGCCGCCGACCGGCCGTACCATCCGGAGTGGGCCCGGTGGCCCATCTGGCGCGATTTCGGCACCTGCAACCTCGGCAACTGGGCGAGCCACACGCAGAACCTCGCGTTCATGGCCCTGAAAGTGCAGGACCTCTGGCTGGCCGAGCCGCCGAAGGAGCCGCACCCGATCATCAAGGTTTCGGCGAAGACGTCCGGGATCAACCGCCTATCGTTCCCGAAGTGGGAAGAGGTCGCGTGGGAGATTCCCGCCCGCGAGGAGATCGG
>Ga0209777_10008193_pt1 | contig 11482 bp, 9 predicted proteins | sample FrelakmetHBP12HB_FD_187147 | JGI IMG/M metagenome (GOLD analysis project Ga0209777, IMG submission 187147) | Freshwater lake sediment microbial communities from the University of Notre Dame, USA, for methane emissions studies -HBP12 HB (SPAdes)... | ecosystem: Environmental > Aquatic >...
AGACGCGTTGCGGTTTGAAGAAGCGTTGTTAGCAAGTGTTAGCAACACTAGACATAATGATTTGCATAGGGTATAATTTCGAACGTAAGCGCCCGTAGCTCAGCGGATCAGAGCATTGGTCTTCGGATGCCTGTAGCTTCATGCCTGAGAGTGCAAAAGAAGCCCACCTTATGCCTTCCTGAAGCTACCCCAAAATGAAAAATGGGCTGTTTGGGATAGATTGTGACAAAGTGCTCAAAAATTTTGTGAGCAATCCGTGAGCAATCAGCCTTTCTAGAGACCTTAGACTAGGATCAGCAAAAACTAGGTCTTACTTGTCACTCTGACCATCCTTGCTATTTATCCAAGGCTGCTTGAATCTTGATTGGAGTGAGCTTCAACATCATCTTTCCAAGCAGTATAGAGGCTGGGAAAGAACCCTTCTGTACGAGGGTCATCCTTATGGATCCTACGTTTAATCTGAGACAAAGGGGGGTAAAAGTCGTTTGGGGCTTGAAAGCACCATGAGGAAAGTAGTGCTAAGAGAGTCGCCTTACGGATCAACTTCCCCTTTTGCTTATCTGGGTCGGGAACTCGGCTTAATATTTCGTACAGAATGCCAGCGGACGTTTTTTCAAGAGGAACTCTCGCCCAATTTCCCCCCCGCGTTATGGGTGACCACCTGCCTTTTATCAAAATCTCTTGAGCTTCAACAACTCCTTGTGGCTTGTTGTTCCCTGGCATGAACGATGGCATTATACCCAACGGATACCCCCCTACTGCGGCAGCATCCACGAGCCAAAATTGAGCTTCAGCCAACAGCTTAATTAGTATGGGCTTGGCTTTCCTATGATACTCACGTCTAAGATATTTGTCCCTGTAAGGCTGTAATTCTTTTGCCAACATTGCGAGTTCGGCCATGCTAGGGGCCCCAATATCATCAGCGAGAATAGGGAACCCTGCTACCAAAGCCAGCCAAGGTCCTGGCATTTCAGCGTTACTTGTTGAGGCTTCAATCAAATTATGTATAAAACGGTGAGCCCGAGTGTTATCTTGACGCTTTGCTATTTTGAGCGAAGTTAGAACATATGGGATACTGCGAGGGGCAAATAAGTTGACGAGGTCTCCAGCCGTGAACTCTTCCCAGAGATATTTGTCCTCTGATTTTTTAAATTGCACCATTTGGGTTAGTTGATCTGTTAATTGTTTTTCGCGGTCTCTTAATTGTGTTATTTGATTTTGCAATTGTTTCTGTTGACATTTTAGTCCTTCCAATTTCTTCAGTTCTTTTTTTACATTTTGGATCTCAGTTTCTATCTGCAATTGTTTGATGTGATACAGTGATGTTGTCTGGTTATCCAACAAAGAAATATCCTCAAGTAAGCCTTTCTTCTTCATGTATCGCTGTGTGCGCTCGGGGACTCCCAGCATGGCTTCGATATCCCTTTGTGAATACCCCTTTTCTGTGAGTTCTCTCACTTGGTCGACTATTTCTTTTGAGTATGCCATGCTTAAACTCCGATATATTGCCGCCAATAATATCACAAAATTGCCGCTTTTGCCTTAACAGAAACAATCATATTGTGATATGTTGCAAGTGTCAAGTAGAGGAATGGAGGTATTGAGACATGACGGAAAGACTTACAGTATCCGTTCCTGAAGCGGCAAAAATGCTGGGTATAAGTAAAAACTCGGCCTACAACGCGGTGGCTCGGGGCTCCGTGCCAAGTTTGAGAATTGGGAAGAGAATTGTGGTGCCCCTGGCCGCTCTGCGGCGAATTTTGGAATGTCAGAACCAACAAGCCAGCCAGGGGCAGGCATAGCCATGTCAGGTATAGGCTTTCCGCGCGAAGCTGACGCTGAGCTGTATGATCTCTACAGCCGCAAGCTCTTGATTCCCGGCTGGAGTGGTGAAGTAAGCGAAGCAGAAGCAGCGTATATCGCCGAGAAGCTGACCAAAAGCCCCAAGCTTCGTCGATCCTGGGGCGTGCGGCAGTACTTCGGCAAAAGGCGGAGAAAAATATCCCCTGATATGGCGAAGAGGTTGTGTGCGGCGTGGTGTAGAAACCCCGCCCTGGGCGTCAAAGAGCCTTCCACAGCTTCGGGTAAAAAAGGTGAAAGGCAAACCGTGACTAAATTATCGGGTAAGGGTGCACAATTGCCCTTGCTCTAGTTGACGGGTTGAGGTGGACGAGTTAAGTTCTCTGACTCAGTTTATAAATAGGTATAAGCAGTGGGGATTTTGCCTGATCCCTATAGCACCACGAGCTAAAAATCCCCTTGTCAAGTGGCAGCAGTATCAACACCGCAAGCCGACGGAAGCTGAATTATCCACCTGGTTCAGCACTGAGAATACAAATATAGCCATAGTCTGCGGAGTAGCAAGCAATAACCTTGTAGTACTGGACTGCGACAACCCCGACCTGTACATCGCTATCTGTGAGTTCTTTGTGGCGAAGTATGAAAAAAAGCTTGAGGAAGTAACCCCGATAGTTCAGACAGGCAGCGGCGGATACCATATATATCTGCGTTGTGTCCAGGTTCCCCGGTTGTTTCACCCAGTAGGCAAAGACCGCGCGGGCATACCTGACATTCAGTCTGAGGGAGGTTATGTCGTAGCCCCTCCGAGCATGCACCCAAATGGCAACCCCTATAGGCTCCTGAATCCCCAAGTAAAGCGCGTATTTGAAATCAATAGCCTGCACGATTTGATGATTGACATACCTAATGTCAGAACGGGCAGCAGTGTGGCAGAACACCGGAACTGGGTAACTCAAGCTCTCGCCGGAGTAGGCCAGGGCCAGCGCGACAATACTTGCATTAAACTAGCTGGGTACTTCCGAAATAAACAACCGCAAGACGTAACGCGAGCTATCCTCTTAGACTTTGCGGCCCGGTGCAGCCCCCCGCTTGACGAAAAGACGGTCGATAGGTGCCTGAACAGTGCCTATAACTATGCAGTTGAGGACGATACTGAGGGCGAGGAGCCGTTAGCGGACTTTGATACTATGCCTACATTGCCAGAAACGGCATGGCGCGGGCTGTTCGCGGATTACCGAAGCTTGGTAGCACCTACCACAGAAGCAGCCGATGAATACCACTTCGCGACCTTTTGCCAAGTGCTAGGCTGTACGCTGGCCCGGCGTGTGCACGTGTATCATGCAGGCAAGAAGTACCCCAATTTCTACTGTTGCCTTGTGGGCCGTTCAGGACTGACACGCAAGGATACCTGCTGGAATAGGGCGAGGGATATTTTATTGAGGCTACACTTTGAACAAGCTGGGGATAATCCTGTTTTTAGATCAGTCACTGGCATACGTTCATATGAGGGGCTACTAGATGAGTTATCAGGTGAGCGGAAAGTCCGTCTGATTCAAGTTAGCGAGCTGCTATCTCTATTGTCAAAAGCGAAACAGGACTCTCAGGGGAACATATTACCAGCACTCACCGAATTATACGACTGCCCGGACAGAGTTAACCCACCGGTTAGGGGGAAGCCTGCTGACTGCCGTGAGCCGTTTGTATCCATCATGGCTGGCACGACACTAGCGTGGCTACGCAAGGCACTGACCGAATCTGATATACTGGGGGGCTTTGCGAATCGGTGGTTGTACTTTTGCGGTACACCCAAAGCACCAAAACCAAATCCGCCGCAGGTAGATAAGGAGATGCGGGACGCGCTTATTGCGGATATCAACCTGGTGCGTGCCTGGGCTGATAGGTTGCTAAAGGAAAGCGACGGCGAGATAAGAATTTCAGCCGAAGCCCAGGCACTGTTTGAAGTCTATTACCCGGACTACTACCAGCGCTGTCAGAATGAAGGTCTTATCCCTACCCTAATCCAGCGAGTTCAGGATTATATCTTCAAACTTGCGTTGCTGTATGCCGCGATAGAACGCTCGCCAGAGGTAACAGCAGACCACATGACTGCTGGAATCGCAGTCGGTGGTTATTTTGAGAATAGTATCCGCGAAGTGTTTAAGGACTTCGGCGCGAGTCAATCAAGGGAATCTGAAGGCAAAGTCCTAGATTATCTAAAGAAAGCAGGCAAGCCAGTGGGGGAGAGGGAATTATATCGGAACTTGCGACTATCAGCAAAAGAACTTGGCTCTGTGCTGGAATCCCTAGCCAAGCCTGGGCTAGTGAAAAGAACTCTGGCAAAGACAAAAGGGGGACGGCTAATTCCTTTGTGGGAAGTAATTTGATAAGGCGAAAGACCGGAAATCTGTGACAGTGTGACACTTCTAAGCTAACATGAAGCTAATAATAGTGTCACAAAGTGTCAGTTTTGAAGCGTGACAGTTTGAAGAGCGGTGTGACACTTCCGATGAGAGGCGAAGTGTCAACACAGAGTCAACAAAGTGTCACATACAAGTGTCAACGTAGTGTCACAAATATAAATAGAAGCTAAAGAATCATACTGTCAGCAAAAAAACTCTTTTTGGGCTAAGCACATGGAAAAAGAGCGGGAAAGAATGGTTCGCACCCTGGGGAAGCCACTGGTGTCGTTTTGTTGAATGTACTCATTCAATAGCTTTCAGAGCCTTCTTAAGTCGGTGTTGCGGCTGCTCCGCAGCCGCTTTCGACTTAGTAGGCTATGATGCTGTTGTTTAGCTTCTTTGTTGTTTTAGTTTGTGTTTTTCGTTTAGTTGTTGGTTGGTTAAAAATTTTTAGCCTCTAGCGTGTGCTGATCAGCCAGCATGGTGCCTGGTTCGACCTTAATCGCTCGGATTCGGGATTGCGAGTCTCTGTTGAAACTTTGGGATCTGGGGCAAAGCCCACCCCTGAAAATTTTTTGTTTCAATTCTTTCATCAGCCCTGGTGCTGAGGCCAGAGGATATTGATAATATATTGACTAGTCCATATAATAAGTACATGACTAACAGAATAAGGCTAACAGTGCTCGAATGTTTGCGGTGTGGATATCAGTGGATACCTAGGCAGCCGAAGAAACCCAAGTATTGCGCAAGGTGTAATAGCCCATATTGGGATAAGCCGAGGTGGAAGGGGGTTAAGAAGGCATGAGAGGGAGAATATTCAAGAGGAAAAACAGCAAGCATTGGACTATGGTTGTAGATGTTGGCATTGATAAAAAGACCGGTAAACGGCATCAACTATTCAGGACATTCAATACTAAGCATGAAGCGCAAAGCGAGTTGGCTAAAGTCCTTGCTGATGCCCAGCATAGCCCTTATATCAAGCCCACTCAGTTAACAGTAGGGGAATTCCTGAGGCAATGGCTTAATGACCACGTATCTAATACAGTGAGGCCAGTGACTGCAAATGGGTATCATCATTGGATAGAAAAACATGTCATTACAGAACTAGGACAAATTAAGCTAAATCAACTGGATGCTTTGGACATTGAGGCTTTTTATCAGAAGCAATTAGAAGGTGGACATCGTGGCAATAAAGGCGCTTTATCTGCCAGGAGCGTATTGCATCTTCACCGGCTACTTCACAATGCTTTGTCTTATGCTGTAAAGCAGGGAATTATCGGGCGTAATGTCTGTGAGGCTGTTGATCCCCCCAGGGTGAGGCAAAAACAGATGAAGGCCTTAACTGCTGAAGACGTTAACCGCTTGTTAGAGGCTAGTAGGGAGACTCTTTACTATCCGATATTCCACCTGGCGATATTTACAGGCATGCGGCGTAGTGAGCTCTTGGGCTTACGCTGGTGCGATGTTGACTTGGATATGGCAACACTATCAGTTACCCAGGTGAAACATTGCTTGGGTGGGGGTAAAATCGTATTTGAGGAACCAAAAACAGAAAAGAGTAGACGTCAGATAGCATTGTCACCGGTCGCTGTCATAGCTCTTCGAGAACACAGACAGCGCCAAGAGGGCGAACACCTTATGCTAGGCACTAAAATGACAGATGATGATTTGGTGTTTACGAATCCGGACGGGACACAATTATTGCCTGCTTCTGTTACTCATGCGTTTATCAAGATTATTCGTCGTCTCGGGCTAAAAGGGGTAAGATTCCACGATTTGAGGCATACTCATGCTACACTTTTGCTGCGCCAAGGGGTAAATATAAAGGCTTTACAGGAGCGTTTAGGGCATTCTACTATCACAACAACGCTTGATATTTATGCCCATGTCACACCGGGGATGCAAAAAGAGGCAGCTCTAAAGTTTGATGAAGCCCTGAAGCAAGCTAGAGTAGAAGGCGCGATAGATACGGCCCGTTAGAGGAAGGATTTTGAGAGAGGAGTGTTCTATGCATGAAACTTACCTTGTGAGAGCGAAGCTTGACCTGAGTTGGGCATTTGAGGAGGAAGACTGGGAATCCAAAGTTCCTAAGAGACTTCCTGTAGAGTTTGGTCCCTTCGTTCTTGCCCAATCTCCAAACAAGTCATTCCACTTGGAAAGGCTGGGACTGATTGATTCCGTTCTTATGGAAGGACTCCAACCTGACGGTAACTATCCAATATCAATATTGTATGTAGATTTGAGACTTGAAATAGGAAAAGAAGAAAGCCCGGAAGAGATGGCGGATGAGATGTTTGAGCAGTTGGAGGCCATACTTAGGCTGTTTCAAGCGGGAAACGTGTTCTTGAGGCGGCACTACTATCATACGTGGCAGTTGGAAGCTGGTGGCTTAAAAAAAGTTTTCTATCTCTTGCCCACCCCCGAGAAACCTGAGCCTGCTACGTTATACAATCGAGGACTATACAAACTGGACGACAAAACTTTGCAACAGTTTATTGGCTTTTTTAACTCCTATTGGGATATCATTCATGGGAAGCGTCAGCCAACATATAATGCTCTTTCCCGTTTCAACTCCTCTTACGAAAAGCGGAATTTAGGTGACCGACTGATAGACCTCATTGTAGCTCTCGAGGCTCTATTTGGTGGAGGTGACAGTCTAACGTACAAAATAGCTCTGAGATGCTCATGTTTTCTATACCCGCCAGGTGAAGCGAGAGCAAAAGCTTTCAAGGCCATTAAAAAGGTTTATGGGGATAGAAGCGCTATGATTCACGGAGACAAGATAGATTCTAGTTATACCGGTGAAGAGATAGACCAACTGGAAGAACAAGTAAGAAGGTCGATAACCGCATTCTTGGAGCGGCATCGAAAGGGCTACGAAATTAAGTCTGGTGAAGACCTAGATGAGTTACTCTTCTTTGGTAAGAGTAGCCCCTAGGGCATTTTGAACAAAGCGACATTTTATTGGCTGAGGAGTCCCACATGCAGTATATAGTTGGGGAGATGGTGTGAAAAAACTCTCTCTCGTCAGAACAAAGCCATCCAGAATACTTTTCGGCAAAGGAAAACCATCTACGAGATTTCGTTTGCCAACTGATTTTCCTTTGCAGATATATGATAGAACAGGTGTTATACTGTTCAAATATATTGATACAAATCTCATAAAATGGCGGTCATTTTGGTTAGGATGGGAGGGACTGAAGAATCGCTACCGTGCTATGTCTGAGTACGATGAAGAATTTACACAGTCAATAAAGAAACATGGAAACTCGCCGCTATCTCCTGAGGAACGGTATAAGCAGGATAAAGCTCTATTTGGCTTCTTTACTAGTTCAGTTTCTGCAGTCGAGTGTTTCTTCTACGCTGCTTATTGGATGGGTGCCTTTCTGAAGCCCAAGGAATTTCCTTCGGACTCTGAAAGCCTAAAATATCTCTATCCCCAGAATGTAATGGAAAAGTTCGTTGCTAACTTCCATGGCGAGACCCTAACAGGTAAGATGAAAGAGTGTGTTGACGACCCTACGTATATAGAGATGAGAGACATGCGGGATGTACTTAGTCATCGTGGGGTACTGCCACGTCATTTCTACCATGTTGATGATAATGTAACCGCTACTGTGCCAGCCAACCCTAAAGCTCCGATCGAGCTATGGCGAGATGGCATTTCAATAGATGAAAAGACTACTAAGACACGTCGTCAGTGGCTATCTAATACAATTGAGGGCTTAATGACTGCCGCCGCTGACTTTAGCGAAAAGACCACGACTGGTAAAGAATAGCATTTAGCATCGTGTGAGCAAAATGTGAGCAACGCTAGACATCCACCGAAGTCCACATCACTGAGGTGGAGCTTCACCTCCGGATTGGAGGAGTAACTGCCTTCTGGTCATCAAGCCCATTATTAGAGACTTACCGAACTATGCCTTATTAACTACGTCTACTTTTGTCTATTTTCAGCTGACAGGTATGAAGGGGAAATCAATTATGTCGATAAGCCGTTTTCGTATTTTGATTGCATCGGCTGCCAGGTCAATGGTGGCAAATCTTATCGCATGTCCTTGTATGACTACGGTTTCGTCTACCATCTCTTCAATTGCTGGATGAAGTAAGAGACCCGCAGTGTGCTTGGACAACGGGTCTTTATCGTCTTCTTGTGATCGGATATAGGCATATATTTGATATAAATATCCACTCCGGATGGATTCCTCCCTGTACCGGCCAGGGGCTAATATCATGTTGAACTTTGTATCAATAATGATCCTACGCCCAGCTGCAAAATTGCTGAGTACCATATCAGTCTTCATTGAAGGCAATATTCGATCAACTCCTGCGGTCTTCTGCTCAATCATCCAGCTTAAAGGTTTGCCTGCTTCGACCCGCCAACCTTTAGGAGATAAAACAACATCATAAAATCCACCAATCGCCTTTTCGTAAAGAAGTCTAACCCATGCTTCTTCGCGATCCGGACTTGGAAGTAACTGATTACCTGCTTCTTCTGTTGGCAGTGCCATATTGAATGCTAACTTCGCGGCTGCGACCATCAACTGGTCATCTGCTTCATTACGGTTGATTCGGTCAGTGCTTATTTCTGTTCGGGTAGGCTTGTTTCCGGAAACTCCTAGTGTCTTCAATGTACCTGAAAGAACTAAACATCGATGGGCCAATGTTTTGTCATGCACTATTCGAGCTATGCTCTCAAGTGCCGCTCGAACAAGCCGATTTCGCGGTGTATTCACTGTAAAATCTTCAAACTGGCAGGCGATCATGCCCCGAGCCAATAAATTGTGTCGATCAGTCGTTAGCTGATCAATTCGGCCTCTCACCCGGTTTAATACTGATTTCCGTGACTGATAACTGAAACTGAGATTACGCTTCAACCTCCGTTCAACAATACGCGACAAAACCTCCGCAATGAGATCTGGTATATAGTCTGGATTGTCCTCGATAGCAACCCTTCGCTTGCCCTCATAACGAAATAGGCTAGATGCATACAGCATCAAGAACCAAATGTTCCGGACGGGGATACGACCGATTAGACCGGCACCTGATCGATCCATCACCCCATCATTTATAGAAACGTTCGTCACTATAGCCCCGCAAGAAGGCGCTGCTTAGCACTTCGCGCTTTATCGATGGAATCAAACCAGTATTCTTCGAGCAATTGTCCTATTTCCGTGTCTATGACTTCTTTGAACCACTCGACGGTATTCTCGATCACAGCGCCTTTAGGTGGAGTTATGAAGCTATGACCGATACAGAACTGTTTACCGAGGTTTGTATCTGAAGCAATCTCATCATTTAACGCGAGAATTCGTTTCTCAATCTCAATGAGGCTTTCTGGATTAAGTCCACAGTTCGTGCAAACCCATTCTCGCCATGTTTTGTTTATTTGAGGTTCTAAATTAATGAAAGCAAAACGCCGTCTCAATGCAAAGTCTACAATCGCAAGTGAACGATCGGCGATATTCATTGTGCCAACTACGTAAAGGTTGTTGGGGATATACACACGCTCATCGTCCCCTTTTCGATAGCATAGCTCAAGTGCTTCCGCGGGTGTTCGCCTGTCCACCTCGAGAAGTGTTAACATTTCTCCAAATATTTGTGCTGGATTACCTCTATTAATCTCTTCGATAACGACTACAAACGTTGATGACGGATCTCCCGACGCCTTTGATATCATCTCCATGAAGGGGCCATCAATCAGCGATAACTTCCCGTCACTGCCTGGTCTCCAGCCCCGAATAAAATCTTCATAAGATAGATTTGGATGGAATTGCATTGACTTGACTTTTCTATCGTCTCTTCTACCAATCAGCGCATACGCTAAGCGGGTTGCCAGCCATGTCTTTCCGGTACCAGGAGGGCCTTGGAGAATAATATTTTTCTTGGCACGGAGTCGCTTTAATATTGTTTCCAATTTAGCGCGTCCGAGGAAACATCCATCGGAAAGAATGTCATCGACGGAATACAATGGATGATCCCCCTCTTCACCTCCCCCGTGATTCTCGGCCTCTCCACCTGCGGGAATTTCTGCCCCTGACATTTTAAGAAATATCTTCAGCAATTTGTCGTAAGTTTTTGTTATTTCTGATTCGATATCTCCTGGGATATTGTTTTGTTGAAAATATTTGGTCAAATGTACGCTGCTCGACCATTTATCTGTTATGTCTGCAGGTGAAGTGACTGATATTATATTTTTAGTACTCGGAATATCAGCCGCGATTAACTTGTCGTAAAATTTCAAGCTCGGATCTACATTTAAAACTCCCATAATATCCTGCTGAAGTGTTTCACTATCCTTAACAATCTTGACCATTTCACTGTTTTCGTAAACATAATTCCCGTAGCATAGTCCGAACTTGATACACTCAGAGTTAATCAATACATATAATTGAGGATAATTAGAAATTTTGTTTCCCTTATATTTCCCCTCTTTATCCTTTTTTGTAATTGCAGCCCATACATACGAACTTATTCTTCGACCCCAATAATGTATACCCTGAGCTTCAAAATCATCAACAATATTATGACTGGTAACGTATTCCTTTAGTAACTGCTGTAGGATCATACGAGGGTTATTGCCATGCTTAACCGTGTATTTATCAATTTCTGGTTTAATTAAACTGTTGTATTTTTCATTATCCGCTTTAGTAGGCATCGTTGGCTGAGCGAGATTTTCTTTAACTATAAGCTTTGATATGCCAATTGAATCCGAAACCATATCTCGTGAAATAATCATATTAGTACCTCCTATATTGAAACATTTATATCGGGGATTCTAATTCATTAGAGTTCCTAATAAATCATTACCTCTTCGTATCAAAGATGATTACTTCAGCCCATTATAACATTGGGTACTAATCAAATCATGTTAGTCGTTAGTCTCGAACTGGGTAATTTAGGCCAGAACAAATCATTTTAGAGTGACGCCACGCTAGGTAGTGGTACGCTGTTTATCGAGTATCTCCCTTTTAGAGCCCTCACCTTGCAAGGGGTCTCAGGCAAAGTTGACAAAAGATTACTACCTTGTAGAATCTACGTGAGATGCGTTTTCGCTTCAATGAAGCGGCGCAGATAGGCGTTCGTGAGCATTACGTGAGCATAACTAGACATAATGCCTCCGGTAAGGTATAATTCTGAACGCAAGCGCCCGTAGCTCAGTGGATTAGAGCATTGGTCTTCGGAACCAAGGGTCGTGGGTTCGAATCCCTCCGGGCGCGCCAGGTTTCGAAGGTAAAAAGCCTCGAATTCTGGAATACGAGTGAGGGCATTCTTCTCTTAGC
>Ga0209777_10008194_pt1 | contig 11482 bp, 8 predicted proteins | sample FrelakmetHBP12HB_FD_187147 | JGI IMG/M metagenome (GOLD analysis project Ga0209777, IMG submission 187147) | Freshwater lake sediment microbial communities from the University of Notre Dame, USA, for methane emissions studies -HBP12 HB (SPAdes)... | ecosystem: Environmental > Aquatic >...
CTTCATCGCGGTAATACCCGTTGGCGTATCCGGCAATTATCCCGGCCCCATATTTTGCCGAATAAATATCTACAACTTTTTTTACGACTTCTTCTTTACCACCCAAAAAAAATACTTTGTAGCCCTTCTTTCCGGATAAATCAACCAGCTCCTGCATAAGGTCTACACCGGCCACCCGTTCAGGCACGGGCCTGCCAAGAATGCGTGAGGCCCAGACCACCGCCATGCCGTCCGCGTTTATAATGTCCGCTTCTTTAACGCTTTTGGCGAGCAAAGAGTCGCTCTGCATAAGCACAATTTTGCCCGCGTTTACAACCGTGTGCATTACGGTCCGTCCGGAAGATATCGCCTCTTCAGCTTTCTTAAGAGTCTCCGACTCTGTATAGGTATCTATCGGGATATCAAACAAAACTACTCTTTTTTTATCCATATTGTGTGCCTGCAAGATAGCAGCTCATCGCATAAAACATCCAGGCCTGAGCCCAACGAATGTAAGGAATCCTTGTCATTATTGATCCGTTTTTTTGAAAGTAGAAATAACCCGATTCATCCTGCATATTTCCTAAGGTCCAGCCAAGTACTTTGTCTACAAGATCTCCGTATTCCTTTAATTTATTTAATTTACTTATTGTCACAACAAGCTGGGCCGGACAATGTATATCAATAGGCCATTTTTTATTGTTATAGTATTTCGGAGCACCGTCATTTTCAAAGAAATTACTGATATAATAATCCAATCCGCGTTTGATATTTGAGTCGAAAGTCGTATCGTTGGAAACGCTCTGATACTCGTTAATGCATTCTAAATTATACCCGGTGTGGAAACTGTCAATCCATCCCTGGAAATTCTCAAGGCCGTACACCCAGGAGCCGTCGCTATTCTGTTTACTGCACGCGAATTCAACCGCTTTCCTTGCGACCTGAATGAGGACGTCCTCTTTTGTCCACCGATAAACCTGCGAGAGCAGCCTCGCGGCAAGCAGAGACGCGTTGATTACCTTAGACCGATCAAGAGGCGAATAAGAAAAAGTGAATCTATTGTCTTCGTTATTCAGCTTTAGGTCCTTCAGAATAAAATCACAAGTCGACCTCGCGGAATCTAAAAGTTTCTCATCCTTACTAACCTCGTATGCGCTAAGGAAAGCTTGCCCTACGTATGATGATACAACAACATTAGGGGTCCCTCTAGGCTGAAAAAAAGCTCTCGATTGCCAGGTAAAATTATATCCCCAGCAATCGCCTGACCAGCCAGAGCTTCTTAATTCAAAGAGCTTTGCAATTAGTTCAGAAATTCTCTTTCTTTCTGCCTCGCTATTTCTCTGCTTAAATAAATTGCAGTATCCGCTAAGGAAAAGTGCAAGGCCTTTAGGGTTGAACCCTTTGGGAACACCTAAAATGCGCCTGAAATTTATCGGCGACCTTTTAAAGAACTGAAGCCACATCAGACGAAAAACCCTGCTATTTTTTGCAAACGGAATGAATTTAAGAAATGCGCTGTTCAGTCCGTCAAACGGGTCCCAGCCCTGAAAATTTTCTTTTTCACAATAGTTCTTTAGTTTTTCAAATCTTTCAAGTATATTTATTGTCATGTTTATTTAATTCTTTGAGGCAAGCCCGTCGAAATACTGTCCTGAATTCTGAAGGTTGTGAGCGTTGTTGCCGCTATTGACTCAAAACTTATCGGGGAATTCTCTCCTGAACGAAGCGCATCTAAAAATGCTCGGACTTCTTCACTATGCCCTTTGCCTTTTGATAATATCTTTTTCGCCGCATTATTTTTGTAATAAGTTCCCGACTTAAAATCATCAATCACGACAGAGCTGTTACCGGCAAATATTTCTATGCGTTCCTTCGCCAACGACTTATCGCCGGATGACACATATACAATATTTCCGATAGAACCGTCCTCAAACTTAATGATAATCGACAAATTGTCATCCTGGCTAACTTTTTCATTTTTTGTCCTTATTGATTGAGCATATACCGTACTCGGCAGAGAATTTGAAAAATACTGCGTCAGGTCAACAAAATGGCACACCTCGCCGATAATCCTGCCACCGCCGACAGCAGGGTTCTGGACCCAATGATCTTTGTTGATAAAACCCGCATTAACGCGGATATTTATTATTTTAGGGTCTTTTATCCCTTCCATAAGCTTTTTGGCCTCAACACATACGGGCGCAAACCTGCGATTAAAACCAGCCATCAACAAGGGAGATTCCCCTGCCATAACCTGCGAATTATAGACGCGAGAAATTTCCCTCAGTTCTTCTTCGGTTAAGCAGAGCGGTTTTTCCACGTAAACTTTCTTTTTGCTTTTCAGGCCGTCTATCACATATTTGGCGTGGGTATCGTGCTGTGTCGCGATAAACACCGCATTGATATCAGAACTGTTGAAAACTTCATTAGGATTCGTTGAGACTCTCCCGAAACCGAACTTTTCGCCGACACTTTTCGCTGTTATCCCCAGGGTAGTTACTACCGTATCCAGAGAAACATCGCTTTCTCTGGTATGCGGAAGCAGATAACTCTGGGCAAAACTGCCCGCGCCGATAAAACCGATATTGATCTTTTTGACCGGTATCGCTTTGATCTGTATAGACTGCTGTCTGCCCTTTTCCTCTGGAGAATATTTAAAAAGCATCCCCAGGAATTTTTCATTTGTTTTACCCGTAAGTATATCATACGCTTTGGTTGCTTCATTTACATCAAAAATATGAGTAATAATTGATTTTACGTTCACCAAACCTTTTGCCTGCAGCTGCAAAAATGCTTCCATATTCCTTTTTTCCGTCCAGCGGACATACGCGTGAGGATAGTCAACACCCATTTCCTCGTACTGCGGGTCGTATCTTCCGGGGCCGTATGAGCACGAAATTTTAAGCTCCAACTCTTTGCGGTAGAAATGAGGTTCGCGCTGAATATCCATTTTAACCGCGCCGACTACTACTATCTTCCCCTTTTTTCGGGCAAGCTCCACTGCAAGCTCAACCGGATCGTTTGAATTCGCCCCGGCAGTGATTATGACAGAATCAAACCCTTTTCCCGCCGTGAAAGTGTCGGCTGAGCTTAATAGATTGGCGTTTGACCTGTTTAACGCGCTGTCAGCGCCGTTTTTTAATGACCATTCGACCATCGTGTCACTGATGTCTACGCCGAAAACATTGCAGCCGTTGGCCTTGAGTATCTGAACTGTCAACTGGCCGAGCAATCCGAGCCCTATGACACAGATGTTTTCACCTATCCTGACGTCTGCCTGCCTTACACCCTGCAGCGCGATCGAGCCAAGCGCGACAAAACTGGCTTCTTCAAAAGTTACGTTATCGGGGATCTTCACAACCAGATTTTCAGGGACTGCCACAACTTCCGCGTGTGAAGCATAATCCTGCCCGGCGCACGCGACCCTGTCACCAGGATTAAACTGTCCGTTTTTGTCAAATGTCGCCATAACCACACCCGCGGAACTGTATCCCAAAGCTTTTAAGGTATCCAGTTTTGTTTTTACTTTTTCTATAGTAGCCCAAAGTCCTTCCCTCTTAATGTTATCAAAAACCTGCTGAACCAGGTCCGGCCGTTTTTGCGCTTTTCCGATCAGCGATGCCTTGGCCATATCAACGGTGGTTTTCTCCGTTCCGGCGCTGATAAGCGAAAATTTGTTCTCCACTACCACCATGCCTTTAAATACGGCCGGCACAGGGACATCACTGACAGCGATCTCTCCCGTCTTAAGGTTCTGCGTTATTTGTTTCATTTTTCCCTCAACTTATAGCTTTTTCGCCGTTTCCGTCAACAAAAGTTCTGAACCATATTTCTGTGGTAAGCAGCTGCCAGATATTTAAGGCATTATCCTCTTTCCCGCTTGAATTATCGTCAAGCATCGTCTTAACAGCCTTGTAATCGAACAGCCCTCTGTTCTTAATGTTTTTCTCGCTTAAAAGGTCGTTGATCATTTCCTTCACCTTGGCATTTTTGACCCATGCTCTCACGGGCCCGCCAAAACCCGCTTTTTTTCTCCACACGATTTCCTTAGGCAGAAACTTTTCTGCAATTTTTTTAAGTATGTATTTCTGTTTATTGCCCTTTATCTTTATGTCCGAAGGAAACGCCGCTACCATCTCCGCTATCCTATGATCCAACAAAGGTGTTCGTACCTCAACCGAAGCGGCCATACTGGCTTTGTCGGTGTAGGTCAAATTTAAGCATGGAAGAAATGTTTTCTGATCGACATAAAGAATGCTTTCCAAACTATTTTTCACCGGGTAAGCATTAAAATATTTACTTTCAAAAAATTCGTGAATTTTACTGTACGCTTCCTCTCCCCTGCCACCCGCAAGCTTCTTCATTTCTTCGGCTGAATAATAAGAGAAATAGCCGAGATAACGCGAATCAAAAGGCAAATCGGCGCTTTTTACGAATTTATTAATGTTTCTGAATGCGGTCATAAATTTGCCGGGTTTCGAAGCCGGAAATGTGTTCACCGTCGGCTGGATTACGTTTTTACGCAAGAACTCAGGGATCAGCCGGTAATGTTCAGAATACTTCATCGCCAGATGCCTCGGGTAACCCCCGAACAATTCTTCCCCGCCCATACCGCTAAGCATAACCGTGGCTTTTTCTTTCGCGGACTTACATATGAGATAAGTTGAAAGAGCCGCGGGATCCCCGATCGGCTCATCCAGGTGCCAGACAATTTTCGGCCACAATTTCACGACATCCGGCTCGAGCATTATTTCGTTATAATCAAGGCCCTTAAAGAAATCTTTAATCTTGCGCGAATAATAAATGTCATCTGAACATATGTCATATTTCAGCTGTTCTTTGCCGAAACCAACTGTATAGGTTATTATCGAGTCTTTAATATGCTTTTTCATCAAAGCGATAATAAGGCTTGAATCAACTCCGCCCGAAAGAAATGCCCCCAAAGAAACGTCGCTTATTAACCTGAGACGTACCGAATCATCCAGAACCGACAATAATCTATTTTCATACTCTTCAATGGGCATATTTGCAATGCCGGAATTTATGTCCCAGTACTGCTTAACTTCAAATTTATCTTTTTCAAATACGAGGTAATGGGCAGGGGGCAGTTTGAAAATATGTTCAAAAGGCGTGACCGAATCCTGTGCCCAGAGAAAAAGCTGATAATTAAGCAAATTTCCGGCAGAAACTGTTTTCTCAATCCCGGGTATCATCAAAAGAGATTTTATCTCTGAAGCAAATGCAAGCATGTTTTTATGGAACAGGTAGTAAATCGGCTTTTTGCCCATTCTGTCACGGACAAGAAAAAGCTTCTTATTTCTTCCGTCCCAAAGGCCAAATGCAAACATCCCCACAAACTTATGTATGCACTCTATTCCCCATTCCTCATAGGAATGAACAATTACTTCGGTATCGGAATGGCTCTTGAATCTGTGGCCTTTTTCAATAAGCAGTGCTTTTATTTCGTTAAAATTATATATTTCTCCGTTATATGTAACCCAGATAGTTCCGTCTTCGTTGGATAACGGCTGCTTCGCATTTTCGCTCAGATCAATAATTGAAAGCCTGCGGTGGCCGAAAGCGACGCTGTTTTGTTCGAGGTAAACCGTTCCCCTTCCGTCAGGGCCTCTATGCGCCATAATATCGGCCATTTTTTCGATTATCCCTATTTTTGAACTGTCGTAATTGATTAATCCGCAAATCCCGCACATTATTCTATTTCTCCGCAAAGATAAACAAGTGCCAGCCCCATAGTTTCGCCAAGGCATTTTCGACACGCTTTGGCAAAAAACGTCCGATCAAAGGGATCCAGCGTTTGTTAAGATATCTGACTTCCGTTTTCTTTTTTGAAAACTTAGCGAACATATGTTTCAACTGCGTTTTTGTGTATGCTTTGGAAAGCGGATTACCCGGGCCATCGGTATTCTGGCTGAGAAAGTTTTCAGCCGAAAGATATTTTAAGCCGTTTTTTCGCAGGTTATTCCTGTGCCCGATCAATACTTCTTCTGCTTCTCCGAGAACTCTGCTCAATATTTTAGTTGCATAAGGCAGGGAAAGCATCAGTATCCCAATCCTTCTCAAAAACATAATATTAATGTAATAATTATATGAATTCTTATGATATACCATTACTACTGCCTTGCCGCCCGGCCTCAAAACCCGGTAAATCTCGTCCACTGTTTTTTGGGTATCAGGAGTATGATGTATCACCCCGTTTGAATAAACCATATCAAATGAATTATCATCGAAAGGCAGGTTTTCGGCATCCGCGATTCTAAAATTCCCTTTTAACCCGAATAATTGAAACCTTTTTTTTGAGATGGATAAATGCTCGTTAGAAAGATCAACGCCGTAGTAATCCGCGCCGTGCTCTGCCATAAAAGCGGCATCAGTACCCTGGCCAAAACCTACTTCAAGAACCTTTTTTCCTTTAAAATCTATCCCGGAAAGAAATTCATAAATATGTGGTTCAAGATCATATCTTGTCTTTGTCAGTTCGGAAAAATAGTCTCTTGACCCTATTTCGCTTGCCACAAACTTTCTTCCGCACGGATTTCCGTTCCAGTAATTTCCGATTTTTTCTTTAAATTCATCCATTTTATTTATTAAACACTCCGCAATAGTCTAATACAATCTTTGTTGATAGCTGAGATTTTTCCAATGCCTTGAACTCTTTATGGCCGACAAGAAATACTACGATATCCGCTGATGACAGGGCATTGTCTGCGTTATAAATTGTCCAGTCCGCATACTTTTCAATATTTGGTTCAACCGGCAACACCATTAAACCTGTTGAAATCAGCTTTTTTGTTATTCCAAGTGCAGGAGATTCGCGCAGATCATCAATATCGGGCTTAAACGCCAGCCCCATCACTGCTATTTTGGGCTTTCTATTACTCTTTTTTTCAAATTCATTCACCTTACGAACAACCTGCTCACAAACCCAATCAGCTTTTCTATTGTTTCTCTCGCGGGCTGCCTTTATTACTATTGCTTCATTCTCATTACCATCAACAAGAAACCAGGGATCAACAGCTATACAGTGCCCGCCGACTCCGCAGCCGGGCTGCAGAATTTTTACCCGGGGATGTTTGTTGGTCAATGAAATAAGTTCCCGAACATCAATTTCATACTTATCGCAAAGAATTGAAAGTTCATTAGCGAAAGCAATATTCACGTCGCGATACGAATTTTCAGCCAGCTTGCACATCTCAGCAGTTTTTGCATCGGTTTTATGTAATACTCCTTTGACAAATAGCGAGTAAAACTCATAGGCTTTTTCAGTAGAGAGTTTATCTACACCCCCTATTACCCTGTCATTGTTCTCAAGTTCGTAAATAATCCTTCCCGGCAAAACCCGTTCAGGACAATACGCCATGTGGATAAGGCCTTTCAGTTCCGGGCGCTTCCCAAAAATAAGTTTTGCCATCTTATCGGTAGTTCCTACGGGGCTGGTCGATTCTATTATCACTAGATTACCCTGATCTAAAATGGGTATAATAGATTCTATAGCCGCCTCTACAAATGAAATATCTGCTTTATGATCCCCCTTAAAAGGTGTCGGAACGGTTATCACAAAAGTATCACCTTTTTGAGGCAGCAAACCTGCTTTTAAATAATTTTTCTCCACCACATATTGAACCAGCCCTTCCAGATCCGGCTCCGCGATATGGATTTTTCCCTGATTAATTGTTTCAACCACGATTTTCTTAATGTCTACTCCCAAAACCTCAATCTTTTTGCTCGCTATAAGCGCCGCCGTCGGCAGACCAATGTATCCAAGACCTATTACTACCACCTTTTGTTTTTCCATTTTTTTACCTTTTAGTATTTGATAATATAATTTACGGCCACATTTTTAGGTCGTGTTTCTGCACCAATATTTGCACCTGCAGTAATGTCAGTACTTGGCTCAGAAGCAGTTCCATTACTAGCAGCTAGGGCTACAGTCTGTATTCCTGCTGAAGCTCCTGACCTTCCATCAATCGTATGGTGATGTGTTTGTAAAGTATCTTCTTGATAACTTCCTATCGTTCTTGTTGACCCATTAACATCATACGTTCCGGAAGTATCTAAGCCTCTTAAAAACATCCCTTTCAAATCCGGCAGATAAAAATTATCTCCGCTGCCTCCGAAAGAATATCCTATCACAGCAAACAAATCCGGGTAAGTAGTTTTTGATTTCACAGCCCCATCACAAAGAAACCATCCGACAGGCACGGTGGCAACATGTCCACCATAAGGAAGAATGGCTCCTGTAGGTATAAAATTCTTTAAATTTCCATCTGTTGTAATGGATGCGAAAGTGCTGGTTCCCACAATAAAATTAACATTTGAATCTGACTTAATATTTTCCGCTTCAAGCGAATGCAATGCATACATTTGCGTGGTAATTTCTTCTCTCGGAGAAAGTGTTTTCCCTTCAACAGTTGTTTCTAAATAATAAGAACCGCTGCTCCAATCAAAACTCGGAGTCAGCGTAACACTAAATATTCCGGAAGATACAGGTACAGACAAATTATCATAATTATACATAAGATTTCCCGTGCCAACAGAAGGATTATCCCAAATTCTAATGTTTATGTGTCGATTCCCGTTGGCAGGAATCCCATATTCTTTTAGTTTTCCCTGATAAGTAATTTTGTTAGTCATGCTGGCAAATAATGCTCCGGTCAAGAGCAATAAAACTGATGTAAAAATTAACTTTTTCATACATTTCCCTCCTGTAGAGCGAGCTGTCACCAAATCTAAAGCTCAAAATCAAATTCGAAATTCGAAACACGAAATTCGAAACAATAAGACAAATGCTAAAAAGGCAAATCCGAAACAATGTCTAAACACAAAAAACCAAATTCTAAACAAAATCTTATTCATTTATAACTATAAACCGTAAAATATTTAACTTAATACAGCAAAGGCATTGTTTGGAACATTTGAATTTTGAACATTGGAGTTTGTTTCGAATTTCGAATTTAGATATTCGAATTTTCTCTTCCTTCCCTCTGCTATGAAAATATTTTTATCCACTTTTCAATACTTTTTGCTCGGCGCACTCATCTGACTTTTTGACACTACCTAATTTATTTATTCTCAATCAAATTGACGCTGTCTCCAATCTTTTCTGTTCTAACGCGCGATTTTGCCTTCTCCAAAATATTCTTAACTTCATCGTCCACAAACACATTGGCGCCAGCTTTTGTGATCCGCGCATCTATATATCCAACTAATTTATCGGGTCGCGACGGAAAAGAAGTAACTCGCTCAATGTTGTTGAATTTATTACTATAATAATGCAACATCATCTCATCCCGATATCCAGCAAAATCAATGTTCGCCGTGATAAAAACAGCAGGTTGTTTATCTTTAAGATATTGTTCAATAAATACATATTGGGAATAGACCTTATTATCAGAAAGATTTATTCCCTGAAACACAGAACGGTTCGAAAATACATTATATGTCGCTAGCCCCGTATTTAAAATAATCAGAAATAAAAACACTTTAACTATATGAGTTTCTGACAAGCTCCCGGAGGTAAATAGCGCAATACACCCCCCGAATAAAGTTGGGATAGCCAATATGGAAAAATAATGCGGGGACGCGCTAGTCGCAAAAAAACCAAAACCTATGCACAAATATGTAATTACTGACGTAACAAATATCGGGTTTTTAACAAGCTTTAGAATTACTTCCTTTTGCGTATTTATCAAAAACATCAAACAGGTCGTTATTCCTACCATTGAAAACGCTATTTCTATTTTTTCAACAATATTTATCGGGTTTGGGTAATTCATGATATTAAACAAAGTAATAACAACAAGGTCTTTAACCATGATCAAAAAGCGGTGAATACTTCTGAACCCGTAAAAGTAAGAATAGTCAGCAAAATAGGATCTGTCTGAAATTCGACTTAACAAAAGAAAAATATTATGAGTGCCAAACAACCGCGATTCCAAAAAGTAATATTGCAATGCCATAAGCGCAGAAGGAATCACAAAACAAAGCAATTGCGTAATTTTGTTTTTTGTCCTCACCCCTTTTTCTAAAATAAAAATTCCGTATAATACGGCTAAAAACACACCGACCGCAAAATATCCAAGCGAATTATGTGCAAAAACACAAAGACCCGTGAAAATACCCAGAAGAATTAAGAAAATATTGTTCTTCGTTTTCCAAAACAGCGTCGCGAGAAAAAAAGCGAATATTTCAAACGAAATACCCAATCCCATTGCATTACTCTGAATCCCCCAGATCCAGGGTGCGTACGAAAACCCTATCGTAAAAAATGCCACGGCGGCAACATAAAATGAATTAAAAAGAACTAGAAATACGATAAACGTGCAAATCAAGGCCAAGCCCATGCTCACGCGGACGGGAAGCGAGCCGGCTAAAAAGGCTTTCTCATAATACAAGGGGTCGCTTTCTTTCAGAATATTCAATTTTTCTAATAGGACAACTGCTTTTTCCCCAAGCAATGGCCATAGAGGGTGAGGAGGCGGAGTATAATTTTGTTTGGCCATCGCGTGGCCCATATTGCAATAATCATCTCCTGCGACACCAACATTATACGGAAAATAGAATATCGGTTTTGAGATATATGCAACTGCAATAAATAATAGACCTATAAAAATTAATATAGGTTTTGATATCCGCCTTTTTTTAATAGACATGAATGACTTCTCAAGAAACAAGGGAATTACCCCGCTGGCTTGGACAATATAAAATAATAGAAATGAAACCCCTAAGGAAATAAGCACCAGAATAATATGACCTTTAACAAAATCCATTGTAAATATCTCCTTTACAGCAAATCCGAAATCCCAAGCACGAAATACGAAACAATAAGGCAAATACGGAAAAAACTAAATAAACACAATCTAAAATTCGTTTTTGTATTCAACTTTTCGCAAGATTGTCCCAAGTATATTCATAAGCTCGGATGATTCTTGAATCAACACTTGCTTTTCCTTTCCATGTGCAGGATTATCCTGGGTATCCAATAATTTAAGCCAGTACCTGCTTTCTTTTGCTTCTTTTCGTGATATTTTTATACGCATTATAAAATCTTTCTTACTTAATGACTCATTTTCTTCTATGTAATTAGCACCAACTGAACCTGACGATCTAACAACTTGCTTGCTATCCTCAAAATTACTCAACGTTTTTGATAGCGTTTTAACGAAGTTTCTTACTTTTCTGGCAAATTCGAAAGTCCGTTCCTCTAAATCAAATTTCTTGTTATTTTCAATTTTTATCATTTATATTTTCTTTTTTTGTCAGTTTCGGACTTCGTGTTTCGTATTTCGAATTTGTCGTTTTCCGTTTGTTTCGTATTTCGATATTCATATTTCATGTTTGCCGTTCAGTTTGTTTCGAATTTCGTGCTTCGAATTTCGGATTTATCCTATCAATATGTATTTATACAGCTCGATTCATCCGATTTTAGCTCATCATAATACTTGAAAGTTGCACCTACAAAAATCCAAAAGGGAATGGCAAAATA
>Ga0209777_10008195_pt1 | contig 11482 bp, 8 predicted proteins | sample FrelakmetHBP12HB_FD_187147 | JGI IMG/M metagenome (GOLD analysis project Ga0209777, IMG submission 187147) | Freshwater lake sediment microbial communities from the University of Notre Dame, USA, for methane emissions studies -HBP12 HB (SPAdes)... | ecosystem: Environmental > Aquatic >...
GGAGACTACAAACTCACCGGGGGCTTCTGGTCTCCCGTCATTCCGCCCACGGGCGTGCCTGATGAGACCGGATTGGACAAATCGCGGTTTATTTCGTTCTCGATTCCGACGTCCGCATTTGCCGAGACGGCCATTCGCGTGAAGTTCATCGCTCTTCACCACGTGGACCCGCCGTACACCGGTGGGGCCTCGATTCCGTTCGCCCTCTTCGAAGGTCAGTCGATGTATGTCGGTCCGCCGACGCAGCACAAAGAGTCAGCGTCCAGCGGTATTCCGTTCTACGCGTCGCAGTTGCAGTGCACGCCGCACTACCGGGATTGGAGCACGATAACTTTGCTGCACGTGACCGGCGAGGCCATCGTGCCCAGCTCGACATACAACGTCGAGAACCTGGCCGCAAGTTGCGCAGGTAACGAAGCCACCTGCACGGCGATCTCGGCCGCCTTGGAGATCAAGACCACGCGTTGGGGCGACGTGGAGACACCGTGGAACCCGCCGAGTCCCAACCCGCAGCCGGACACCTCGGATATTTCCGCGCTGGTCAACAAGTTCAAGAGCGCATTGGGCGCTCCGATCAAGGCCCGGGCGCTGCTGGCGGGCGGCAACGCCAGAGGAACTATGGGTCCCGCCGAAATCTCGCCGGACATGAGCTTCACGCATATTTCGCTGTGCGTTGACGCCTTCAAGGGTCTGCCCTACCCGTACAAGCCGGGCAAGTGCACGGGCGACGCGACCAAGGCGTGCGTTAGCGATTCGGATTGCACGAACACTCCGAACCCGACGACGGGGCCGTGCGTCTTGTGTCCGTGACGGAGGGTTACGAGGTTTCAGGGTTCAAGGGTTTAAGGGTGAGGAGACAGAAGACAGAAGACAGGAGACAGAAGACGGGAGGCAGGAGACAGAAGGCAGGAGACGGGAGACAGGAGACAGAAGGCAGGAGACGGAAGACGAAAGGGAGAAAAGAGAAGTACGAAGGGTTCAAAGGTTCAAGAGTTCAAGGGTTTAAGGGTGTGAAAGGTTCAGCCCCATTTCCTTGCTCATTTCGCGTGGCGTGGGTGAGGGGTTTGCGGACGTGCGCTGAGCGCCCGGTAGTATCGCAAGCCGCAGGGTCGGGGCGGGTCGTGGTGTACAACTCGCCGCTTGATCGGACGGGCCTCGTCTCCTATACTCGATCAACGATCTGGTGGAAGGATAGGAGATGGTCTCGTGGCAATTGATGAGAACACTACGTTGAGTTCGGCTCTGGCAGGCAAGAACATTCTGCTTGTAGACGACGACCCCGACATGCTTACCGCGTTGCAGGCCGTGCTGGACGGCACCGGGGCGACGATCAAGACGGCCTCCGACGGCAACGCGGCTGTCGAAGCCGCCGCGGCCTTCGACCCCGACCTCATTGTTCTCGACGCCATGCTCCCCAAGCGAAGCGGGTTCCTAGTCCTCGAAAAGCTCAAAGGCCCCAATAAGAAAAAAGGTCAGCGACCCCTAATCATTATGATCACCGGCAACACGGGCAAACGCCACCAGACCTGGGCCGAAAGCCTGGGCGTCGACGGGTACATCAACAAACCCTTCCGCATGGAGCGGCTCGTGGAGCGGATGGAACAACTTCTGGGCGCGAACTGAGCCCGATTGGCCGTTCAATCGCTTGGCGATCAACTCGTCGACCATGTTGAACAGGTCTCGCCAACTCTTCCCCCTCGTCGGTATCCTGTGCATCCTCGCGTTCTTCGCGGACGCCGCGGGTGGCCTCCATGCGCAGCCACCGGAACCCTCGCAGGAGCCGACCAAGTCGTCTGAGCGAGCGACGCCTTCCAAACCGCCCACTATCGCCGAGGCGCGGGATCGGCTGATGGCGGGGGAGTATGAGGCCGCGATTGAGTCGTTTGAGGCGCTGGCGAATGATCCGAAGACGGGGTTGCCGGCGCAGCTCGGACTGGCCGAGGCGCGGATGCGAATCGGCGGATACGGCGATGCGATCAAGAGTCTGGAAGCCCTCGAAGCGAAGGACTCGGCGCGGTGGCACTATCTATTGGCGAAAGCGTACCTGGCCGTGGGGCGGTACGACGAAGTGCAGAAGAGTGCCCGTGAGGCGTTTCGCATCGACGGCGATTTTCCCGGCGCGCGGCTGCTGTTGGGGCAAATCCTCGAAATGCTGGGCAAGCGCGACGAGGCGATCGAAACGTACCGCTGGTTCGATCAGCGGATCGTCGGCGGAGCGGAATTGAAGCGCGACGCGGAGTGGGTGACGGACACGGCCCTGGGGTTCTACCGCTTCAGCGTGCTCACCGGAACGTCGGCGCCCTCGCGGACCAAGCACGTGCTCAACGAGATGCTTCAGGTCGCTTACATCCGGATCGATCGGGGTTTCTGGCCGGCGCGTGTGGCCGCGGCTGATCTGCTCCGCGACAAATACAACAACGCCGAGGAGGACGGCAGCGTTTCGGACTACCGGGCGGCCCTGAAGATCAATCCCAATCTGCCTGAGGCCCAGGTCGGGCTGGGCGAGGTGGCGCTTGAGGGCTGGGCCTTCGAGGAGGCGGAGAAGCGTGCCGAGCTGGCGCTAAAGGTCAACCCCAACTTCGCTCCGGCCCACTGTCTTGTGGCGCAGAAGTATCTGCTTGAGCGGCGGTATCAGCAGTCCATAGCGACGGCCGAGAAGGCGTTGGCGACCAACCCTAACGATCTGCGGGCGTTGTCGCTTGCGGCGGCGGCCTACGCCTGCATGTACGATCAGGACGGGGTGGACCGGATGCAGTCGCGGGTCTCGGCGCTGAATCCGCGGTGCGCCCTCTACCATCGAACGCTCGGCGACGCGCTCTCCGGGATCCGCCAGTATGCCGCGTCTGAAAAGCAGTACATGCAGGCGATTGAATACGACGCCACCGACGCCAACGCCCGCACGGAACTGGGCATGATGTACATGCAGTGGGGTCGGGAGGACAAGGCCCGCGATGCCCTGGACGGCGCTTGGGCACTTGACCCCTACAACGAGCGGACCAAGTTCACGCTCGACCTACTCGACAAGCTGCACAAGTTCGCCCGCCACGAGACCGCGCACTTCGTAGTAAAGTACGATGCGTCGCAGGATCCCGGTCTGGGGGAGTACATCGCCGACTATCTCGAAACCATCTACACCGCGGTCACAGGAGACTTTGATACTCCGCTGGAGGAGAAGACCACCGTTGAGTTCTTTCCGACGCAAAAGGCTTTCGCGGTGCGGATCACGGGCAAGCCCTGGATTTTCACGGTCGGGGCCAGCACCGGCGGAGTCATCGCCCTTGCCGCTCCGCGCGAATCAACGCAGACCATGGGCCGCTATAACCTGGCCCGCGTCCTCAAACACGAGTTCACGCACACCGTCACACTGGCCGCGACGCACAACCGCATCCCGCATTGGTTCACGGAAGGGTTGGCGGTCTATCAGGAGGACTCGCCGCGCAGCTACGACTGGACGGAGCTTCTGGCAGAGGCCGTCCGCCGGGATCGGCTTTTCACGCTTGAGTCCATTGACTGGGGATTCATTAGGCCAAAGCGCGCGAGCGACCGCCAGATGGCGTATGCGCAGAGCGAATGGATGGTGGAGTATATCGTCCAGCGATTTGGATACGATGCGATTCAGAACATGCTCAAGCTCTATCGCGAGGGCAAGACTCAGACGGAGACACTTCTCCAGCTTTTTAAGATCGAGACGAAGGACTTCGACCGCGACTTCGCCACGTGGGCCAGGCGTCAGGTCGAGACATGGAGCTGCACGTTCGATATCGCTCCGCCAGGCGACGTGCGTGAGCTGCGCACGCAGACCGAGGCGGAATCAGTCACAGCAGATGTGCTCTCGCGTCTCGCCAGGGCCGAGTTTGATGAAGCGGACTATGAACGCGCCGAGGCCGCTGCCACAAAAGCACTGGAGCTTGATGCCAATGAACGCGGCGGGCTCGAGGTGATGGTGAAGGTGCTGGGTATTTTTGCGGATGAAGAGGCGAGCGACACGGGGAAGCGCCAGTACGAGGATCGCACCCTGCCCTTGATCGACCGGCTGCTCAAATTGGAACCCGCCAACCGTGCGGCGCTCAAGCAACTCGGAACGATTGCACTGCGCCGAAAGGAATCGGATATCGCCGTGGGTGCGTTCGAGAAGCTGCAGCGCGTCTGTCCGATTGATCCCGCGAGTTGGCGGGGCCTCGGAGCAGTCTACCTCGACCGCGGCGACGATGACCGGGCCTTGCCGCAGCTCATAGAGCTGGCCAGGATCGAGCAAAACGACCCTGCAGTGCCGCGGAAGGTCGCGGACGTCATGCTAAGCCGCGGGGATCTGCGCGAGGCCCAGTATTGGTATCGTCAGGCCCTTTTCATCGATCCGTTTGACACCGGGATTCACGATTCGCTGGGCAACTCCTGCATTCGCGCGAACGACTACAGCGCGGCGCTGCGTGAATTCGAAATGGCGACCAAACTCGATCCGGGAAAGGCGAAGTATTTCGAGTCTGCGGCGCTGGCGGCGTTTAAGCTCGGCGACCACGACCTCGCAAAACGCTATGCGGACCGCGCGATCCAGATCAATCCAGATTCGACCATTGGCTCGCTCTTTGACGCCACGCCCACGCCCGCCGCCGATCCGATAAAGAGGCCTGATTGAAGGCCGCGCGGCGGCTCCGCAGGATTGCTCGCGATCCGATTTGGCCGGAGACTCGGCAGCGGATAAGCTTGGACTTCGTCGTACGGGCTAAGCGCGCTGAACAGGGCCGCGATCCCGGCGCGCCGGGAGAGCGGGCAATCGGAGCCGGGAGCCCCGGCACGCCGGGGACCGGTCAATCAGAGTCGGGAGCCAAGGCAACCCGACTCGTCGGGGAAAAGGCGTTAAGTGGACTCAAATCTTCCGGGATACCGCATCACCCGCCAGATCGGCGTCGGCGCCGGATCCAAGATCAGCATCGCTATTGAGTTTAAGTCGGGCAAGATCTTCGCCGTCAAGCACGTCGTGCGCAATTCGCCCGACGACCAGCGCTTCGTCGCCCAGATCGAAAACGAGTATAAAGTCAGCCACGGCATCGACCACCCGCATATCCGCCACAGCTTCCACATCCACCGCGTGCGCAGGCTGCTCGCCGTCAGGGAAGTCTTCCTGGTCATGGACTACATCGACGGTCTGCCGCTGGAGACCGCCCGCCCCAACCGTTTGAACACCTTTCTTACAATTTTCCAGAAAGTCGCCGACGGTCTGGAGGCCATGCACCAGGTCGGATGGGTTCACGCCGATATCAAGCCGACCAACATCATGCTCGCCGCCAAAGGCGTGGTGAAGATCATCGACTTCGGCCAAGCTTGCCCTCTGGGCCACCGCAAGGAGCGCGTCCAGGGGACGCCGGATTTCATTGCCCCAGAGCAGGTGCGGCGCTTGCGGCTCGATCAACGCACGGACGTATTTAATTTCGGAGCGACGATGTACTGGGTGCTGACTTCCGAGAAATATCCGACGGCTATCCGCGGGCAGGACGCGCGCGGCGGAATCAGCCTGGTCTCCGCCGACAAACCCATTGCCCCGATCGAACTCAACGATAAGATTCCCGTCTCTCTGTCCAACCTGGTGATGGAGTGCTGTCGGGACAACCCCGCCGAGAGGCCGGCCGACATGAAGCAGGTCGCGGGAAGGCTCGTAGTCATTCAGAAGCTCTGGAGAAAGCACCGTGACGAAATTCGCGGCAAACTCCGAGGCGCCGCGCCAAGCGAGGGCGAAGAAAGGCCCGCTCCCGCGGCGACCGACGAGGAGCGTCACCGCGCTCTCCATGAGGATGAACCGCTCGGACACGACGACGGACACGCCGGGGCCGAAGCGGAGCCGCCCGGAGGCCACGATGCGCCGAAGCGCGTCGATGACAGTGTGCGTTTCAACAGCGACACGGTCAGCTCCAGCGAGGAAGGACCATGACGGATAGCCGCCCGGCTGAAATCCTCCGCGAGGCCGCGAGGCTTAACCGCGAAGACCCGCTGCTGCGCGGATCACTGCTGATCTTCCCGAACTACGGGCAACTGGTGATGACCGGCGACCTGCACGGGCACCGCCGCAACTTCCAGAAGCTGCAGCGCTTCTGCGACCTTGAGCACTTCGGCCCGCGGCACGTCATCCTCCATGAGCTAATCCACGAGGAGCTGGCGTCGTTCATCGCGCCGGACACATCCCACGAGCTTCTCGTCGAGGCCGCCCAGTGGAAGTGCGACTTCCCCGATCAGGTACACTTTCTGCAGAGCAACCATGAGCTCGCCCAACTGACCAACAGCGAGATCAGCAAGAACGGGCGTATCGTCACCCAGGCGTTCGAGGAGAGCGTCCTTGCCGCCTACGGCCGCGACGGCGGAGATGTTATGGCTGCGATTCACGAGCTTATCCTCTCGTACCCGCTGGCCGGGCGCACGCCCAACCGCGTTTTTGTTTCGCACTCGCTGCCCAGCGCTCGCGAGCTGCCCGCGTTTGATCCGACCGTCCTGTCCCGCGTTCCGCTTCCGGACGATCTTGGCGACGGAGGATCGGCACACGCCCTCGTCTGGGGCCGCTACCAGACCGAAGCGGCGGTCAACTCCCTGCGCGAACTGCTCGATGTGGATTTTTTCCTCTGTGGTCACCAGCCTCAGGAAATGGGCTACGATATTCTGCACGAACGGATGGTGATCCTCGCCAGCGACCACAACCACGGCGTCTTCGTCACGCTCGACCTTGCCAAACCACTCACCCTCGACTCCATCGTTCGCAACATCCGCCCCTTTGCGGCCATCGCGTAGCCTGGTTTCGACTTTTTCCGCCATTGTGATTACATCCACCTCAATCCGGTCCGGAGGGGGTAGCGGAGCATTCGGAGAAATGGTCATGCCTGAGTTTCCATGCCATTTGCAGATGGATTGGCTCGACCCGAAATGGCGGTAACAAGCCCGACAAGATAGGGGATTTGCAACACGAGCGTCTACAATCTAGACTTTAGGGTTTGCGGATTGGAGACCGTAGCGCCCGATCGGGCGCCGGACGGCGTAACGAAGCATGACTAGCGACCGCGCACTCCCGGCCCGGCGCCGGCGGGCGATGAACTCGGTCGCCATTCGGAAGGTTGGAAGATGATTGCATCCCTGGAGTCGATTGCACAGAAGATCAGGTCCGGCGAACACGACGGGGCCCGAGAGGCCCTTGGATCCGCCCAGGCGTCGGCGGAGACCAAGTCGGAGTTGAAGTTCCTGCGCGGTTACCTCAAGGAACTCAGTTTTGACAGGGACGGCGCCGCAGTGGAGTACGAATCGCTTCTTCAATCAGACCCCGATCATGGCGAGGCGGCGTTTCGTCTGGCGCTGCTCTGCGATCAGGCAGGCGACGATGATAAGGCGATCGAGCTCTACGAGACCTGCACGGAACATCCTCCGATGCACGTGAACGCGGCCCTCAACCTGGCCGTTTTGTATGAGGAGTGCGGGCGCTTCGTCGATGCCGAGCATCTGGTCCGCGACGTTCTTGCGGAATATCCAAACCACACTCGTGCGGAGGAGTTCCTCGAGTCGATCCTCAGCACGGAGAGCATGACTTACGACGAGCGGGCGCAACGGGATCGCGACTTACGCGACAACGTGCTCGATGTTCCCATCACGGATTTCGAGTTGAGCGTGCGCAGCCGCAACTGCCTGAAGCAAATGAACATCCGCACGCTCAACGATCTGTTGCGGACGACGGAGCCCGAACTCCTCTCGTACAAGAACTTTGGCGAAACGTCTCTAAACGAAATCAAGGCGCTGCTTACAGAGAAGGGGCTCCAACTGGGGCAGGCGGCTCAGCCGGTCGAGCCGCCGCCGCCGCCGCTGCGGCAGCATTCCCTGCTGCGGTTTTCGGGGGACGCGACCAGTGCCATGCGCAAGTCCATTTCGGAGCTGGAGCTTTCCGTCCGATCGCGGAAGTGTCTGCAGCGGCTTGGCATCACAACGCTAGGCGAGTTGACGGTGCGCTCCGAGGCGGAACTGCTGGCAATTAAGAATTTCGGTCAGACTTCGCTCACGGAAATCAAGCGGCAACTCGCCGCTCACGGGATCTCGCTGCGTGAGTCCGGGGTCTCTGCGTGAACGCCGGAACATCCTCACCCTGCCTTCGCCCCCGGCGGTGGAGTGGGGTTTCAAGATACCCTCCAATCTATCCCGGCGCGCCGGGATTGTCGTTCGCCCAGTCCGGGGCCATATTTGCGGCTGGCGTCCAATCCATCCTGGCGTTCGCCCTAGCCGGAGCGGCGCGAGCTGACTCGAATCGTCATTACGATCACCTGCGCGATGTCCGAGTGCTGGTGGCCTCGGAAATCCAGCGTTTTTGGGTGCGATGCGAGTCCGGCTTTCGGATCGTTGACTCCGCAACCGGGCGCTCCGGGAACATGCCGGCGGGTGAGTGGTTCGAAGTGGGGCTCGGGGCCACCGGCGTCATTCTCGTTGCGGAAAGACCGTGGTCAGGCGCCGGTGTGTATCTTGACCCCGCGGAGGAGCGATCGATCCGGTTTTCATTGAACCGCGACGACGATCGCAACGGGCTTACCGACTATCCGGGTCGATTGCACGTCATCGTCGAGAGCGGTTTACTCTCCGTCATCAACGAGGTTCCCGTCGAACGGTATGTGGCCTGCGTGGTTGCCAACGAGGTCTGGCCGGACTTTGCGGTCGAAGCGTTTCGGACCCAGGCGATCGTGACTCGAACGTACGTTCTGTATCACATGCTCCGCCGGCCCGACGCGACCTACGACGTTGCGGCCACGCAGGGATCGCAAGTCTACCGTGGAATTCGCGCGGACGCGGTTGGGCGGCGCGCGGCGGAGGCCGCCGAATACACCCGCGGGCTGGTGTGCACTTACCGTGACAACGGACGCGACCGACTTTTCTGCTCCTATTACAGTGCGGTTTGCGGGGGGATGTCGCAGTCGGCGGCGAAGCTGGGAGCGGAGGGCGACATCGCCCCGCTGGCTGGCGGAGTACGGTGCGACTACTGCCGCATCGCGCCGGGACAGGCGTACCGGTGGGGGCCGGTGCGGATCGGGTCCGGGGAAGTGCTTGCAAAGCTGATCGCCCGCTACCCCGAGTTCGCCGGCCTCGGGGAGATCACGGCAGTCACACCGGTAGAGAGCACGCCCACCGGCCGTGCGGTGACGCTGCGGATCACGGGGTCAAGCGGCGGGTCGCGGGAACTTCTGGCGGAGCGGTTTCGTCTGGCCGTCGGGCCGAACACGGTCCGGAGTACCGACTGCAAGATTCAGGTGAGCGAAGGAGAGGTGATTTTCGAGGATGGAAAGGGGTTTGGGCATGGGCTGGGGCTTTGCCAGTGGGGGATGCAGGGTCAGGCGTTGAAAGGGCGCAGCGCCGCTGAGATTCTGCGATACTACTACCCGGGGTCGCGTTTGGCGCGGGTATACTGAATGCCGAATTGCGAATAGCGAATGCTGAATGGAACGGCGTCTTTGCGCCTTCCTTTGTCTTCCATTCGATCTTCGCTATTCATAATTCGTCATTCGGCAATATCGATGCCTCTGACGAAATCTCATGACGCAACGGGTTCGCGGACCGGCATTGTCGCGGGTGCGAAGGTAGTCTGTTCCTGTTTTTCGGGCGCGTTGGCGAGGGCTTCGTTGGCGCTGCCTTTCAGCCATTCGAGCCTGGCGACGACGCTTTCCACCGCGTTTCGGGAGGTCTCGCCGTCGGCGGCAAGTGCGCGGTTGGCGGCTTCAAGAGCGGCGTTCACCTGCGAGAGTTCGCGCAGTTTCCTGGCCCGCAGAGATTGAATCGCTTCATCCAAACCGTCATACAACTCCTTGAACTCATCACGCCGGCGTAGCGGACGCAGCGCGGGCAGGTGACCTTCGGCGATCTGGCTCAGATAGCGCTTGATGACGAACAGCGGCCCGCAAATGCGGTGGGTCATCAGAATGGACCAAAGACCGACGCCGCCCGCGGTGAGTGCGGCGAAACCCAGTCCGAAACAGACCATGACCAACGTGGTCTCCGGGCGATAGCCCGTTGGGTTCATCGCCAGCGACCTGGCTTGTTGGTGAAGCATGCCGAAGAGAACCGCGCTGATCGTCGTGGAAATGAAGAACACGACTAAAGCGATGGCCCCGGCCTGTTTCCACTGGAAGCCGGGATTGATGAGATAGTTCCGGCGACGGTATGAACGAACCGTTTGCTGACGGACCGAATTCATCGACGTATTCTCCTCTGTGCGGACGTTTCAGTGCGGCCTGGCAGTAGTCCTGACAGGCAGTGCCTCGCGCAAAGCATACGTTACAGCTCGTTGGCGTGCGCGCCGTGACTGGGGAGGCAGGGTTGCCGCTGAGCACAGCTCCTTCGAGTCGCGGCAAACCGCGTTTTCAACCGGCATGTAGGAGGCATTGCGAATATGGCCGCCTTAAGTCCAAAAAAAACGTCCCCAGTAATGCAGGCGCCAATCCACTCGACTGACTTCGAATTGCATGTTTGCAGAAGCGCGACATTAGATTGTAGCGTTGTGGTGTTCCCGGAAAGGCGAATCAATCGCCAGGTTGGGGACGAAGACGCCGAATCCCGGCGCACCGGGCTTGCAGCGCCCTCCGGATCACCGTTGGGTGGGATATGTCAGAAGGAACTAGAGAGTGCGATTACCGCGCGATGGCGCAGGAGTTGTACGTGGAGAATTTCTCCGTTCAGAATCGATCGAGCCAAAGGCGCGGTGCGGTGTTGGTCATGACCATGGTCATTTTCGTCACCCTGCTTGCCATGGCCGCCCTCACTATCGACGTCGGATACATGTTCAACGTGCGTGCCGAACTGCAAAATGCCGCCGACGCGGCCGCGCTGGCGGGGGCCAGCGGGCTTCCACTAGGACCAATCGAGGTCCGAAAACGGGCGAAGGAATACGCTAAACTGCACGTGGGTATGGCCAAGCCTGATGTACAAGACAAGGATGTGTATTTAGGGCGGTGGGATGCATCGACAAAGAAGTTTACCGTTTTGACCGGAGCCTTTGAGAGTGACGCCGATGGCGTTCGTGTGGTGGCGCAGATGTCACAGGCACGGGGGAATCCCATTAAGTTTTTCTTCGCGCCCATTCTCGGGGTATATAAGAAAGATGTCAGCGCTTCGGCGACGGCGTCTTTCGGCACCGGCCAACCCTGGAATGTGGTCATTACGCAGGACATCACTAGTTCATTCGTAAAGGAACTCCCCGACGCCCGCCTCGCCGACCAGGCGCTGCTCGACTGCATCCACGACCATACGAACGGCCAGTCGCTTGTGGGCCTCGTCGCGTTTACGGGATTCGGATCCGTTTTGTCACCGCTGAAAACCGTCGGTGCCGGGTACTCGGCCCTGTCCAAGTCCATCGGGGCCATGAAGAGTTGCGGATCCACCGGCATGCCGAAATGCAGCGGGACCAACATCGGGGTCGGAATTGACTCGGCGATTTCGCTTCTCAAGGGCCTGAAATCAGATTACCCTCCGGCGATTATGATTG
>Ga0209777_10008196_pt1 | contig 11480 bp, 10 predicted proteins | sample FrelakmetHBP12HB_FD_187147 | JGI IMG/M metagenome (GOLD analysis project Ga0209777, IMG submission 187147) | Freshwater lake sediment microbial communities from the University of Notre Dame, USA, for methane emissions studies -HBP12 HB (SPAdes)... | ecosystem: Environmental > Aquatic >...
GCTTCCATTATGGTTCCATTATGGAACCTGGAGGGCGGGCGATGGCAACCTTGACCATCAAGAAGGTCCCTGAAAAGCTGCACAGGCAGCTCAAGCAGAGTGCCGCACAGCACCGGCGCAGCATCAATAGCGAGGCCATTTCCTGCTTGGAAAAGGTCCTGACCTCGACCCGTGTGGACCCCAGTGAATTCCTCTCCGAGGTGCGCGCCCTGCGGAAGCGGATGCCCCGCGCGTACCTTACGGAAGAATTCTTGCGTGCTGCGAAGAATGAAGGCCGCCTTTGATCGTCGCTGACACCAACCTGATTGCCTACTTGCTGGTAACTGGACCCTATACGGATGAGGCTGAGGCGGTCTACGAAAAAGACCCGGAATGGGTCGCGCCACTCTTCTGGCGGTCGGAATTCCGGAACGTACTGGTTCTCTCTGTCCGTCGCGGACTGCTCAGCTTGCAAAACGCCTTCGACGTCATGGAGCGGGCCGAACGGATGATGAAGGGCCGGGAGCACCAAACTGCTTCGGCAGGAATCCTTCGCTTGGCCAGCGATTCAGGCTGCTCCGCCTATGACTGCGAGTTTGTAGCCTTGGCCCTGGAATTGAATGTGCCCTTGGTCACGTCGGACAATGCACTGATTCGCAAATTCAAGCCCACGGCCGTTTCGATGCGGGCCTTCTGCGCCTGAGGGGGCCTTCAAAACCATGAGCATTTACCGCACACATCGTCTCGAACTCGACCGCGTCCGCACTTACCCGTTGAAGTCGCGCCCCAGCAAAGTGACGGTCCGCGAATTCGCGCAAGCCCTCGGCCCGCGCACCACCGTTAGCAAGTTGATGGGCTCGCTACCGAAGATTCTGGGCGGCAATGACTTTCGCGCCGTGGTGGATGCGCTGGAGCGGGCGCGGAAGAAGCGCAAGCCGATTATCTGGGGCCTGGGCGGGCACGTCATCAAGTGCGGTCTCGCGCCGGTGCTGATCGACCTGATGCGCCGCGGCTACTTAACCGCCGTGGCGATGAACGGCGCGGCGCTCATTCACGACTTCGAGATTGCGCTGGTCGGCGCGACCTCCGAAGACGTTCCGGCGGTGCTGGGCCGCGGGAAATTCGGCATGGCGGAGGAGACGGGCCGCTATATCAACGATTCTATCGTTGCCGGCGACCACGATGGTCTCGGCATCGGCGAGTCGGTCGGGCGTTTTCTCTCCAGATATCGCGGCGCGCGCTTCCGGCGGTACAGCCTTCTGGCCGGGGCCTACCGCGCGCGTGTGCCCGTGACCGTGCACGAGGCCATTGGAACCGACATCATTCATATGCACCCCTCCACCGATGCGCGCGCGCTCGGCGCAGCCACGCACCGCGACTTCCTGCTCCTCGCGGCTCTGGTGAGGCAAATGGCTTACGGAGGGGTTTACCTTAATGTGGGTTCAGCCGTGGTGCTGCCGGAAGTGTTCCTGAAGTGCTGCAGCCTGGCCGCGAACCTCGGCCGAGCCCTGCGGGGAATCACCACCGTGAACCTGGATTTCATCCAGCACTACCGGCCGACTCAGAATGTTCTGCTTCGCCCCACCGCCGGGCCAGCGGGCAGGGGTGAATCCGGCCGGGGAAGAAGCCACGGCTATGCCCTGACGGGGCATCATGAAATCATGATTCCTCTGCTGGCGGCGGCGCTTAAAGGACACTAATCATGGATTCTAGCGAGCCGCAGCAGGGCCTGCCTCCGAATTCCGAAGCCGCTTTCCCCGGGTACGTCGAGCCCACCCTGCCGCCGGATCCCGCCGCCGGCTTGTGGACGGTACGCAACCTGCTGCTCTTCCTCGCCTTCTGCATCATCGCCTTTTTCTGTTCGAACCTTTGTATGCTTGCCGGCTACGCGCTGCTAAAGCCCTTAATGGGTTGGAGCATCTCGGGCCGAGCACTGGGGGAGAATCCCTTCTTCCTTATCTCTCTTCAATCAGTTTTCTATCTGTTCATCCTTCTCTATCTCTATCTATTGGTGGCCATCAATCACGGCCAGCCGTTTTGGAAGTCCATGGCTTGGCGAGGGCTCACGCTCAAGCAGACACTCACGTGCCTGGCGGGTGGGATAGTTCTGGCCATAGCGGTCCTCCTGGCCCCTCCCCTGCTCCCCGAGACGCAGGAGTTTCCTCTGGAACGCCTCTTCAACTCACCCGCCGCCGGGTATGCCATGGGCGGCTTCGCCATCCTCATCGCCCCGCCCATCGAGGAACTGATCTTTCGCGGTTTCCTCTTCCGGGTTTTCGAGCATCGGGTGGGACTCCGCTTTGCCGTCCTGGTCACTGCCCTCCTTTTTGCAGGACTTCACGTCCCGGAATACTGGGGCGCATGGAATCACGCCCTGCTGATCCTGATGGTGGGGTTCGTGTTTTCGCTGGCGCGGGGCCTTACCGGCTCGCTGGCGCCCAGCGTCGTCCTCCATACTGCCTACAATACCTGCATGATGGCGGGCCTTTACTTCACGACTCACCACTTCCGGACGTTGCAGGGGATGCTGTGCTAGAATCCGCGCATGTCAACCTCTATCCTGCCTAAATTCGCCGAGCCCCTAGCGCCGGCGCCGCCGACTCGACCCCCCACGGAGCGCTACGTCGCACTCGACGCTTTCCGAGGGTTCATTATGTTTCTGCTGGTCTCCGAGGGGCTGGGCTTCGGAGCGTTACAACACGATCCGACCTACGGGAGAATCGCTTCCTGGTTCGATCACGTGGACTGGACGGGCGCCGTTTTCTGGGACCTCATCCAGCCCTCGTTCATGTTCATGGTGGGCGTGGCCATGCCCTTCGCCCTGGCCCGCCGGTCGGAACTGGGCGCGACGCCCGGGCAAAATCTCAAGCACGTCGCCGGCCGCGCCTTGCGTCTGCTCCTGCTCAGCCAATTCCTGATTATTGTTGCCGACCAGCAGATGCGAATTCAGCTCATCAACGTGCTCTCCCAAATCGCCTTCACCTACTTTCTTACTTACCTGATCCTGCAGATGAAGCCTCGCTGGCAAGCCGTGAGCGCCGCGGCGCTGCTGATTTTCCACAGCGCGCTGTTTTACCTCTTCCCCGCCCCGGGCGGCGCCTTTGCGCAAACCGGCAACATCGGCCAGGTAATCGACAAGGCCCTCTTGGGGTACAACTACGGGGGGTATTACGTCACAATCAATTTCATCAGCAGCACCGTCACGACTCTCTTCGGCGCCTGGACCGGAATGCTTTTGCTAACGCAGAAACCGCGGGCGGAAAAACTGAGGCTTCTGGCTATCGGATCGCTCGCAGCGTTCGTCGGTGGCCTGGCGTTTTCCCCTCTGGTCCCCATCGTGAAGAGACTCTGGACAGCCTCCTGGACCCTTTACAGCACCGGATGGGTGTTGTTGATGATGATCTGCTTCGTGCTGCTGATCGACGTCGCCGGGTGGCGCAAACCCGCCTTTCCCCTGCTAGTCGTGGGGATGAATTCCATCTTCATTTATTCGGCGGGCTTCCTGGTGAGAGGCTCGATCAACCGCTGGGTCGAAACCTTCAGTGGCGGCTTCAAGTTTGTCGGGACGCTTGCCCCCGTCGCCCAGACCTGCGCCGTGATGCTGGTGCTTTGGTACCTCTGCTACTGGCTCTACAAACACAAGATCTTCATTAAGGTTTAACCTGGAAATTGGAAACTCGAAATTCGAAACTGGAAAATCGAAACTCGAGACTGGAAGATCCGAAGCCGTAGGCACTCACTTGGTGTTTTGCAATCTACACCCTTCCGCGCATGGCTGACTCCTGATAAGCTCGGACACTGATGAGCCCTTCCGTTTACGTCATCGCGGGGCCGAACGGCGCGGGCAAGACAACCTTCGCTCGCAAATTTCTTCCTCATTACGCGGATTGCCGAAACTTCATCAATGCTGATCTGATTGCCCAAGGTGTATCGCCCTTCTCCCCCGAAGCGGCCGCCTTCCGCGCGGGAAGGCTCCTGCTCGACGAAATCCAACATTACATGAAGCAGGGCGCCGACTTCGGTTTTGAGACGACACTCTCGGGAAAAACCTATTTGAATTTGTTTCGGCGCCTTCGTCGGCGCGGGTATGCGATACATGTCTTCTTTCTTTGGGTGCCCACTGTGGAAGTGGCGTTGTCAAGAATACAAGAACGTGTTGTAGGTGGCGGGCATGACGTGCCAGAAGCTATCGTTCGCCGCCGGTTTGAACGGTCCGTGAAGAATTTCTTTGTCGCCTATCGGCATTTGGCGGATTCGTACATCCTATTCGACAACTCTGGCGGCAGGCCTGCCATGATCGCGCTTGAAAGACAAGCCAGGCTTCGTATAATTAGAAAGAGGATTTACACCGAGCTGGTGGAGCACTTCGGATGAAGATCAAACGCCCCTCACAAAGTATTCTCAAACTGCCGCTCCACGTCCGCGCGGAAATGGCAATGAAGGCCGCCGTCAAGGAGGCCATTGCCGAACACGCACGCGCTGGCCGATCCATTTACGTCTGGCGGGACGGCAAGGTGGTTGAAATCCCGGCACGAGAGCTGCGGAAGCGGTATCGGAGCGCCGCTCCTAACCCAAAGCGTGCTTCCTAAACGACCAGGGGGGGGCGGCGTCTGCGGCCGCAAGTCCAGCGCCCACCCGAACGAAACGTTCAGCTTTCTTTTCGGCGCTTGATGTCGATTTGCAGGCGTTTGATTTTCTGGTTCAAGGTGGAGAGAGGGATCTTGAAGCGGGCGGCGGCGTCAGTCTGGCTCCAATTCGTGCGCGCCAGCATTTCCAGGATAATGCGCCGTTCACAAGCTTCCATGACTTCAAACAGCGAACGTCCTTCGACATTTTCCGCGGTCACACTCCCGGCGCGGTGCGAGCCGTTCTCGAAAAGCTGCTCGGGGAGAACCTCCGGGCCGAGGACGAGGGCGGTGGCCAGCACCACGGCGCGCTCGACGGCGTTTTCCAATTCCCTGACATTGCCAGGCCAATCGTAGTCCATCAAAGCCTTCAGGGCCTCGGCGGTAAAATGCAAACCCGTTTTGCCGTTTTCCTGCGAGAATTTTCCCAAGAAGTGCTCGACTAACGCGGGGATATCTTCTTTCCGCTCGCGCAGATTGGGCAGGGCGATGGTAATCACGTTGAGCCGGTAAAAGAGGTCCTCGCGGAAGCGGCTTTCCAGGACCAGCTTTCGCAGGTCCGAGTTGGTGGCGGCCAGGATGCGGACGTCCACCTTGATCGTCTCCGTCCCGCCCAGGCGCATGAACTCCCGCTCCTGCATCACGCGCAGAAGTTTGGCCTGCGTCTCGACTCCAATCGTGCCAATTTCGTCGAAGAAGATGGTGCCCTGATCGGCCACTTCGAAAAGGCCGCGCTTGGTGGCGATCGCGGAGGTGAAAGCTCCTTTGACGTGGCCAAAGAGCGTGCTCTCCAGCAAGTCCACCGGCATCGAGCCGGTGTTGACGGGCACGAAGGGTTTGTCAACGCGGGGGCTGATGGCATGAAGCGTTTTCGCAACCAGCTCCTTCCCGGTGCCGCTTTCCCCGGTAATCAGCACGGTGGCCCGGCTGGCAGCAACCTGGGTGATCAGGTCCATGACCTTCTGCATCGTTTCGCTCTTCCCCACGATATTGGGCAGAGCGAAGCGCTTCAGGGCGCGACGGAGTTGGACGTTCTCCACCTGAAGGCGGGACTTGTCGAGCGCATTGCGGATTTCCAGCAGCAGCTTGTCGTTATCCCAGGGCTTGGTGATATAGCTCTCCGCGCCCTGCTTGGAGGCCTGGAAGGCGAGTTGGCTGGAATCGTAGGCGGTAATCATGATGACGCCCGTATCGGGCGAATCGCGCTTGATAAACTTCAGGACCTCCAGGCCGTGGCGGTCGGGCAGGCTGATGTCCAGCAGCACCAGGTCAAAGACTCCGCTCTCGACCCGCTTCATCCCCTCTTCAGCGGTCGCAGCCGAATCCGCCTGGTAACCCTCCAGCCTCAGCAATTGCTCGAGGCTTTCGCGGATTTCCTGTTCGTCATCAATGATGAGGACGGAACCCTTAGCCGACATGCACAGGTTTCCTTGCGCTGGGGAACTCGAGCCGGAAGGACGTGCCGCGCCCGACCGCGCTCTCCACTTCGATCTTCCCGGAGTGCTCGCGGATAATGCCATAGGTAACCGCGAGGCCCAATCCGGTGCCGCGGCTCGTGGCCTTGGTGGTAAAGAAGGGGTCAAAGATCTTGCCCAGATGGTCAGGCGGGATGCCCACGCCGTTGTCAACCACCTCAACGTGGACGGAGGAGTTTTCGCTCTCGGTCGCAATGGTCAGGTCACCCCCCCGCGGCATGGCATCGCGAGCGTTCAAGATAAGGTTCATGAAGACCTGCTGCAGCTTGCCGGAATTGCCAAAAACCGGGGGCAGGGAGGACCACAACTGGGTGCTGACGGAAATCTTCGCAGCGCGCAACATGGGATCGGCCAAGGAAAGCGTTTCGCGGATCACCCGGTTGAGATCCACCTCAGCATACTCGCTGCCGCTGACGCGGGAAAACTTCAACAGGTTGTTGACGATTTCGGAGGCCCGAAAGGCCTGCTTGATGACCTTGTCCAACGTGCGCGCGCGGGGGTCGTCGCTCGGCATTTGCCGCATCAGCATCTGGGCCTGAGACGTGATCACCGCCAGCGGCGTGTTCACCTCATGGGCCACGCCTGCGGCCAGTAACCCGATGGAGGAGAGTTTCTCCGCCTGCACCAGTTGGTCCTCCAGACTCACGCGCTCCGTCATGTCCGTAAAGATGAGCAGCCGGCCGATCACCTCATCATCCTTGCCGACCAGCGGGACCGTGGAGAGGTTGACGGTGAGGCGGTGCCGCACGGGAGTCTCCAACCGGAACTTGTAGAGACTCAGGGTACGCCGCGGCTCGGAGACCTGCGGCAGTTCGGCCAGCAACTCAGGCGGGAAAACGTCACCCAGCTTTCGCCCACCCACCTCTGACCGCGCCATCCCGTAGAGCTTTTCCATCGCGGAGTTCCAGGCTTCCACGCTCCCTTCCAAGTTGCACGCCACCACGCCCGCATTGATGGATTCGAAGATGTTTTCGCTGAAGTCCTTCAAGGTCTGGTATTCAAGCGCTTTTTGCTCCAGGGACTCATACAGGCGGCCGTTCTCCAGGGCGACGGATACGTAGCCCGCGATGGTCAGAAGGAGGTCGATATCCTCGCTGGAGAGGTAATCGCCCTCGCGAGTCTTCCCCAGCCCCAAATAGCCCAGGGTGCGATCTTTCACTTTGAGAGGAAGATAGTAATGCAAGTCCAGTTGCTCGATGGTCTTCTGTTCCGACGGGGAGAAACCGAAGGGATGCTTGACGCTGTCGAAGAAGAGGTAACCCTTGCGCAGCTCGGTGCGCTGAGGGTTGAGATACCCGGTGTCTGTCACCCCGGAGAAGTCGATGCCCCGCGACTTCACCAGTCGGAAACTGTCTGACCCGTTTGCCAGGAAAACAGCGATGCGGTCCACGCCCAGGGTTTCCGTCAGGCGTTCGTTCAGCAAATCAAGGAGGCGGCCCACATGAAGCACGGAGGCTAGCTCGCGCGCGAATCCCAGCAGCGTTCTGCGGTAGTCATACCGCTCGGGGTTGAAGAACTTGTCCAGGCGGAGCTGGATCCAATTGACCAGGGGTTGGAAAAGGATCGCCGTGATGATAATCGCCAGGATCCAGCCGCTCCGGCCGATGGGAAGCGTGGTGCGGAAGAAATCGGCAAATAAGGCGATGAGGCCAAAATAGAGCCCGACGATGCTCGCCGTCGCCAGGGTGTAGGCAATGCCTCGCCGGAAAATGATGTCCACGTCCATGAGACGATAGTGGACGATGGCGTAGCCAAATGTGATGGGGAGGAGAACCAGCGAAACCGCCGAGAGGTTCATCGCGGGGCTGGGAACAAAGCCTAGGAAGTAAGGCACGGCATAAAAAGCCGCGAAGGGCACAATAGCCAGCCATGTCCCGCGAGTCAGCCATTTCAACTGTTGTTTCAGCAGCGGCACCCGGATGCGGGCATAGGCGTATTGAAAGGCCACGGCCCCAGCAAGGAAATACACGGCGAGATAAACCATGTGGATGCGGTCCAGCACCCAGCGAACTTGCAGGAGCGGCAGGGGAAACACCAGGATGCCTGCCGCCACCAAAACCTGCACGGTCCCCATCACCACAGCGGGCACGTACAGAAGCGGGATCACGTAACGCCGTTCTCGAAAGGTACTCAGCCGTTCGGGAAAGCTCAGGCAGAAGTGCAGGAACAGTGCCGGCTGCAAGAGCAGAGCGGCTGCGTCCAGCCAGTAGATCGTCCAATCAAACAGGTTCAGTTTCCCCGTGTAGGAGAACGAGTAGAGGACAAAGGAGGCCAGACAGAAGACATAAAAGTGCAAGGATTTGGGCGCTGTCCAGCGGCGGAAAAGAATGTAGGTGCCTATACCTAGGTAAAGCAGGCCAACCAACTCCAGGTAGTCACTGAGGGACTTGTTGGTACCTTGTGGGACGAGCACCAGCTTGGTTTGAAACTCTTCACCTTTGCGCTGCAACTGGTAGGTAACCTGGGACCAAACGCCCGCACGGAAAATCTCCTGCACTGCGTCCGGGCCATCTTTGATGGGTTTCCCGTTGATGGCCTCCAATTTGTCCCCTTCTTGAATCCCCGCTCGGTCCGCAGGGCCACCCCGAGTGACGATCCAAGCCGCAACACCTCCTGGGGAACCCACCCAGGCAACACCATCATCTGGGAGTTGGTACAGCCGACGCTGTTGATAGTTGATGACTGCAAACACGAGGAGTGCCAAGCTGAGGAGAGCCAGTGATACAGCGGTCAGTCGAGAGGGGGGAATTCTGGTCATTCAAGGACCCGAGGCACTTTGTGTGAACTTCCCGACTACCCTTCCTGTGGCATCAAGCAAGTTTAATTCCAGTCACCCCTTGAAACCCGGGATATAACTCGCTTGTTTACATTATAATAGCATCCCAATCTTGAAATCGTTGAACAAGATACAAGAATCTGGATATGCTCTACGTTTTTTTGTACCCGCGCCTGTCGCGACCCTATCAAGGACTGATTCCCTGAGGGGGCGGGTGCCACGACGACCCTTGCGCCCCCGTTGCGCACAGGAACGCAGATTCGACCCTGGAAAGCCGACAAGCCACAAAGCCAACATGGTCCGGCTCAAAACTGGACTGAGAAACCGCCGCGGAAGGACCGGTAGGCAGAACATAGAAAGATGGCTTTTTCTCCGGCTGACGCCAAAGGAACATAGCCTTGTGCCAGAAGATTTCGGAGATCTGCCACGGCCTCGAAGTGTGCGGGGATAAAGGAGATGCTAGGGAGGGGCTGGCGGATTTCGACACCGAGGAAGGGTTGAAGCTGGGAGCTAGCTTCACCGTTGGGATCCACCGAAGTTACGCGGCCGCGTTGGGACCAACCATACGAACTGGTGACCTGGGTGCGAGTAACTGGCACTCGTGCCGAGAGCTTTCCCGCCAAAGTAGAACTGCGCCTTTCTTGCAGGTAATCCTGGAGCGGGCCTTGTGGTCTGGGGGCAAGGGGGCCTGACGCCACGAGGGCGCCCCCTGAAGCGTAGGCAAAGAGCGTCTCGATGTTCTTCCCAAGACTTTGGGCGTAAGCAACCCTTAGCCCGGAGGCCTGATAATTGCCCACGTTCAAGATGACTCCGTCCAAGGTGACTGGATTAGAAAGAAGATTGCCCGCCAGCCAGCCGCCGTTTCCTAACCCTCCCGAGCCCCAGACGGCTGCGTTACGAAGCGAGTCATGGTAGGCCGCAAGCTCCAGACGCGACCTCCGTCCCACACTGTGCCGTACCGAAATCTCTCCATGATTGAGCTGCTCGAGCTGAGGCTGGTAATTCCGCAAGGTGACGCGCGGGAAAGCACTGAGCAAGCCCACGCGGTCCATCAAGGTGTCGGAGCCGTCGTCCCGGCCAGTCCCGTAGTGGAAGGCCACCTGGGTGTCGGGGTTCATCCGATATTCCAGCTTCAAGCGCGGCTGCACGGTCATGGCGCCTGCCGCGGCATTCAGGTAATCCATTTCCACACCCGCGGTCAAAGTCAAGCTTGGCGACAGGCGGTGGATGCGCTGATAGCTCACCATCGCCCCCTGCGCGCTCCCTGACAGACCCGGGGAGTTTCCAGCAAAGAAGGGCACGCCCTCCGAGAAATTCAACTGGTGAACGACCAGGGTCAACTCCTGGGGATCACCTTTGATCAAGTGATTGCGAAAAGCCGTGGCCACGCTGGAGGCCTGCACCCCGTAAGGCGCCATTGAACTGGCGACGAGTAAGTCTGAGTCACCGGAGAAGGGACGCAGGTAGGCCACCACGCTCCCTAGCCCCGGGTCGCCCGACAAGGGATTGCGGCCTGCCGCGCCCGGCACCACACCAATCAGCCGCTGGCTCGGCAGCGTAAGCGCGGGTTCGCGAGCAGCCAGGGCCACATCCTGCTGGTAGCGCAGGATTGGGCGCGTGCCAGCAGAGGTTCGCAGAACCCACTTCCAGTCCTCACCCCAGGAGGAAACCGGATGCTTGGGCAGTTGCAGGCGCACAGGCGCGAAGATGTCCGTCAGGACAAACTTGTCTGCCGCTGTCGTCTCACCGGCTGTGATCCGGATGCCGTTTCGCAGCGAGGGCAGCCGCGTCGGGGATGTTACTTTGAGGGAATACCAGCCCGGGAGGAGGTGGTTGATCGCGAAGCTTCCGTGCACGTCCGTTATAACGCGCTCGAAGCTCAAGGCCTCCTGGCTCGCGCTAAAGGAGAGCGGACCGGTTAAGAGAACCGTCGCTCCCATCAAGGGGTTCCCCTGGGGGTCCGCCACAAGACCTGTTAACCGGCCGTATTGGGCCGCAGAGCTCGGGGCCGCCTGCAGTCCGAAAAGAAACAGAAACCCCACCAGAAAGAGAGACCCAAGCCAGCCACCGGAGCGAGTGGGAGCGATTGGGCGCGAAGCGCTCCTCGGCGCACCCGCAACCTCCCTACCGGTTAGCCGGCAGCGTGAAATGATTTCCGCGTGTCGTTGCAAGCCATTCACCCCAGCCCTTGCGGCGCGCCGGACGGAACTGCTTCGCTTCTTCCACCCGCCTGACTGCACCGGCAAAGGCCGACTCGATTGGGGCTCCCCCTAGCAAGCGTCCTAGCGTACCTCAAAAGTGGTCGAAGGTGAAACACTTTGTTTCTTGATGTTGTCCGTGACTTTGATCTGCACCGTGTACTTGCCGGGCGGCAGCGCGCTGAGCGGCATCGTCTTCTGGATGGTGAACTGTTGGGATGCCTTGCGCAGGCTTGCCGCATCCTCCGGCTGGTCCAAAAGGGGTTTCCCGTCTTTCAAAATCTCGTACTGGACGTCCAAGGAAGGCTTGTGGCTCTGGGTGTCCAGTCCGAGATTGTACACCTGCATATAGATGCCCAGTTTTTGATCGCGGGAGAAGGTCTGATTGACGCTGGGGCGCACCTTCGTACCGCCGATGACAAACGGC
>Ga0209777_10008197_pt1 | contig 11479 bp, 9 predicted proteins | sample FrelakmetHBP12HB_FD_187147 | JGI IMG/M metagenome (GOLD analysis project Ga0209777, IMG submission 187147) | Freshwater lake sediment microbial communities from the University of Notre Dame, USA, for methane emissions studies -HBP12 HB (SPAdes)... | ecosystem: Environmental > Aquatic >...
CAAACACAAAATAAAAAAGATGCATTAGAACAATCAAAACATTTTCATATGTCAGTTTACTCGAAAGAAATGAATAAGATTTATGAAGAAGTAGTTAAGGGTAAAAAATAGTATTTAAAAGGAGAATATTATGTCAAATTTAAAAAGAAGATTAGAAAAAATAGCAGGAGAAGAATTTATTTATATAGCAAAGGGACCAATTAAATTTTTCGTTATTTCAAGTTATGATTCATACGAAGATAATTATGAAGGTGTAAATCATTTTGATGATTTAAAAGCAGCTGTAGACGATGACATGAAAGAAATGAGCCCATCAGGGCTAGCACAATATATTAGTGGAGATCTAGAAGATGGATTAATTACAAGTATTATCGTTGGAGTAGATATGGATGGTAAAAACGTTGTGTCTAAAACAACAATTAAAGCAACAAGAGAACTTAACTCAGAAGAATTAGAAAAGTTAGAAGATTATTTAACCGGGCAATATTCGGATGGGTGGGGTGAATCTCGAGAACAACATCCCATAGCAGAGTGGGAAGAAAACGTTGAAGATGAAGTTTATGATGAAATAGAAGATAATTATTATAGAGACGATTATATGGAAAAAATGGAACTATGTGCTCATTTTTGGTATTCTGGAATAAATTTAAAAATAGAAAAAGCATAATTTGTAAATAAAATATCTAAGGAGATAGTATGAAAATATTCCATGTAGCATCATTTGCTCCTCATCGATGCGGGATTTACGAAGCAGCTAGAGATATGATAAAGGCGGATGTTTTATCTGGACACGAAGTTTATTTTATCGACGCGGGATTTACAGTAAATGAAAAAAGAGAATACGTAGATATTGGGACAGTTGATGATAGAGGCGGATTTAAAATAGTAGTTTCAAATCCCAGTAATATTGATTTTGCAGATATTATTGTTGTTCATAATATGCCTCCATTTGCTTGGTTCGTTAAAAACCAAGCATCTGTTGTCTATATTATACACGATAGACCACTTGCATCATTTAGAACTGAAAACAATAATAGTGATATACAATCATATACTTTTATTCATGATGTTGCTAAATGGCCAAGAGTTAAAAAAATGGTATATTTTTGGCCAGAATTTAAACCATTTTGGGATACTATACTTTTAGAAGAAAAACAAGGAATATTTGAATATCCAGTTATAGACCGAGATAGATTTAGTCCAGATGGTCGAAAACATATCATTAAGGATGAAAACAGAGGAGACTTTAATATTCTATTATGTGATAGCTGGAGAGAAGATGTTGATATGTTTGAAATCTTCAATGGGGTTATACAGGCAGCCAGAGATAATAAGAATTTTAAATTGCATTTTTATGGATTAGAAAGGCCAATGAAAACATGTTGGGAAGTTTTAATACAAGAATTATATAAGCTTAATGCTATGGGAGAATTATATATTAGGATGCCAGATATGGACACTATTTATAGAAGTATGGATGCTGTACTTACTCCACATAAAATTATCACAAGAATTATTGGAGAATCTTTAAGTTGTGGAATTCCAGTAATAGCTTCGAATGGATGCAAGGTGTCACAATTTCATTGTAATCCACATGATGCGCATAGTGTTAGTAAAGCGATTAAAGAATATATAAATAGTGATAAAGTAGAAGTTAAAAAAGATGCTTTAGAACAATCAAAAAATTTTAATTTCAATAATTATTCCATAACAATGAATAAAATATATAATGATATTATGAAAAAATAATTTACAAAGCTAATAAAATGGTATATAATCAAAATATATCATTTTTTTTATGGAGGTAAATATGAGAATTGGATACGCTTGTATCAATAAAACACTAAATAATGAAGGTAATTTCAAAACACTTAAATTAAATACATCATTAAAATTAAGTAAAGATGATTTTTATATAAAAATTAAAAATATAATTTTACATAATTTAAATAATACTTATAAAATTTTACAATGGAATATTGAAAATGATATTTTAATGTATCGCTGCTCATCAGATTTAATACCATTAATGAGTCATTCGTTTAATGATTTTGAATGGTGGGATGATAATGATATTTTATTCATATGCAATAAAATTAAAAAATTAATTAATGATAATGATTTACGGGTTAGCTTTCACCCATCTCAATTTAATGTTTTAAATTCAATTAATCCCCATACTATTCAAAATACACTCAATGATTTGAATATGCATAATATTTTAGCAAATTTATTAGGCGTTAAAACATTAATTTTACATATTGGAAGTAAGACAGATGGAATAGAAGAATCCCTAAAAAGATTTATTAAAGGGTTTAGTTTATTAAATGATAATTTAAAATCTAAATTAGTTTTAGAAAATGACGATAAATCATTTAATGTTGAAAATACTTTAAAAATATGTAAAATTTTAAAAATTCCTATGTGTGTAGATATTCATCACGATAGATGTCTAGAATCATCTCAGAATATAGAGTTTTATATGGATGATATATTCCAAACATGGAATAGAAATATCCCCAAATGTCATTTGAGCTCAGGTAGATCTCATTTAAAAGATAGAGCACATGCGGATTATATTACTAACGAAGATTATGAACATGCCCTTAAAATAACAAGGGGGAATTGGGACATAATGTGTGAAACAAAAACAAAAGATTTATCAATAATAGAAATAAAAAGGAGAATTATATGTCTATAACTGTATTGATTCCTGCTCATAATGAAGAAGAAATTATACAAAAATCCATAGAGTCTATCTTTGAGCAATCTCTTGTCCCCCATCAAGTTATAGTAATTTCAGATAATAGTAATGATAACACTGTTAAAATTGCACTAGAAATGAAAAAAAAATATAATGAAAAATTAATAGTATATGAAACTATAAATAATAAAACTAAAAAAGCTGGGGCTTTAAATCAAGTATTAAATAATTTTACTATAGATGATTTTGTACTAGTAATGGATGCTGATACAGTGTTGGATAAAAATGCTCTTAAAGAAGCTATGAAAACATTTAATCACGACAATACAATAGGAGCAGTGTGTTCTAAAGCTGGGTTATTGCCATATGAGGGAAATTCGAAGTGGGAAAAATTTTTATGGCATTTACAACATTTAGAGTATGCTACATTTGATTCCTATAGAGTAGAAACTCTTAATAAGGTAAAAGTTTGTCATGGGATGTGTACTTTATTTAGGACAAAAGCATTAAGATCTGCTAAATATTTTCGCAAAGTTTGGTTAAATGCAGATATTGGCTATTTTGATGAACATAATTTAGTAGAAGACTTAGAGCTTACAACCTGTATTGCTCAAAACTGGGGAACAACAGTTAATTTGAAAATGAAAGCATATACTGAAGTGCCGACTTCTCTCAGAGAATTATGGATTCAAAGAACCCGCTGGTTCAGAGGTGGAATTGATTGTTTAAAAACGCACGGGATAAATAAAATTACTAAGTACGAATTTTTTGGTCACATGTTATTTATACTTAAGCTTATTTTAACATTTTTAATTTGGGCTATGACTATCAATATATATTTTACAACGGGAATAACTTTTATTATGAGTTGGCCAGTATTTTTCTTACTAGGGCTAGGGTTATATAATTCAATTTACAGAACTCAATATATAGAAAATATTAATAAGTGGGATATTATTATCAGATTGTTAATTATACCAGAAACACTATATTATTGGTTTAATTCTTTTGCTTTAATTAAAAGTTATTATATGGTTATATTTAATATTAAACAAAAATGGTAAAAACTGTGTACATTTATTTGTAAATGTATTATAATTAAAAAAAACAAGGAGAAACGATATGAAATTTGAAACCAAAATATTCGGATATAATAAAAAAGAGGTAAATAAGTATCTTGAACGTCTTTATACAGAACACGAAGAAAGCTTAAAAAAAATAATGTATGAAAAATTTGAACAAGAAAAAATAATAAAAGAAGCGCTTCTCGAAAAAAATGCTATATTAGAGCAAAAAGATGATATCGCAAAAGCTTTAATACGAGCAATGAAAGATTCGAAAAAAATCATACAAGAGACGCAAGATATAAAAATGGAAAAATTAGCCGCACTTAATAAAGAAGTAAGTGAACACAGAACAAGAAATGAAGAAATTAAAAGAAAATCTATCGAAGAATTAAATAAAATTAAAAATGATATACAAATTGCTGAAGATGAACTATTAGCAGTTCTTCAAATGCAAGACGAAGAACAAAAAAAGCTTAATAAAATGAACGAAGCAATAAATACTTTAAAAAATTATGTCGAAAAAATTCAAAATTAAGGGAGAAAAAATATGAAAAAGACAATTATTAAAATTATTAGCATCATAAGTATAATAATACTATTAACTAGCACAATGTATGTAAGTGCAACAAGTAATAGAAAGAACTCAATAAGACCAAATGTCACTATTGAAAATGTAAATAATTCTTTAAAGAAAAAAATTACGTTTATTAAACCAGAACAAAATAAAAAAAATGAAATTAAAAACATAAGTGTTCCAGTTTTGTTATACCATGAAGTTAATGATAATCCACAAGATGTTTATAGTATTTCTACAAACGATTTTAGAGAACAAATGCAATACTTAAAAGATAATCAATATATCCCCATTTCAATTACTAAGTTTGACATGTTAATGGATAATAAAATTAATGTAAGAGACAAAAAATATGTTTTAATTACTTTTGACGATGGCTGTTTAAATGCGTTTGAAAATGCCGTTCCAATTTTAAAGTCTTTTAATTTTGAAGCTACGTTTTTCATAACTACAAGTATAATAGACACTGATGGCTATATTAATATGAAACAATTGAAGCAGTTAAATAGAGATTTTGATGTTCAAAGTCATACGTTCGACCACCCATGGTTAACAAATTTAAATTATGCAGAGCAAATAGAAAACTTACAAAAAGCAAATAACTTCTTTGATAAAAATTTAAATAAAAGAGTTCGTTATATTGCATACCCTCATGGCGATTGTAATATAGATACAGTGATTGCTGCAAAAGAAGTAGGAATGAAATTAGGGTTTATTTGTAATGACGGAGCGTCTAATTCACTAGATAACCCTATGGCTATGAATAGACAAATAGTATGGAGAGGAATAACAATTAAAGAATTCGAAGTGATTATAAAATAGGAGGAAATAAGACGGTGTATAGTCCACAACTGCCAAAGACGGGTATATTTATATTTTTAGGAATATCTTCGTTTTACAATCAAGTGTTTATTATATTTTTTATTATAATGTTAGCTCTAATTATATTCAGCTATGTTAGATTAAGATACAATGAGAAAAAAATGAGGGAAAGAAATGAGTTATAAAGTTTTATTGTATATAATAATAATTTCAATAATTCATTTTAATTACACCATTATTACATATGAAAATAATTATAATATAAATTTAAAATATTCAAATGATATAAATTCAAAAAAATCTAATAATATAAATGAGATATCAATAAAATCTGGAGAAAACATAGGAAAAATTACTATAGAGAAAATTAATTTGGAGTTGCCCATAATTGAAGAGGCAAGTGAAGAAAATTTAAAATTAGGGGCAACACATGTTTTATATACGCCTCTACCATGGGAAGATGGCAATTGCTTTATTTCAGCGCATAGATCCTGGAATTATGGAATAATGTTTAATAGATTAAATGAATTAAAAAATGGAGATATTATTCAAATTTTTACGCAAAAAAAACATTTTAAATACAAGGTCGTAAATCAAGAAATTGTAAAGCCAGATAATGTTGACGTTTTTAAGAAAAAATATGATCTAACGTTGACAACCTGTACTCCAATTTATACTCCAACACATAGGCTAATTATTTATTGTGAAAAAATATAATATAAATATTTAAACATTTTTTATATAAAAAAATAAGCTGTTAAAATGTGTAAAAAATATATAATTACATTGTGAAGGTGTATAAATGAGTAATATAAAAAATTTAAAATTTAATCCAGATGGAAGCAAAGAATTTAAATTAATTCGTAAAATTCCTAAAAAATTGTACTTAAGAGGAGAAATAATCACAAAAGCAACTGTAATTAAATGTTTTAAGGAAGATTATGAAGAAATTAAAGAAATCTTTGATACAATATTAGTGACTGCAAAGCTATTAGGATATAGTGTTGCAATTTTTAGGCCTTCGTACAGTTCAAAAAATATAGAATTTAATTTTCATAACGATGAATATTATATTAGATTTAAAATTAAAAATATAGGTAATCAAATTTCCGGAGTTAATATAATTAAACATAATATTAATTTTATAGACGGTAAAAGACCAATTATTAAAAAATTTAAAGACCAAAATAAACCAAGTAAAGAAAGAACACAAAAAGAATTATTAAGTGAGATTTTTAATTTTCTATAAAAAAATAATATACAAATTGTATATTATTTTTTTATGATATTTTTTAATTATAAATTATTTTTAAATCGTAAATATTGATGTATGGTGGAAAATGCAATTCTTTTGTTCCGTAAAATACAAATTCAATAGTATTATTTCCCGAATTAAGAGTTATTCTCTTATTTGTATCAAATGCGGCTCCATTTGCAGTAGGATTTAAAGATAATGCAAGAGAACCATTAATAAATATTTTAAATCTAGCTTTACTTTCATAATAACATTGATAAAAATCATAACTTAAATTTAAAGTTCCAGTCTTTCCACTTGGTACGATTATATCTTTTATTGTAAAAGTCTTAGTAATTTTACCTGACGCTCTAATGTAATTACTATCATTAATATTTGGTTGAGTAATTATATTCCATCCAAAGTTTTCATAATAATAAAATAATCTTTCATAATTAAAATCAATAATTAAATTTGGTGCTATAGTAGCTGATGCAGCAATAGTATTAATGTTCCCAAATCTATCATATGTTATTGCTTTATATCCATAATATTGTCCAGGAATTACGCCGTTATCAATATAGCATACACTCTTATATTGATTTTTAATAGTAGAATTAATTATAACTATTCCATCATTTTCATTAACAGGTATTCCATTTAGTTTTCTAATTATTTTAGTTCTAGTCCAATTCGATGATGTTGAATCTTCATAGGATATATATAATTGTTCATTTAATAACGATTGTGAAATCTTTAAATTTTGCACGCTTAAAATATGTAAATCTTGGCTTAAAACTACATTATAATTGTAATTAGGATTAGGGCTAGCATCATCATATGGAAAAATTCCATAATAATAAGTATTATTGAATTCTATTTCTGGATCTTCAAATGCAATAATTTTATATTTATTTTTAATAGTAATATTTTCTAATAATTCTCCATCACTTTCATCAATGGGAGCAGATCCTATTTTTTTAATAATTTTAGTTCCTACCCAATCTAATACATCTGGGTCTTCCCACTTTAAGAAAATAATATTATTTTTAAATTCTATTGTTGGATTTTGTATATTATGAACAATGATATCTTCAAAAAATACGCTTATGATATTATCAGGATTAGTATTAAAATTTCCATTAGAGTCATATGGAAAAATTCCATAATAATATTTTTTCTCAAGCTCTGCAGTCGTATCAACGTATGAATTAGTATTTAAATCAGTTATATCGGATAATATATCTCCATCATTTTCATCTATAGGAGCAGCATTTTCTTTACGAATAATTCTTGTGCCCGTTCTAATGGGATCATTTGGATTTTCCCAAGATAGTTCAATAACATCTAAATTTTGTATAGCCTCAGGGTTTATAATGTCTTTTTTGCTGTCTTCATATATAATTGAATTTACATAATATTTTACATAAGTATAAAATTGGTCATTTGTATTATATGAGAATACTGCATAATAATAAGTTGCTCCAACTACAAAATTACTAACATCAATAAATAGGTTAATTTCATATTTATTACGTAAAGTTATATCTTCTAATACAGCTCCATCAACACTATTAGTAGGAGCACTTCCTTCTTTACGAACTAAGATTGATCCCTTCCAATTAGTGAAAGTTAAATCAGTCCATTTTACTTCAATATTTTCATAATTTTGATGTAAATTTATATCTATATATTGATTTAAAGTTTTATAAAGAGTGCAATTATAATTATAATTAATATTTTCTGAATTTGTACCATTATCATAGGGAAAAATTCCATAACAATACGTTTGAGATGGAATTACATTCTCATCAATAAAAGGTGTAGTCTCATATTTATTTCGTATAATAACGTCTTCAAGTAATTCCCCATCCGTCTCATTTAGGGGTTTAGTATTTATTTTTCTAATTAATTTTGTACCCTTCCAATCTACATTGTCAGGGTCAGTCCAATTAATTTTTAATTTATTAATATCTTGAACAATTGCCGCATTAGTAATATCATTTGTTGGGAAAAAATCTTCAAAAAGTATATCTATAGTTTGATATTTATAATTGCCATCAACGTCATATGAGAATATTCCATAATAATAATGAGTATTTGGAGTCATATTAGTATCTATAAACGGATTAATAGCGTATTTATTTACGTCTGTAATGTCTTCCAATAAAATTCCATTAACGTCATTTTCATCAATCGGCGGAACATCTATAGACCTAATTAACTTAACGCCTTCTCTGCTATAATGATTAGTATCAGTCCATTTTAGTTCTATATTATACCCATTTTGTACAATATTTATATTACTAACATCACTTGGTAATAGAGTAGAAGATATGTTAATTGTACTTAATAAAGTATTATCACTATATTGAAATAATGTATAAAAATAATTTATATTAGGTTCAATATCACAATCTATTAATGGGTCAACTGAATATTTATTATATACAGTCACAATTTCTAAATTTTCTCCATCAATTACATCAAATGGCTGTGAATCTATTTTTTTTATTACGTAAGTTTGATTCCAAATAGGATTAGATGTTTCATCCCATGTAATTTTAAAATTATAAAAATTTTGCCCAATACTGCTCAAGTTTAAAACGATAACGGTATTATAATTATAATTTCCACTATTATCAAAAGGGAAAATACCATAATAGTATAATTTTCCAACTCCAATATTACGTTCTATAAAAGGATTATCACTATATTGATTTGCAACTAAAGATGTTGTAATTATTTCTCCGTCTTCAAAATTACTAGGTGGATAATTTTCTTTTTTAACAACAACGGTTCCAGCCCAATCAATATTATTAGGATCAGCCCAAGAGATTTTTATATCGCTATTATCTTTAATTACTTGAGCATTACTAACATTTTCTGGAAAATCTAAATCAATAAAAGTAATATTTAAAACAGTGTTATAATTATAATTTCCACTAAAATCACAAGTGAACAATCCATAATAATAAGTTATATTATTTCTTAATTGGAATGAATCAACGAATGAAGTAAGTCTATATTTATTTTTTTCAAAAATATTTCCTAATTGTAATCCATCATTACTATTAAGCGGAATACCGCCCTCTTTTCTAATTATTTTAGTAAATTGCCAATCAACACTATTAGGATCTTGATATTTAATTTCAACATTGGGTCCATGCTGTATTATAACTGGATTAATAATATTTAATGTCGGAACCATATCCGCAAATTTAATATGCAAAACTGTATTATAATTATAATTTCCACTAACGTCTACAGTAAAAATACCATAATAATACGTTTTTCCAACTATAAAATTATCAATATCAATAAAGGCATCAGAAATATATTTATTTCTAATAGTGACTGCTTCTAATAATATCCCATCATTAATATCGGTTGGTTCAGAGGATTCATTTCTAACAATAAGAGTAGATTTCCAATCAATATCAACTGGGTCTCTATATGTTATTTTAATTATATTTCTTTCTTGAAATATTGACATGTTTGTAATATCTAAAGTTTTGAAATAATCTAATATTTCAATTCTCTTAATGGTATTATTATTATAATTTCCATTAATGTCAACAGTAAAAATACCATAGTAATATGTTTTTCCAACTACAGTTTCTGAATCTTCCAAAGGGTTAACTTGATATTCATTTAAAATAGTAGATATTTTAATTATTTCTCCATCTTCAATATTACTAGGCGGATAATTTTCTTTTTTAACAATATAAGTTTTTGACCAATCTGCATCAGTAGGGTCAGTCCATGTTATTTCAATTTTAGAATCCTGAGTCACTTGTATTATTTGAAAATCAGGAATATCTTCAGTTGGCATTTGATCAATGAAAAAAACATCTAAAATTGTACCATAATTATAATTTGGAATAAAGCTATTATCATAAGGGAAAATTCCATAATAACAATGATTATTATAAATATTTGTATCAACAAATGGATTAAATTCATAATTATTTAAAATTGTAATATCTTCTAATAGAGTGCCATCATTTTCATCAACTGGTGCAGATCCTATTTTTTTAATAACTTTAGTTCCTGTCCAATTACTATTAGTAGGGTCAGTCCACATTATCTCTATATCGTTAATATTTTGTAAAATACTGGTATTTGTAATACAATTTGCGTCTATTTCTTGCCCAACCCCAGCACTATATTCAATTGGTGTTGTATAAGTAAAGGCTTTAATAAAAATTCGGGTAAAATTACTCAATGTATAATCAAAACCAATAATCTGATATTGGTCTCTTATAATTGAATCGACAACAAGTATCCCATCGGTATAATCATTGGGTGAATGATCAAAATTAATGATAATTTTAGTTCCCGTCCAATTAATATCAGAAGGGTCTTGCCATTTAATATTTAAATTTGCATCCGTAATTAATATATTTAAATCGCTAATATCAAATCCATACATTAAACATCACCGTTCCTCTTGTTGTTAAAATATACTCATATATTTAATATAATTCATTGTAAAACAAATTATAGGAGAGAAAAAATATATATGTCTAAATTAACCCCAGAGGAAATATATTTAAATATTGTAAACGGAGAAATAATTAATTGGAATGTCTTAGCCAGAAATAATATGTTAACAGATGAAGCTATAGATGAATTTGCCGATAAATTTTATTGGGATTACGATTTTTGTGAACATAATCTTAAATGTGCCGAATGGGTTATTGAAAAACATGTTGATAAAATTAATTGGCTTGGATTATCTAACAATTATTACATTAAATTCTCCTTGAGCTTTATTAAAAAATATGAAGAGAAATTTAATTGGTCCGGAAGTTTTATTAAAATAAATACTTATTTAATTCTCGACGGTCATTTAGATTTATTATTAAAAAATAATATTTCTTGGGAAAAAATTTGTTTTTATCAACATTTAAATGAAGAATTTATCAGAGAACATATTAATGAAATTGATTGGGTAAATATCACAATATATCAAACATTATCAATGAAATTTATTGAAGAACATATTAATAAATTTAATTTTAATCTTTTAAGTCGATATCAGCACTTAACAGAAGATTTTATAGAACAATACA
>Ga0209777_10008198_pt1 | contig 11478 bp, 10 predicted proteins | sample FrelakmetHBP12HB_FD_187147 | JGI IMG/M metagenome (GOLD analysis project Ga0209777, IMG submission 187147) | Freshwater lake sediment microbial communities from the University of Notre Dame, USA, for methane emissions studies -HBP12 HB (SPAdes)... | ecosystem: Environmental > Aquatic >...
GGACAAGCCAGCCGTGCCACAGCCGGTAGGGAACGCGCACGTAACTGAGGCTTTACCGCATCGCGTTACTTTCCCTTGCTTCCCGGCGGCCCTTGCGTTAGCATTCAATGCTTGTTTGCGGTGGTTAAGGGCAGGAGTCGAACGGCGTGAAGATTCTCTTAGTGCAACCTCCTCCGCCGCCGGACCACATCGGGTTCCGGCGGACGGCCGTGCCGGAACCTCTGGCGATGGAATCCATCGGCGCGATTGCCGAAGCCAATCACGACGTGCACATTCTGGACATGCGCCTGGGCGACGCTCTCGAGCCCGCCCTTGAGGAGTTTCAGCCCGACCTCGTGGGCGTCACGTGCCTGACGACCGAGGTGTACAGCGCCCAGGACGTCTTGAAGAAGGTCAGGGCCTGGCGGCCCGAAGTCTTTACCGTCGCGGGGGGCCTCCACGCCAGCCTTCTGCCCGCGGACTTCCAGGCGGACTACGTCGACGCAATCGTCATCGGCGAAGGCGAGGCGACCTTCGAGGACCTGCTCGAGACGCTGGGCGACGCCCCCGCCAAGCGGGCGCCGGAGGCCCTTGCCAGGGTCGACGGCCTCGCCTGGCGCCGCCCGGACGGCGAGTGGGTCTTTAACCGCGACCGGGCACTGCTGGCGTCGCTGGACGCGCTGCCGATGCCCGCGCGGCACCTGGCCGGCCGCTACGCCGCGGAATACTTTTTCCTCTTCGACAAGCCCCACACGATCGTCGCCACCAGCCGGGGGTGCCCGTTCAAGTGCAACTTCTGCTCGGTCTGGAAGTTCTATCACAAGAAGTGCCGCTATCAGTCGGCCGAGCGCGTCGTGGCCGAGGTCGAGACCATCAACACCCGCACGATCAGCTTCGTGGACGACAACTTCCTGGCCAACGTGCCGCGCGCCCACAAGATCGCCGACCTCATTCGCGCCCGGGGCATCAAGAAGGAATTCGGGATGCAGGCGCGGACCGACACGATCTCGCGGCACCCGGACCTGCTGAAGAAGTGGCGCGAGGTGGGCCTGGAGACGGTCCTCATCGGCTTCGAGTCGGCCAGCCAGGAAAAGCTGGATGCGGTCGCCAAGGGCGCCACGGTCGAGCAGAACGAAAAGGCGATGGACATCCTGAACTCGCTCGGCGTCCTCATGTGGGGCGCCTTCATCGTCGACCCGCAGTTCACGCACGAGGACTTCAAGCAACTGAAGGCCTACCGCGAGGAAAAAAGCATCATCTATCCGCAGTTCACCATCCTCACGCCCCTGCCCGGCACGGACCTGTACCGCGAGCGATACAACGAGCTCGTGACGCACGATTACCGGTTGTTCGACGCCCTGCACGCCGTGCTGCCGACGCGCCTGCCGCGAGACGAGTTCTACAAGGAGTTTGCCGGCCTCTACCGGCCCGACAACCCCGGTCTCGTCTACGACTGGATTTCCAGCGGCCGCATCACGATGGAGCGGGCCCGCAAGGCCCGCGAGATCCTGATGGAACTGGGCAACTACGAAAACTTCCTTCAGGGCGAGCGGGCTGTAGGCTTTTCCCCGGCCGCCGCCGGCGGCGCGGGCGACTCATGAGGCCGGATATCCCTCTACCGGCAACCCGGCAATGGTTTTTCAAGACGACTTCGCCTGGAATGACGAATCCGACAAGCAGCGCCCGGCGCGCGGGTGTGCGTGCGCTATCCGCCCGGCGGGCGCAGGTGTGTATCTAGTATGAGACACGACGTGGAAATGAGCCTCGGCGAGCACCTGGACGAACTGCGAAAGCGCGTCATGCGGGCCGTCATCGGCGTCCTGGTGGCGGCCTGCGTCGCCGGCATCTTCTACAAGCCGATCATGGAAGCCCTGCTGGCCCCGTATCTCCAGGCATGGGAAAAGCTGGGTGTGACGATGGCCCCGGAGAACCCGACGCCTCCTCCCGGCGCAGAGGGGGCCGCCGTCAACCCCCTGGCCGCCGTCGCCAAGAACCTCCCGCCGCGCATCATCCTCGGCAGCCCCGCCACCGGCATCCTGGCCATCATCATCGTGACCACCGTCGTCGGGGTCATCATCGCCAGCCCGTGGGTGCTCTACCAGATATGGGCGTTCGTGGGCGTTGGCTTGCATGAAAAGGAGCGCCGGTTCATCAGGACCTACATACCGATCAGTTGCCTGCTCTTCGTGTCGGGCGGCGCGCTGTTCTACTTCGTGATTCTTCCGTACGGCCTGGCGGCCCTGATGAGCCCCGCCCTGACGATCCAGGTCAAGGGCATTCAGTTGATCGACCCGAGCGTCATGCTCGAAGACTACCTGAAGTTCATCGCCCTGATGACCCTCGTTTTCGGCGTCACCTTCCAGACGCCCCTGGTGGTCCTCTTCCTGGCGCGGACCGGCATCGTTCCGCTGGGAACACTCGCCCGCCGCCAGAAGATCATCATCTTCATCATGATCGTCCTCGGCGCCGTCCTCGCGCCGACCGGCGACCCGATGACGTGCACCATGATGGCCGTCCCCCTCATCGTTCTTTACGAGGTGGGCCTCCTGGTCGCATGGCTCATGGGCCGCAAGGAACGCAAGCTGCGCCTGGCCGAAGAGGCCGCCCAAGCCGCCGAGGACGCCAAGTGGGAGAAAGAGCACCCCTCTGGCACCGACAGCACCGGGGTCTCCGACCCCTACCAGGGCGAGAACCAGTCCGACGACGTGGAGCCCATGCACTGAGCCGCGTTCCGCCTCCGTCACCGGTGACCGTCCTCCGCCGCCTCGAAAAGGCCCACGGCAAGCGGCCTTGGCGGCTGTGGGGAAGACCCCTCGACGAACTTATCGGCACAGTCCTCAGCCAGAACACCAACGACCGCAACTCCGACGCGGCCATGGAGCGCCTCCGGCGAGCCATGCCCGACTGGGACCGTGCGGCCGATGCGTCGCTCTCGACGATCGCCGCGGCCATCCGCCCGGCCGGCCTGCACCGGCAGAAGGCGCGGAGCATCCGGGCAATCCTGCGGCGGGTTTGCGCCGAGCGCGGCCGCGCCGACCTTGACTTCCTGCGCCGCTGGCCCACCGGGCGCATCAAGGAGTACCTCCTGGACCTCCCGGGCGTCGGCCCGAAGACGGCGGCCTGCGTGCTCTTGTTCAGCCTGCGGCGGCCGGTGCTGCCGGTCGATACCCACGTGCACCGCGTCAGCCGGCGTCTGGGCCTCATCGGGCCGCGCACGACGGCCGAGCAGGCGCACGACGTGCTGGCGGCGGTGGTGCCACCGCGAAAGGTCTATGCGTTTCACGTGCTGCTGATCGAGCACGGCCGCAAGGTTTGCCACGCCCGCCGGCCAGAGTGCGGCGTGTGCGCCCTGAACGACATCTGCCCGTCGGCCTTTACGTTTCCGGCGCCGCGCCGGCCGGAGAGTCGTCCCATGCGCCCGCCGCGTGTCGCGGCGCCAAGAACTCGAAAGGGAAACTTGTGAGAACGTACCTCATGCTCGCTGTCGTTGCCTTGGCGGCCGTTGTGCCGCCGGCAGTACTGGCCGCAGAGCCACAGCGCGAGCCGTCGGCGGCCACACTCAAGGCCCTGGAGGCCGTCGGCACGTGGGACGCCGTGACCGCCTCCGCGGAACTCGCCGGGCCGTACGCCGACCCGCTCCAGGCGCAGGTCGCCTTCGGCAAACGGTCCTTCTACCTCGCCCCGTGGCGGGCCTACATGGACACCTGGCCCGCCACGCAGTACCTGGACTGCCTGGGCATCAACTTTAACGTCGGCGCCAACGAGGCCGAGGCCGTCGCAACGGTGCTGGCCGAGGCCGGCATCCGGTCGGCCCGCGTCGAGATCGGCATGGGCAGTTTCAAGTACGACGACCCCACGCAACTTGGCGACATCAAGGGCGCCCAGCAGCGCATGGCGGCCCTCAAGAAGCACGGCATCCGGCCGCTCATCCTGCTGAACGCCAACGCCGGCATGCCCTGCCCGACGAAGCGGACCGATGTGAAGCTCCTGAAGGATGCCGCCGCAGGCGCACGCGAACTCTTTGTCGACAAGACCGATGACATCAAACTCGGCTACACGGGCCCGCGCGGCCAGGCGTACCAGATCGGATTCCCGCTCATCGTGAAGGTGGAGAAGGAAACGGGCCGGTGCGAACTCTCGGCCCCGCTCGCCAAGCCACTGGCGGCCGGGAGGCTGGAACTTTACACCCTGAAGTACGCGCCCTTCAGCGGCGAGTTTTTTGCCGACGGCACGCCCAATCCGGCGGCCCGCGAGACCCTGGACGCATGGATGACCTACGTCGCCGCCATCTGCCACGTCGCCAAGGAGGCCCTCGGCACGCAAAACGCCGCCGACGCCGGCTTCGACCTCGAAGTCTGGAACGAGTATACCTTCGGCAGCCAGTACCTGGAGGACAAGAACTACTACAACCCGCCGCGCGAGTACAAGAAGCCCCGCTTCTCCTACAAGGGCAAGGACTTCAATCACGAGGTGATCCTGCCCATGACCGTCGATTACGCCAACGACCCGGCCAACAAGCTGCCCGGCGTAAAGGTCATAAGCGGCCTCTCAAACCAGCGGCCGTGGGATAGCGGCGAGGGCATGTGGCCGGGCCAGGCGGGTTTCAGCCGCCACTACTACACCGGCATGAACCCGTTCCGCAATTTCGACGCCAACAGCGGCCTGTGCAGCCCCGAGACGGACGCAAGCAAGCGGCACCAGGCGGTCGACGCCCTCGGCAAACCCGAAGGCAGGATGGACAAGGGCGAGGGCGTCCCCGGCACGTATTTCGTGCCCACCTTCCGCGTCGCCCTGCCCGAGACGTTCTTCTATGGCTATAAGACCGAACAGATGGTCCGCGACGTTCTGCCGTGGCCCGACCTGATGAAAGGCCACGGCCGCCCCTGCCACGCCGAGGGCGGCCGGCCGGCCGAGGTGTGGCAGACCGAGTACAACTTCGACCGCCAGCCGTGGGCCGACCACCTCCTGAAGCAGGCCGGCATGGCGAAGGACGACCCGAAGTTTGTGGCCCTCATGCACCACGTCGGCGCGAAGGCGCTGCTGCGGACCTACTTCTTCATGAGCCACAAGGGCCTGAAGACCATCGAGACGTTCGCCGCGCGCGGGGCCGACACCAACCTCGGCGTTATCCCGGTGGCGTTCTTTGAGGCGCTGAAGAAGGACGGCTACCAGTTGACCGACGCCGTGCGGACCCTGCGCGGCAAGCAACTTGAAACGCTCGCGCGGGCCACGAAAATCATGAAGGCGAGCGAACCGGTCAAGGCCGTCCGGCCGCTCTCGGTCGCCAAACTCGTCGAAGAAAAGCCGCGTCTGGTTTTCAGGGGCGACAGCACGCCGGCCCACCCCGACCGCTTCAACCGCGACGACTTCGCGTGCCTGCCATACCAACTCACCGAGGGCAGCTTCGCCGTGGCGTACTACGTCGTCACCCGCAACATGGGCCACGAGTGGGCCAAGGACCGCGACGTGCTCGATCCCGCCCGCTACGACATGCCCGAGCAGACGTTCCAACTGACGCTCTCCGGCGTGCGCGGCGAAGGCGCGAAGGTCTCGGCTTACGATCCGATGCTGGACCGCGAAGTGCCCGCGAAGATTCTCGCCGCCGGCGCGAAAGACGTGACCGTCAGCCTGACGACGGTGGACTACCCGCGGCTGCTCATCATCCGCGAGAGCGGGGTAAAACCGTAATGGGGCGTGGGTAATGGCTGCCACCCTACTTCACTCCCCGTCGCTCCAAGGCTGCCTTCGCGCCCGCATCTCCAAGCGCCGCCGCCTTGCGCAGCCAATCAATCGCTTTCGATTCGTCTTTCGGAACGCCCGTACCTTGAGAGTACATTATACCGATGCTGTACATTGCTGATGTATTTCCGAGATCAGCGGCTTTGTCGAACAAGAATAGGGCCAATTCGAGGTTCTTGGGGACGCCCGTACCATCCCTGTAGCACACGCCCAGGTAAAACATGGCACGGCTGTCCCCCAGGTCCACCGCTTTTCGAATCAACCGCATCCCTTCTTTCACGTCCGTCTCGACACCCATGCCCATCAGGTAGCATTCGCCCACGAGTCCCATAGCCTCTCCGTCACCCAGGTCTGCCACCTTGCGGAGCCATCGCACCCCTTCCTTCAGGTCCTTCTCGACACCCGTGCCAGCCAGGTAGAATGCCCCCAATGTAGCCATGGCCCCTACGTGACCGAGGTCCGCCGCCTTCCTGAGCCACTTGACCCCTTCTTTCAGGTCCTTTTCAACACCGCGACCATCTATGTAGCACATAGCCAAATTATGCATGGCGTAGCTATTCCCGAGGTCTGCCCCCTTTCGATACCAGGCAATCGCCTCTTTCGTATCCTTCTGGACACCAATACCCTGCGCGTAGCACAAGCCCAAGTTGGACATGCCTTGACCGTTGCCGAGTTCCGCCGCCTTCCGGAACCACTTGACCGCCTCTTTCGCGTCGTCCTCGATGCCGATAGCGTCCCTGTAGCACAGGCCCAGGTCCAACATGGCCCCTATTTCGCCCAGTTCGGCCGCCTTCCGGAACCACTTTACGGCTTCCTTGTAGTCCTTCTCAACGCCATCGCCTTCATGGTAGCAGATGCCCAGGTTGTGCATAGCTTGGCTGTGCCCCAGGTCCGCCGCCTTCTGAAACCACCGCACCCCCTCCTTCTCGTCCTTCTCAACCCCTTGGCCATTCATGTAACACGAACCCAGGTTAGACATGGCCCGGGCATCCCCGCGTTCCGCCGCCTTCCTGAACCACTTCACCGCCTCCTTCTCAGGCTCGTCGACACCCTTGCCGTGCAAATAGCACAAGCCAAGCCTGCACATGACCTCGGCGTCCCCAAGGTCTGCAGCCACCCGGAGCAACGGGGCCGCCTTTCGAAACCACTTCACCGCTTCCTTTTGGTCCTTCTCGACTCCAATCCCCTCCTGGTAGCAGTGGCCAAGAACGGCCATCGCATTGGGTTCGTTGAGGTCCGCCGCCTTGCGGAACCACTTGACCGCCTCTTTCGAGTCGCGCTCGACGCCGAGTGCGTCCGTGTAGCACAGGCCCAAGTCCAGCATGGCCCCGCTTTCACCCAGTTCGGCCGCCTTCCGGAACCACTTGACGGCTTCCTTGTCGTCCTTCTCAACACCGTCGCCTTTATGGTAGCAGACGCCCATGTAGTGCATGGCGGTGGAGTCTCCACGCGCGGCCTCCTGCTGCGCCGATTTGAACTCCTCTTTCGGATCCTTGGCCGTGGCGCCGAGGGCCGGCAGCCTCTGGCCGAATCCCAAGAGAAATGCGACAACCAGGAGGAGTAAAGCCGTGTAACGCGCCATGGCTCGATCTCCGAAATGGAAAATGCCCTGGTGCACCGAGGAATCCTATTGCGCCATTGGGGGAGCGCCCCTCATAACCCGCCGCGCATCGAACGCATCCTACGGCGCGGCGGGTACGGAGACCCGCCGCGCAAATCTCTTGCCCGTACTACTTCGCCGCGAAGCCCAGGTTCTTCAGCCACTCCGCGCAGATCGCCGGCCACTGACGCGCATCAGGGGCGCTCTTGCCGCGGTCGCCGTCGGCCAGGCCGATGCCGTGCGGCCCTTGCGGGAAGACGTGCAGCGCAAACGGCACCTTGTTCTTATGGAGGGCCGTCGCAAAGAGCAGGCTGTTCTCCACCGGCACGCCGCTGTCGGCGCTCGTGTGCCAGAGGAAGGTGGGCGGCGTCTGGGGCGTCACGCGGGTCTCAAGGCTCATCTCCTCGCGCAGCTTCGGGTCGGCATCCGGGCCAAGCAGGTTCACGAACGACCCCTTGTGGGCGAACTCACCGGAGGAGATGACCGGGTAGCACAGGACGGCCGCATCGGGCCGGCAACTCGCGCGGTCGATCGGGTTTGCGGCGTCGGGCTTGCCGGCATCGAAGATCGTGGTGGCCGAGGCCGCCAGGTGCCCGCCCGCGCTGAAACCCAGGATGCCAATGCGCTTCGGGTCGATCTTCCACTCGGCCGCCCGCGAGCGGACCGTGCGGATCGCACGCTGCGCATCGCCCAGCGGAATCGGATGCCGGTACGGTTTCACGCGGTAGTCCAAGACGAAGCCCGCGACGCCGATACTGTTCAGCCACTTGCAGATGGGCGCGCCCTCGTGTGCCGCGCGGCCGCCGTAGCCGCCGCCAGGGCAGACGATGATGCACGCAAACGGCCCGTCACCCGCGGGCAGATACGGCGTGATGCGCGGCTTGTCTTCCATCGTTTCGCCCTTGGCGCCCGGAGCGCCACCGGGCCAAAGGAATATCGGGGCCGGCGCCGCCGGGGCCGCCGGAGTCGCCTCTGCAGCAAAGGCCGCCGCCGCAAGTGCCAGAACCACGCCCGTCGTCAGCATCGCTTGATGCAACAAGGTACAGCCTCCTTTCGTAAACAAAATTGCCCCACGCACCACTTTGCGCGGTGGGTCTCCTGACCCGTATGTGTTTAGCGTAGAGTGCCGGGTGGCATGGTCACGCGCCGTTGCGTGACCATGTGCCTCGAACGGCGCCTGCCCCGTCATCGCAACATGGTCACGCAACAGCGTGACCATGCCACCCCCGAGACTAGCGCGCCACCTCATCCCGCATCCGCCGCAGGATGTGCCAGTACGCGCCTCGCTCGCCCTTGCGGATGGCCCGAACGAGGGGCGTGTTGTCGCTGTAGTTATAGCTGCCGGCCGCGGCCTCCGCAACTCCTGCGGCGGGCTCTTCGGCGGGCTCAAAAAACCGCGGGTCGCCGCCTATAAGGTCGCCCACGAGCGTCGCCGGGCGCTCGCCGAGCGTCCGGGCAACGTAGAAGTTCGGCCGCAGGAAATCCACCGGCCCCTCGTAGCGGCGGCGCAGGTTCGGGTTCGACTCGGGCGGCCCCTCCCCCAGTACGCGCGCGGCCATCGCCGTGCCGGGATAGATGCGGATACCCAGCGCGGCCCCCGCGCAGTCGGGGTCGATCTGCTTCACGAACCGGATCGTCTCGGCCGCCGTATCGGGCGTCTCGCCGGGCCCGCCCAGCATGAGGTCCAGCATGACCGCCATGCCGCGCTCGCGGCAGAGCCGGACGGCCGTCGCCAGGTCGTCCCGCCGGTGCGGCTGGCGATACGCCGCGAGCATCGCCTCGGCCGCAGAGTCGGCCGTGAAGTTGATGCCCACGCAGCCGGCCCGCTTCATCGCGTCCGCCAGCGGCGCATCGAACGGAAGCACCGCCAGGTACGCGTACCAGCGGACCTGCTCGCCCAGGCCGCGCCGGATGAGTTCCTCGCACACGGCCAGGGCGTGCTCCCCGGGCACGTTGAACTCGGCGTCCGCCAGGTGCAGAACGTCAACGCCCTGCCCCAGGAGCGCCACGAACTCGTCCGCCACCTCGTGCGGGTCCCGCCGGCGGACGCGCGGCCCCTTCGCAAGCGGGTCGGCGCAGTAGATGCACCGGCGGTCGCAGCCACGCTTGGTCTCGACGGCCCCCTGCCCGCCGCTCTGGAAGTACGCGAGGTTGTCCACGGCATCGCGAGCCGTGGGAAGCGAGAGCCGCTCGGGCCATGCGGGCGGGTTGGCGCAAATCCGGCCGGCCTGCCGCCACACCAGCCCCGGTACTTTCTCGAAGTTCCCGCGGCCTGCAATCTCGCGGCAGAGGCGCACGATGGCCTCTTCTCCGTCGCCGTGGATGCCGAAGTCTGCGCCCACGCGCTCCACGATCTCCCTGGCGAAAATCGAGAACCCCACGCCGCCCAGAACGATCGGCGCATCGGTCAACCGCCGCACGGTCTTGACCGTCTCCTGAAGATTCGGCACGAACCACTGGGCGCTCGGCCAGAAACAGTCGTCCACGTTGCGGAAGGTGATGCCCACAAGGGCCGGCCTTGCCTCGGCGAAGTACTCTTGAAGGACCCACGCCGGGTCGTCGACGAGCGCCAGGTCGAGAACCTCCGTCTTGATGCCCGCCTGCCGCGCGGCCCCGGCCATGTAGTCCAGGCCGATGGGCGCGACGAGCGGCGCCATGAGGTTCGTGTTGATCAGCGTAAGCATCGTGAACCCCTGCGCAACAGTGTGTGCCCCCGGCCTTGGTACATGTTTAGCGCATCCGAACGCAATGTGGCACGGCCGGCTTGTCCGGCCGTGGGATAACGCGCCCGACCTCCCCACGGCCGGACAAGCCGGCCGTGCCACACCCGTTGTTGTGGCTTCCGCAAAAGGCGCTAAACACATACTGCGCCGGCTCCACTGCAAACCCACGGCCCGGAAACTACGGAGCCACAACCTTCACTTTGATTTCAATCGAGGTCGGCTCCCCGGTTTGCGGCGTCCCCTTCACAAAGACACGATACTCACCGAGGGCGGCGTTCTTGGGCACCGCAATCTGAAGTGGCACATCCTTTGTGTCGCTCGCTTTGACCAGAACGTTGGTCGGGGTGACACTGATGCCCTCAGACGCCTTGATTTCCAGCCTCACGTCCTGCTTGAAGAGTTCGCCCCTGCGTACGGTGACGTTAATGGTTTGGCGGTCACCCTGTTTGATATCCGTGGCGAACATCGGGACCTGGATCTTGAATCCTTCATCTTTGGACATGCCCCCGCCTTTGGGGCTCATGCAGCCGAAGACGACCGTCAAAGCCAGCGTCATCACAATTACCATTGCAGTCTTCATCTTTTTTCCCTTTCGCGAAAAATGGACCTTGTCTAGAAACTCCCCGCCAGCGGTTGCGTGGCGGCGATGTCATATTGTCAGTTCAGGGCCTCTCTCCTTTCGGATACGGAGTCGGGACGCCCGGCTACGGCTTCCTCGACGCGACCACGACGACGGCGATTCCGGCCACCAGGGCCACGCCGCCCGCGATGAGCGGAATTGGGATGGTCTTCTGGGTTTCGGCGGTGATCTGGATGCCCGCGACGTCGACGACCTTCTCGCGCGTCGTGTACGTGATGCCCTGAACCACCAGGCCGACGGCACCGAGAACGATGAGCACAATACCGAGAATCATCAGGGGCTTCATTTTGCACCTCTTTCTTTCCCGTTCCAGGTGTCCGCGAGGATGCCCTGGGCAAGCTGGAACACCTGCACCATGGTGCCGCTCGTAAAGGCGTGTACAACGGTCCCGGTGGCCGTCTCGACTTCCGCGGCGGCTTCGCGCACCTCCACGCCGGTGATCCGCCTGATCTCCTGCCGCAGCGGGTCGGAGGAGTTGGCGAACAGTTGACGGTGAAACTCCTGCACCTGGGCGGCGCCTGCCGGACTCTCGGCCAGGGCCTTCTCGGCCGGCGACAAGGCATCGTGCAATGTGATCACCAGCGTGTCGCCGCTCAGGACCACGGTCACCGCTCTTGGCGCGCGGCCCGTCCTCTGCTGCTGGAAATCGCCGGCCGCCTGCGCGACCTGCTGCGCCATATTGAGCGTGTTCTTGTCCATCGGACTCCTCCTTGCGGGAAAGGCCTCAGTCGCGGGCGCGTTCCCCTGTCGGCCGTGGCACGGCTGGCTTGTCCAGCCGTGGCGGATGGCCCGCGGCG
>Ga0209777_10008199_pt1 | contig 11477 bp, 10 predicted proteins | sample FrelakmetHBP12HB_FD_187147 | JGI IMG/M metagenome (GOLD analysis project Ga0209777, IMG submission 187147) | Freshwater lake sediment microbial communities from the University of Notre Dame, USA, for methane emissions studies -HBP12 HB (SPAdes)... | ecosystem: Environmental > Aquatic >...
CCCGGAGAAGGTGTCAACAACTCGGATGTGGATCTGTTCGAGTACGAAGGCAACACCTATGTTTTCTACGCGACGGGCGACCAGCAGACCTGGGGCACCGTCCGCATGGCGATGTTTGCCGGCTCCATGAAGGAGTTTTTCACCGGCTATTTCCCGGACGGCGCCCCCACCGTAAGAGTCGGCGCCCGGTGATCCATTGACAACCCGTCAGGCCGCGACGCTCCGCAGCGCATTCACATGGCTGGATGCCGTGCTGGACCTGCGAAGAAAACCATCGACGCATGAGACCAACTCCTGCGTCTGGAACGGCTTGCTGACATAGGCATTTACGCCCGCTTCCACTCCTACCAGCCGGGGAAACTGTCCCGGCAACACTGTGATCATGATGATGGGAACCGAAGCCGTCGCCGGATTCCGGCGCAGGTTTTCGCACACGTTAAAACCATTCATTTCCGGCAGCAGCAAATCCAGAACCACCAAATCGGGCGAAGACCGCTGAGCCTCCGCCAAGGCTTGCGTCCCGGTCGTGGCGCTGCAAGTGGAGTACCCAGCCTCGGTCAGGGCAATCCGGAGCAACTCCACCATGTCGGGATCGTCGTCAACAATGAGGATTTTGGCGCGCATAAGTCCTACTTTACCATTGAATTAGGCAAACGCAAGACGGAAGGCGGGTTGTCTCCACATTCTTTCCGCCTTGCATCCGCTCCTGTGGTCACGGCACTGTGACGGCAAATCAGTGCAGGCATGATATGACTTTCGCCATCTCAAGACGCCGATTCCTCTCCCGCGCCGCCGCCGCCTCGGTGGCCGCCGCATTTTCGTCACCCATCACTTCCTCGCACGCGGCAGCTCAGCGGTCGGGGGAACCGGAGTTTCACAGCGTCGATTTCCACGTCCACCTCGACAACAGCGCCCTCGACAAAGTGCTGGAGCTTTCACGTGAGCGGGGTTTTAAGTTTGGCATCGTGGAGCACGCGGGCACTAAAGCGAACCAATATCCCACACTCTTGAGCAACGACGATGAGATGCGGGGCTATCTCGCGATGCTCGAAGGACGGCAGGTCTTCAAGGGCATCCAGGCCGAGTGGACGGATTGGATGAGCTGCTTTTCCCGCGAGACGCTGGCGCAACTGGATTACGTGCTGACCGACGCCATGACCTTCCCCGGCAAAGATGGCCAGCGCGTCAAGCTCTGGGCTCCGGACGCCGCCCAACAGGTGGACATGACCGACAAACAAGCCTTCATGGACCGCTACGTGGACTGGCATGCCGAGATCATGGCCCGCGAACCCATTGATATCCTGGCCAATGTCACCTGGCTGCCCGCCGACATGCTCGAGCAATGGGAACTGTATTGGACTCCGCCGCGCATGAAGAAAGTCATTAACGCCGCGCTGGAATACGGCGTCGCCCTCGAAATCAGCTCCAGTTACAAACTCCCCCACTTGCCGTTCCTGACTCTGGCCAAGGCCGCGGGCGCTAAGTTCTCCTTCGGCTCAAATGGCCGTTACCCGAACATGGGAAAGCTCGACTACTCACTGCAGATGGCCAAAGTACTCGACCTGAACCCCGCCGACATGTTCGCCCCGGCCGCCAACGGCCGCAAGGCTGTCCAGCGGCGGAAGTACTGAATCCGGCTGAAGCTTGGGTGGCCCGCTTTGTGTATCAACACCCCCAAAATCCATAAGTTTTCTGAATTCAACACTACCCCCAAAGGCCCCTCGAGGCACTCTGGGGGTGGTCTGGTACCTCCCTGGACATACCCTGGACCCATAGCACCCTCGTAAAGGACCATTTTCGATCACCGCAGCTTATACAGCTCCACTTCCCGCGCCCTCAGCGCCCCAGGCTCATACCCGTCCGCCACAGGCGTTATTCGCCCCACCCGCCGCCCCAACATTCAAACCCTGAAAGCCTGCGCAAAAACCTTGTTCGCCTTGTCCAACGCCGCCCGAATTCTCAGCACCCTCGGACTCCATGCCAGGCAGACCTCGCGCCTTAGGCCGTCGAGAATCCCAATCTTCAATTCCTGTGCCCCGAGCCGCCCGAGGTCCACCGCGGCTACGCTGGGCAAGACCGCCCCCACGCTCCCGGTCCCCACAGCCCGCGCCACCAGCGGAAACGATGCGCACTCAACCTCAATCTTTAGCCCAAGCCGGTTCTTCCGGGCGATTGCTGAAAGCTCCTTTCGGAAGCTCCCTTCCCCTTCCAAGGTCGCCAGCGGCAGCGCCTCCAGCGCCTTCGCACCCGTCCCTGGGTCCTGCAGTCCCTCAGGCACAAAAAGCGAATACCCCATTACCCCCAGCGACACACATTGCAGCGGACGCGCCACCGCATCCTTCCGCACCACCCCAAAATCAATCACCCCATCCGCCAGCCGCCGCACGATCTCGCTCGTGGCCAGGTTCAGAAACTTGAGCCGCACGTTCGGTAGCTTCTTTCGCACTTCGCCCAGGCGCGGCATTAGCACCCAGTCAATGATGCTCTCCCCAGCCCCGATCACAATTTCCACCGGCAGCCCCTTGCATCCGCTCTTGAAATCCAGCAGCGAGGCAAAGCAATCCCGCGCCAGCACATTTAACCGCTCCCCGGCTGCCGTCAGCACTATCCCGCGCCCCTTACGGCGCATAAGCTCGGCACCGAAGAATTCCTCCAGCTCTTTGACCTGCCGGCTGAACAGGCTTTGCTTCGTGGGGTTTCCGTTGGCGGCCTTGGTGACGCCGCGCGCCTGGGCGACGAGGCAGAAGCTCTGCAGGCGTTCCAGGGACAAGCCACCTTCGCTAAGCAATTCCGCAAACATGACTACAGAGTTATGGACTTTGTGAAAATAAGGCTAGAGGAAAAAGTGCGGCCGAGTAATACTGCACACGTGATTACGGAATTGGGCATTGGCAACTTCAAGGCGTTCGGGGACCTGCAGCGGGTGCCAATTAAACCGCTCACCCTGATCTTCGGGGCGAACAGCTCGGGCAAATCGAGCATCCTTCATGCCCTGCTCCTCGCCCACCACGGCAGGGAAAACAACGAGTACGATGTGCACCAGACGGAGTTGGCGGGTGACATGGTAGATTTAGGTGGTTTCCCAAACTACGTGTACAAGCACGACCCGAGCGGAGAGACCGTGCTTCGGTTGGAAACGCATATAAGTGGCGATGCTGTGCCCAAGCTTCTCGGGGCCGCAAAGGAGAGAGATCCTTTTCAAGGAATCTCGCGGTTTTGCTTGGTGCTGCACATTGGCTTTCCTCTCACCAATTTGCCACCAGACGGGAAGCAACGCAGACCGCTGATTCGGATGGTAGAGATATTGATAGAAGGAGCCCCAGCGCTGAGACTCTCCCCCGACGGGCCTTTGCTTCGGGCCCAACCCACCAGCCACCCATTCCTGACGCGGGCACTCAGGTCGGTTTTCGAATGGTCGCTCTCGAAAGAAGGGTGTGGCTCGCTCGAAGCGAACCTGACGGCCAGATTGGAGAACCGTGAACGGGCCCGCAGACAAGCAGCAGAGCTTCGCTCAATGCTGCGGGCTGACGACTCGACAGGAGTGACCCAAGGGACTCCCGAAGCTGCCGATATGCTGAGGGATCAACCGTGCCCCCCGATTTCCGATCGGGCTTTGGAAAGTCAGTTTGGTCGTTTGCAGGAGGTCTTCTCTAAAGTCCTCGCGCGGAGCCCATTCGTTCTCAGGCGGCTTTCGCTGGTTGACATCGGCCCGTGCGCCGACATGGATCGTGCGGACTACCGGGACTGGTTCGAGAGAATGGAGATTGCTGAGGAGAGCCTGACGGAGTTCTTTGATGGCCACCGGGAGAAAGGCTATGAGGAATGGTGGCCCGAGGCACAGGCAGTGCGGCATAACCTCTGGAAGCTGATCGAATTCTGCACTGAGAAAATCTCTGAGGCACTGCGCGGTGTTACCTACCTTGGCCCACTGCGCTTTGTGCCTCCGAGGCACTTCACCGCGTTGGGTATTCGTGACCCGAGACTTCTTGCCGGCGGCAGTCTAGCTTGGGAGCTTCTCTGTCGGAACACCGGGATAATCGAGGCCGTCAACAGATGGCTTGGCTGTGATCATTTGGGAACGTCATACCGCCTGAAAGCCAGGCAGTTGCTCGACGCCGATCGGGTTGGCGAAGCGCTGAGAAGAGGCGGCGCTGCCATTGAGGGGCTGAGGGAGGCACCCGATTTCACAGAGTTGGTGTTCGAGGACACCCTTGCCAACACCTTCGTTAACCATCGTGACGTCGGATTTGGTGTCGGCCAGGTTCTGCCGATACTGGTCAGTGCCTGCGCGCTCAAGCAGCGATTGATTGCCGTCGAGCAACCCGAATCGCAGCTGCACCCAGCGCAGCAGGCCGAGTTGGGAGACGTGTTCATCCAGTCCGCCCTCGGAGAGCGAAAGAACGCCTTTCTTTTGGAAACCCACAGCGAGCACTTGATTCTGAGGGTTCTCCGACGCGTGCGGGAGACGACGGAGGGCAAGTTGCCTGCGGGAGCTGTGCCGGTTCATCCAGAGGACGTGTGCGTGCTGTTTGTTGAGCCAACGTCTCAGGGGTCCGTTGTACGGCAGTTGCCAGTGACGCCGGACGGCGACTTTGGCGCGCCATGGCCGGGCGGATTCTTTGCGGAACGGTTTCAAGACCTGCCATGAGTCTCATTAAGGAGTTCGCGATCGAGCCGCGAGTCATGGCGACGTGGCAGCACTTCCGGGAGTTGTGGGAGGATTTTGGAGCTGGCCAGGGGCGGTTGATTTCGAAATACCCGGTCTTGTGGAAGAGCAAGGTTGATGAGTTGGCAAGGCAGTTCAGCAAGCCGGTGCAAGCAGCGGCCATATCGTCGAAAATACGAAGGGACGAGCACAAGTTCCTCGTGACCGGACGGACGTACAGCGGGACGGAGGGCTGGTTGGTGAACGCCCTCACTCAAGTGGCAACCCACCCGTTTCACGCTGTCATCGCCTCTGAGAATCCAGCGGGGGCAACGGGGGTTCTTGTGGCGGGGGATTTTGCCAAGGATGAGCCGCCTTACAAAGTCGTGCTTGAGGATTTCGTCCCCCGCAAAGCGCCGGACCTTGCCGCCTGTGCGGGCCTGCTTCTGGAGCATTGCGAGGAACTTCAGTTTGTTGATCCACATTTCGACCCGTCGGAGCCGCGGTTCAGAAACACGTTCGAGGCCATGTTGCAGCCCTGCAACACTGGATCGCTCAAAGTCCTCGAAATCCACCGTGAGAAGCCCATTCCTTTTGTCCCCGATGTTCAGGAGGCGAAATATCGGCGCCAGTTGGAACTGCTGGTGCCTGCCAACACGACGTTGAGGGTGTATTTCTGGAGCCAAAATCCGGGTGGATTGGGCCTGCATCCTCGATTTCTCCTGACCGATCTTGGCGGAATCCATTTCGAGAATGGGCTGGACGAGGGCGCCCCCGGAGAGGCGACGCTCGTGAAGCCTCTAACCCAAGAGGTGTGGCAGAAGTGCCGCGCATTCTACTGTAGGCAGAGTGCCGCCTTCACACTTGCCCCGGACTGCATCGTTGATGTTGCCGGCCGTGGTTGACGGTCGTGGCGTGCTGAATCGGCTACCCCTTTTTCGAGATGGCACTCCGCCAGAAGAAAGCGGAAGCCAGGGTGCAGAATGCAGAAGCCGGAGCAGACGAAGGCGCGAGACGGAAAAAGCCACCTTCCCAGCCAAAGCCACCCGAAGCCACCTCAAAACCTGGGGAAAGTCACGAGAATGGGCGGCACAGAATGCTCAAGACGGTGTCGTTCTGGAAGGTTTGCAGACACTTGCACACTTTTCTGGCGCGCTATCCCACTCCGCAGGCGATGAGAACGGTTGGCGTGCGGCGAGATCGACTGCGGCTTGCACCGGTGGTGGTGCTGGTGCTCGTGGTGCCGCTGCTCTGTCGGCCGGGATTCCGAAAACCTGTCGAGTGCGTTTGCACAATGTCCGGGTGACAGACGCCAAGGAGGTGGGGGTGGGGAACCCCGCTGAAGAAACGTTCTGTCACCCGGACGCTCAATTTAACGCGAAAAGGAGTGCGACCGTCAAGCGTGCCATTGTCAATCTGCGCACTGGATTTGGTCTGGTCCTTTCCGCCAACCGGCGCGTCTTCAATGAGGCCCTTATCCCCCGCCACAACAATTTTTGGGGTTGCCCGGTATTTGCTCCATCCGGCCTTCGATTTCGCCTGCTTCCTCGGCCGGCGGAACGGGCGCCCCTACGATGGCTGGCACGCCGCACGCTCCAAGTACGATCAGCTTGCGGATGAAGTTCGCGGCATCGAGAGCGCAAGCGATTTGGGGCAAGGCAGGGTGTATAGCGGTAAGACACCGTTGTCCTGTTCCCTTCGAGAGCATATGGTTTGGCTGGACAGTATTCGTCTGCGTTCCAGCAGTCCGCAGAGGCGCCGCAAGGCGATTGAGAGTCTGACTGCCGCCGGCAAGTTGCCCGATGTGAAATTGCTGATCGCCAGCCTGGGCGACCCGGACCCCCAAGTGCGGTGCGCTGCGGCCAAAGCCCTGGGCACCATCAACGAGGGACTTTCGGTTGCCGCCCGGGTGGCGGCGCTGACGGATGTGAGCAGCGAGGTGCGGGCCACCGCCGCAACCACCTTGAAAGAAGTCCAAGACCCCCGGCGGATTCAGCCCCTGCTGAAAAGCGCGCGGGACGCCGAGCCAACGGTCCGCCGGGCGGCGATTGCTGCTTTGGGCCAGGAACCGAGTCCGCTGGTGACGGCGACGTTGCTCAACAGCCTGGGCGACCCGGACGCGCGCGTGCGCCTGGCGGCAGCGCAAGTGCTCGAACAACAGGCTGATCCGGCGCACCTGACCCACTTTCTGACCTTGTTGACGGATGAGCATTTCGAGGTACGACTCACAGCGATCCAATTCCTGGGCCGCGTCAGCGACCCCGCGGTAGCGCAGGCGCTGGTCGCGCACCTGGCTGACTCAGACAGCGATGTGCGCCGTGCGGCCGCCCAGGCCCTGGGCGAGATTCGCAGCCCGCTGGCCCTCGAACCACTGGTTCTCTCGCTAGCGGACGAAGAGCCGGCGGTCCGCCATACCGCCGCGGCCGCCCTGGAGCGGATTGATCCGCGCTGGGTTCGCACTGAGGCGGCACAACGCGCTATTCCGCGCCTGGAAGCTCTGCGCGAAGATCCGCAACGCTGGATCGCCGACGCGGCGGAAACCGTGCTCGAGAAGCTCCGGGCCGCGAAAGACAAAGATACGGAAGTCTGGAACCGGGAGTCGGGGATCAGAACCCTTTAGTTGCTGCTCTTCCGAACCCCTCGGAAGTAGTCAGCGCTTAAGGTTGGGATTGGGCGCAAGCATCTGGGCGTCCACGGACTGGCGCCAGTTGTGCAGCAGTGCCCGAAGCTCCGCGGCCTTTTCGCGCTTTTCTCCGGCGAGGTCACGCATCTCGCTGAGGTCATCCTTCAGGTTATACAACTCCACCCGCATATCCTCGTAAAACTCAATGAGCTTCCAGTCGCTGGCGCGCACGACACCGTACGGCCGGACGCGGTTGCCGTTCCAGTAATGCGGGTAATGCCAGAACAGGGCCTCGCGCTGAACCGGGCCGGACCGCTTCAGCAGCGGCACCAGGCTGCGGCCATCGACCGGCGCCGGCAACTTCGCTCCCGCGATCTCGAGCAAGGTCGGGAAGAAATCAATGCTGCTGACCGGCACACTGCAAGTGGTTCCCGCCTGGGCGACACCGGGCCATTTGATGAGCATTGGTTCCCGGATGCCGCCTTCGTAAGCATGCCCTTTGCCCGCACGCAACGGTGCGTTGGAGGTCGCCTGCGGCCACAGACCACCGTTGTCCGACATGAACACCACCACGGTGTTGCCGGCAATGCCCAGCGCGTCGAGCTTGCGCAGGATTCGGCCCACACTGTCGTCCACGCTCTCGACCATGGCGGCATAGACGGCGTTGGTCTGGCCACCCTGAGGCGTTTTGGCTTTGTATTTGGCGACGACAGCGGGCTTGGCCTGCAACGGCATGTGCACCGCATAGTGGGCAAAGTAGAGGAAGAACGGCCCGGCTTTGTTCTGCTCGAGGAATTGCTCCGCGGCGTCGGTGAGCCGGTCGGTGAGGTATTCGCCTTCATGGCCGCCGGCCTTCAGCCCCGGCACGGTATGGGTTTTCCCTTCGTAAGGCCAGAAGTAGGAAGCCGGCTGGCCGATGTCGCAGCCCGCGACGTTGACATCGAAGCCCTGGTGCTCGGGGAAGTACTGCGGGCCGCCGAGGTGCCATTTCCCGATGCTGGCGGAGACGTAACCTGCCGGCTTGAGCGCCTCGGCAATCGTGACCTCTTCGAGGGGCAGGTACTTCCGCCACTCTGGAATCCGCAGGGCGTGCGTCGGAGCGTTACCTTCGCCCGGTATCCAATCCGTGAGGTGCAACCGCGCCGGGTATTTGCCGGTCATGATGCTGGCGCGGGTAGGCGAGCAGACCGCGCAGGCAGCATAAGCGTCCGTAAACCTCACGCCCTGGAAGGCGAGCCGGTCAATATTCGGCGTCTCATAGTACTTGCTGCCAAAGCAACCCACATCCGCCCAACCCAGGTCATCAATCAGGATGAAGACGATATTGGGCGGCTTTGTTTCAGCCGCGTGGCTGATCCCGCAAAGGCCAAGGGGCAGAGCCACGCCCACTGCAGTCAGGGTGTTCAGGAAGATTCGGGCTATGCTCATGCCTGCAATTTTATGCCTTGCGGCAATCCGTGACGAATCATTTCAGCACTCGCGCAGACTTGAGAGGTATTGCTTTGCTTGTGTTGCTTGTTTATTGTGCGGGTGGACGGAGCAACTGGGGTTCGCGTCAGTTAGCATTCATCCTATCAAATAGCGCGAATCCTCGCTCCGCGCAAAGAGACGAATGCCAGCGAACCGCGCGGCCCTCTTTGAGAATACTGGAAACGCATCATGACCATGAAGGCAGAACGAACCACTCCCCGGTTCACCCGCCGTGATTTTCTCCGAAGCAGCGCGGTGCTGGCCACTGCGGCGCTGGGCGGACCTTTCATCGTACCCGGCTCTGTGTTCGGCCAGAACGCGCCGAGCAAGCGCATCAACCTGGGTATTATCGGCTGTGGCAACCAGAGCACAGTGGACATCCCGGAGTGGCTCAAGAACGACGACTGTCAGATCGTTGCCGTTTGCGATGTCAACCGCGCCAGCCACGGCTATCGCGAGGAGAAGCAATTCCTCGGCCGCGAACCGCAACGCGATTTCGTCAACCGGTTCTACGCCCGGAAAACCGGCCAGGACTCCTTTAAGGGCTGCGACGCTTGCGCAGACTTCCGCGAGGTTCTCGCCCGCGAGGATGTGGACGCCGTCGCCATTATCACGCCCGACCACTGGCACGCCATCCAAACCATCATGGCGTCCAAGGCGGGCAAGGACATCTATTGCCAGAAGCCGCTCAGCCTCACGGTGCGGGACGGCCAGGAGATGATCAAGGCCGTCCGCAAACACAACCGCATCCTCCAGTGCGGCAGCCAGTGGCGTTCCACCGCGCACATCCGGCAGGCCTGCGAGCTTATCCGCAACGGCCGTTTGGGAAAACTCCAGCGCGTGGAGAGCTACGTCGCCCCCAACAACTTCGCCGGCCCCGGCCCCGGCTGGAAAGAGATGCCCGTGCCGGATAGCTTCGACTACGATTCATGGCTGGGCCCCGCGCCCAAGGCGCCTTACCACAAAGATCGGTGCTTCTACCGGTTTCGTTTTATCCTCGATTACAGCGGCGGCCAGATCACTAACTTCGGCCACCACTCCAACGGCGTCGTCCGCTGGGCCGTGGGCGATGATACGTTCCCCGTGGAGTTTGAGGACCAAGGCTCCGAGTGGCCGGACAAGGGGGACCTTTTCACCACGGCGACAAAGGTGGCCTTCCGCGCCCGTTTCCCCAGCGGCGTCGAACTGGTCTGCAAGACGGACGAGCGCGGCTTCGGCGCCCGATTCGAAGGCAGCGACGGCTGGCTGGAGATAGGCTCAGGGAAATTCGACACTAACCCTGCGTCTCTCAAAGACGCCGCCATCGGCGGGAACGACCAGCGCCTTTACGTGAGCGGGAATCACTACCGCAATTTCCTCGACTGCGTGAAGTCGCGGAAGGAACCGGTCGAGCCCGTGGAAACAGGCCATCGCACGTCCATGCTCTGCCATCTCGGCAACATCGCGATGCTCCTGAAACGCAAGATCAAGTTCGACCCGAAAACCGAGCAGATTATCGGCGACGACGAAGCGTCCAAAATGCTCAGCCGTCCTTTGCGCGCGCCATGGAGCTACGACGCGCCGCTCAAATAGCGCCCTGATCACGGCCAGAGACTTTGTGCCTAAACATCAAACCAAACCGGGTGGGGAGGCCGCGGACTCCGGGGACTCCGCGCCTCAGATTCTGGAGCGTCTGGTCGCGCAGGCTGAGCGCGCCGGTGCCAGTGATATTCACCTCCAGATGCGGCCGGGTTCCGCGTCAGTCACCTTCCGGCTCGACGGCGTGATGACGCCAACGGCTGAAATGCCCGCGGCAGTTGCCGAACGGGTCTTTGGCCGCATCAAGTTCCTGGCCCGGCTGAAGACCTACCAGGAATCCCTGCCCCAGGATGGCCGCATCGACAAAGCCACCCTCAACGCCGGCACCGACATCCGCGTCGCCACCTACCCCACCGTGACGGGCGAGAAAATCGTCCTCCGCCTGTTCGACGCCACTGGCATTCGGCCCCTGGCTGAATTGGGTTTCCCCCCTGATGTCCGCACGGAACTGGAGCGCTTCCTCCGTCAAACCGCCGGCCTGATGCTGCTGACCGGCCCGGCCGGGAGCGGCAAGACGACCACCATTTATGCCTGCCTCCGGCATCTCTCCGAACAAGGCGGCCGTCACATCATTACGGTCGAGGACCCCGCCGAGCAAATCATCCCTGGCGTCATGCAAACGGAGGTCAACGAAGCACGCGGTTTGGATTTCGCCAAGGCCGCCCGTCATCTCCTTCGCCAAGACCCGCAAGTCCTCGTCATCGGGGAGATTCGTGATGAAGAGACGGCCAATATCGCCGTCCGCGCGGCACTGACGGGCCACCTCGTTATCTCCACGCTCCACGCCGGCTCCTGCCAGGGCGTGTTTGAAAGGCTCCTGGTGCTCTGCGCGGACCACTCAGCCGTCGCCTCTTCGCTTGAACTGGTCCTTAACCAGCGACTGCTCCGCCGCCGGTGCACCGAGTGCGCGGGCAAGGGCTGCCCTGCCTGCCTGGCCACCGGTTATCGGGGCCGGTTGCCCCTCGTCGAATGGTTGCGCCTCAACGACTCGCTTCGCCACCGCATCGCCGGGCGTGACCTCGATGGTCTCGTCGCCCACCCTGCCCTGGCCGAAAGCGCCCGGGCGCTCGTCCAGGCCGGACTGACCACCGAGGGCGAGGTAGCCAGGGTTCTGGGTTTCCCTAGCGCGGTGGCCTGACCTTTACCCTGCTTCGCTTATCA
>Ga0209777_10008200_pt1 | contig 11476 bp, 10 predicted proteins | sample FrelakmetHBP12HB_FD_187147 | JGI IMG/M metagenome (GOLD analysis project Ga0209777, IMG submission 187147) | Freshwater lake sediment microbial communities from the University of Notre Dame, USA, for methane emissions studies -HBP12 HB (SPAdes)... | ecosystem: Environmental > Aquatic >...
GGTGGCTACCGGGTCGATCGCGACGCGGATGGTCGCGGACCGGTCGGCGGCGCTGATGCCCGTGGTCACGCCGAACCGGGCGGCCGCGTCCACGCTCACCGTGAAGGCGGTCTCGTGCGCCTCGGTGTTGTGGTCCACCATCTGCGGGAGCCCCAGCGCCTCGCACCGCTCCTGCGTCAGCGTGAGGCAGATCAGCCCGCGGCCATGCACCAGCATGAAGTTGATCGCCTCGGGCGTGATCTTCTCCGCCGCAGCGATCAGGTCGCCCTCGTTCTCCCGCGCCTCGTCGTCCGCCACCAGCACGAGCTTCCCGGCCCGCACGTCGGCGATCGCCTGCTCCACCGTGCCAAACGGCATCTATGCCCCCTCTCCCGGACGGCCGCGATACGGCGCCAGGAGGTGCTGCACGAACTTCCCGATCAGATCCGCCTCTAAATGTACGCGGGTGCCCACCCTCGCTCTACCCAGGGTGGTGACCTCGAGGGTGTGCGGAATGACCGAAATCTGCACCACGCCGCGCCGCGGGATGTCGTTGACGGTCATGCTGATGCCGTCCACCGCGACGGAGCCGTGCAGCACCGACAGCTCGGCCACGAGCTTCGGCACCCGGATGTCGAGCAGCACCGAGTCGGCGAGCACCTGGCGCCGGACGATCGTCCCGACGCCGTCCACGTGGCCCGCGACGAGGTGCCCGCCGAGCAGGTCCCCGAGCTTGAGCGAGCGCTCCAGGTTCACGGGGCGGCCGGCGCGGTAGGCGCCGAAGTTCGTCCGGCTCCGGGTCATCGTGACCGCCTCGACGGTGAAGGTGCCCTTCCCCGTCTTCACCACCGTCAGACAGGTCCCGTCGATCGCGATGCTCTCGCCGATGGTCGGGCGGCGGCGGTAGGGATGCGCGATCATGACCTCGAGGCCGCGCCCCGTGCGGCGCACGCGCCGCACCGAGCCCATCGCAGTGACGATGCCCGTGAACATCAGGGCCGGTCCATCACGAGGAGACTGTCGTTACCCAGGGTGCGGCGGTCGACCGTGCGCCACCGCTGGGCGGCCTCGACGGATGTGCCGGGCACGCCGGCGAAGGCGGGAACGCCGTCACCGCCGAGCAGCACGGGCGCAACGATCAGATAGATGCGGTCCACCAGATCCTCCTTGAGCCAGCGGCCCGCCACCACGCCGCCTCCCTCGATCAGCACGCTCGCGATTCCGCGGCGCGCCAGCTCGGCCGCTGCCTCGGGGGGCCCGTCGGCGTCCGCCACCTGCACTCCCGCGGCCTCGAGCGCGGCGCGTACGGACCGGGGCACCTCGCGCCCGAGCAGCACGAGCGTCGCGTTCTCGCGCGCCGTCTTCACCACCGTCGCGCCCATCGGCACCTCGCCCCGACGGTCCAGCACGACCCGCAGCGGCGGCCGCGCCGGGACGACTCGCCCCCGGACCGTGAGGCTCGGGTCGTCGGCCGTCGCCGTGCCGGAACCCACGGCGATCGCGTCGAACCCGGCGCGCAGCCAGTGCACGTACTCCCGCGCCTCGCCTTCCGACACCCACTGCGACCGGCCGCTGCTGTCCGCGATCCTCGCGTCGAGCGAGATAGCGAGCTTCAACGCCACGAAGGGGCGCCCGGTTCCCGCGAACCGGTGGAAGAAGTGCGCGTTCTGCGCGCGCGCTTCCGCCTCCAGCACGCCGGGCACGACCTCCACTCCCGCGCGGCGCAGCGCTTCGGCCCCGCCGCGCGCCCTGGGGTCCACGTCGTGCGCGCCGAAGACCACGCGCCCGATCCCGGCCGCGACGATGGCGCCGGTGCACGGCGGCGTCTTCCCGTAGTGCGCGCAGGGCTCGAGGCTCACCACGAGATCCGCCCCCCGCGCCCGGGCCCCCGCCGCCGCGAGCGCCGCCACCTCGCCGTGCTGCCCGCCGAACTCGGCGTGGAACCCCTCGCCCACCACCACGCCGTCCCTGACCACCACCGCTCCCACGAGCGGGTTCCTGCCGACGCGGCCCCAGCCGCCCCACGCGAGCGCGAGCGCGCGCCGCATCAACTCCGCGTCGTCCACGGCTACGTCGCCGCCTCCCACCGCACTCGGCCCTGCCCCGGCTCCACCACGCCGATCTCCCACGTCTCGACCCCCGCCTCGCGCGCGGCCGCGCGCACCGCGCCCGTCTCGCCGGCGGCGCAGACGCCGATCAGGCCCACGCCGAGGTTGAAGACTGCGCGCATCTCCTCGTCCCCCACCGACCCGCCTTCCTGCACGACGCGGAACGGAGCCGGCACGGGCCAGGAGCCGTCTCTGATCACCGCATCGGTCGTGCCGGGAAGAACGCGGACCAGGTTGCCGGGGATCCCGCCCCCGGTGATGTGGGCCAGGGCGTGGAAGCGCCGGCGGACCGGCCAGACCGCGGCGAAGTAGCTCCGGTGCACCGCCAGCAGCACTTCGGCCACCGTTCCGCCCGCGTCGGGGAACGGGTCGTCGAGTCCCAGCTCCATGTCGCCGAACAGCACCCGGCGCAGCAGCGAGTAGCCGTTGGTGTGGAAGCCGCTGGAGGCGTATCCGATCAGCACGTCCCCGGCGCGGACGCGGTCGCCGTGCAGCGCCTCGTCCTCCGCGACGACGCCGAGGATGGTGCCCGCGAGGTCGAACTCCCCCGGCCGGTAGACGTCGGGCATCTCGGCCGTCTCGCCCCCCACCAGCGGCATCTCGTGGGCGCGGCACGCGCGCGCCACGCCGCTCACCACGTCCGCGGCGACGGCCGGATCGAGCCGGCCCGAGGCGAAGTAGTCGAGGAACCCGATCGGGCGCGCCGCATGCACCACAATGTCGTTGACGCAGTGGTTGACGAGGTCCTCGCCGACGGTGTCATGGCGGCGGGCGCGGATGGCCACCAGGACCTTGGTGCCCACGCCGTCGGTCGACGCGACGAGGAGCGGCTTCGGGACGTCGGCGGGGATGCGGACCAGCCCGCCGAACGCCCCCACCGCCCCCGCCGACGCCGCGGTCCGCGTGCCGCGCACCAGCTCGGCAATCTTCACCTTGGCCGCTTCCGCGGCGGCCAGGTCCACGCCGGCGCGCCGGTAGCGCTCAGCGCCGGTCGTCATCGCCCGGATCCAGCTCGAAGTGCACCAGGTCGCGGTGCGCCCGGACCCGCGCAATGACGTCGGCCGGCGTGATCTCCTCGAAGCGGCCGATCGAGAAGCGCTCCACGGCGAACGAGCCCATCGTCGAGCCGTAGACCATCGCGACCCGCAGGTTCGCGTCGGAGAGGTCCCCGGTCCGCGCCAGGTGCGCCATGAAGCCGCCCGCGAACGCGTCGCCGGCGCCGGTCGGATCGAAGACGTCGTCCAGCGGGAAGGCCGGGACGTAGAAGATGCGGTCTCGCTCCACCAGCACGGCGCCGTGCTCCCCCTTCTTCACCACGACGAACTTCGGGCCGCGCTCCAGGACCCAGCGCGCCGCGCGGTGGATGTGCCAGTCCCCCGACAGCTCGCGCACCTCGGAGTCGTTGACCAGCAGCACGTCCACCTTCTCCAGCAGCTTCAGCAGCGCCGTGCGCTTCCCCTGGATCCAGTAATTCATCGTGTCGCAGGCGACCAGCTTCGGCCGGTGCACCTGCTCGAGGACCTGGAGCTGCAGCTCCGGATCGATGTTGCCGAGGAAGACGAACCCAGCGTCCCGGAACGCCTCCGGGATCACGGGCTTGAAGTTGGCGAACACCCCGAGCCGCGTCTCCAGCGTTTCGCGGGTCTGCAGGTCGAAGCCGTACTTCCCGGCCCAGCGGAAGCTCTCGCCGTCCGCGACGGTGACGCCGCGGAGGTCGATCCCCCGTCGCTCGAGCCGCTGGAGGTCCGCCATCGGATAGTCACGCCCGACCACGCCGACCATCTGCACCGGATGGAGCAGCGCGCCGGCCGCGGCGAAGTACACTGCCGAGCCGCCGAGGGCGCTCTCCGTCCTGCCGAACGGCGTCTCGACCGAATCGAGCGCGATGCTGCCCACCACCACGAGACTCATACCGTCACCCCGCTACATCCGGTCCGGCGCCGCCAGCCCGAGCAGCGCCAGCGCGTTGGCCAGCACGATCCGCGTGGCCCGTGCCAGCGCCAGACGCGCCCGCTCCACCTCGGTGCGTTCCCCGAGCACCCGGCACTTGTGGTACCAGAGATGCGCGGCACGCGCGAGCTCCTCCAGATAGCCGGTGATGCGCTGCGGCTCCAGCGCCTCGGCTGCGCGTGCGACCACGTCCGGGAAGCGCGCCAGCAGCTTCAGCAGCTCGGCCTCGCTCGGATCGCTCAGCTCCGCGACGTCCACGCCGTCCGCCGTGACCGTGCCGGGATCCACGTTCCCCACGCGGAAGATCCCCGACATCCGCGCATGGGCCATCTGGACGTAGAAGACCGGGTTCTCCTCGGTGCGCTTCAGTGCCAGGTCCACGTCGAATTGGAGGTGCGAATCGGCCTTCCGCATCACGAAGAAGTACCGCACCGCGTCGCGCCCCACCTCGTCCACCAGATCGCGCACGGTGACGTAGCTGCCGGCGCGCTTGGAGACCTTCATCTCCTCGCCGCCCTTCATCACCGTCACCATCTGGTGCAGCACGTAGTCCGGATAGCCGGCCGGGATGCCGACGTGGAGCGCCTGGAGCCCGATCCGCACCCGCGTCACCGTGCTGTGGTGGTCGGCCCCCTGCACGTTGATGGCCCGCGCGAAGCCGCGCTCCCACTTCGTGACGTGGTAGGCGACGTCCGGCACGAAGTAGGTGTACTCCCCGCCCTTCTCCGCGCTGCGGCGGATCACCCGGTCCTTGTCGTCGCCGAAGTCCGTCGTCCTCAGCCAGAGCGCGCCGTCCTGCTCGTACGTGTGCCCCGCCGCCGTCCACCGGCGGACGGTGTCCGCCACGCGGCCGTCGGCGTACAGCGACGTCTCGAGGAAGTAGACGTCGAACTTGACGCCGAACGCCTGGAGATCGCCGTCCTGCTCCTTCCGCAGCTCCTGGACGGCGAAGGCGCGCACCGCCTCGAGGTCCGACGCGTCGCGGTCGCCGGGATGCGCTTCCCGATAGCGCTGCGCGATCTCGCGGATGTACTCGCCGTGGTAGCCGCCCTCGGGGATCTCCGCGGGGCGCCCGCCCAGCTCGCGGGCACGCGCCTGCACGCTCGCCGCGAGCTTCATGATCTGCGCGCCGGCGTCGTTGTAGTAGAACTCGCGCGTGACCGTCCACCCGGTCCGCTCGAGCAGCGCGGCGACGGCGTCGCCGATCGCGGCCTGGCGCCCATGCCCCACGTGCAGCGGGCCGGTCGGGTTCGCCGAGACGAACTCGACGTTCACCGGCTTCGGCGCGGCCGCCTTCGTGCGTCCGTAGTCCGCGCCCGCCGCGATGATGGTGCGGAGGACGCCGGCCAGCTGATCGGAGGCGAGCCGGAAGTTGATGAACCCCGGGCCCGCGATCTCCACCGACGCGACGAGCCCGGGGGGAAAGGCGAGCGCCGCCACGATCTGCTCGGCGAGGCGCCGCGGCGACGCCTTGAGCGGCTTGGCGAGGAGCAGTGCCAGGTTGGTCGCCAGGTCGCCGTGGCTCTTCTCCCGCGGCGTCTCCAGCTCCACCGCGGCGTCCGGCGCGCCCAGCGACGCGGCCACGCGGGCGAGCTCGGCCCGGATCTCCTCCCGAGCCACCGTCAGTCGGCTTTCGGCTTGGTCTGCGGAGAATCCGACTTGGACGACGCCGGCTTCTCGCTCCCTCCGGGCGCGCCCCCTTCTTCCTTCGCCTTCCGCTTGTCGTGCTTGGCCTTCTCACCGGGGCGCTTGTAGTCCGTCTCGTAGAAACCGGAGCCCTTGAAGACGATCCCGTGGCCGCCGGAAATCAGACGCTGCGCCGTCGCCCCGCACTTCGGGCACGGCAACTTCGGCGGCGCGGTGATCCTCTGGACCCGCTCGAAAACTGTGCCGCACTTCGGGCACTTGTAGTCGTAGGTCGGCATCCTGCCTAACGCCCTAACGCTAAGGGACACAAAAGCTTAGCCAGCACGTGATGAAGTTGTCAAGGAAGTCCCGAACCGCCCCCACCTTTCCACAAGCACTGCCGTGATCTCTCCCACCGTCGCGCGGGCACGCACCGCTTCCAGGATCCCTTCCATCAGCGGAGCGGCCGGGATTGCGGCGGCCTGACCGAGGGCGGCCAGGGCACGGCTGGCGCGGGTGGCGTCGCGAGCCGCCCGGGCGGCCTTGAGCCGCTCAACCTGCTTGGTGGCGAGGGCGGAGTAGTCGGGAGAGCGCGCGGCCTCGACGGGGGAGCCGTCGTCGAACCGGTTCACCCCCACCACCACCGCGTCGCCCCGCTCGACCGCCTGCTGGGCGGCCCAGGCCGACTGCGCGATCTCCCGCTGGATGTACCCCTCGGCGATGGCGCGCACCGCCCCGCCGTGCCGCTCCACGTCGGCGATGATCGCGCGCGAACGATCCTCCAGCGCGGCGGTCAGCGCCTCCACATAGTACGAGCCGGCGAACGGGTCCACGGTGTGCGCGACCCCGGTCTCGTGCGCCAGCACCTGCTGAGTCCGCAGCGCGAGGCGCGCCGAGTCCGCGGTCGGCAACGCGAGCGCCTCGTCGAAGGCGTTGGTGTGGAGCGATTGCGTGCCCCCCAGGACGGCGGCCATCGCCTGCACCGCCACACGCACCACGTTCACCTGCGGCTGCTGGGCGGTCAGCGTCGAGCCGGCGGTCTGCGTGTGGAAGCGCAGGGCGCAGCCGTCCTCGCTCGCGCCGAACTCGCCCTTGAGCAGCGTGGCCCAGAGGCGGCGCGCGGCGCGGAACTTGGCGACTTCCTCGAACAGGTCGTTGTGCGCGGCGAAGAAGAAGGAGATGCGCGGGGCGAGGCGATTCACGTCGACGCCCGCCGCGGCGGCGTGCCGCAGGTACGCGAGCGCGTCGGCGAACGTGAAGCCCAGCTCCTGCGCGGCGGTCGCCCCCGCCTCCCGGATGTGGTAGCCGCTGATGGAGATCGGATTGAAATCGAGGCCGCGCTCCAGCACGAACCGGAACACGTCGGTCGTCAGACGGAGGCTCGCCCCCGGCGGGAAGACGTACGTGCCGCGCGCGATGTACTCCTTGAGCACGTCGTTCTGAATCGTGCCGCCGAGCTTGTCGGCCGCGACGCCCCGCTCCTCGCCGACCACGAGGTACATCGCCAGGAGGATGGCCGCCGTCGCGTTGATCGTCATGGAGGTGGTCACGCGGTCGAGCGGGATGTCCTCGAAGACGCGCGCCAGGTCATCCACGGTGTTGATCGCGACGCCGACACGACCCACCTCGCCCACCGCCAGCGGGTGGTCCGAGTCGTAGCCCATCTGGGTGGGGAGATCGAACGCGGTCGAGAGGCCGGTCTGCCCGGCGGCCAGCAGCTCGCGGAACCGCGCGTTCGTCTCCTCGGCGGTCCCGTAGCCGGCATACTGGCGCATCGTCCAGAGCCGGCCGCGGTACATGGACGCGTGGATCCCGCGCGTGTACGGGAAGGCGCCGGGCGCTCCGAGCCGGCTCTCCAGGTCCGGCGGCAGGTCGCCGGGCCCGTAGACCGCGCCGGAGCCTCCGGAGGGTTTGGGCTCCGTCACTCGCAGAGGCCCGACACCATCCGCTCGGCCAGACGCACGTCGTCCCCGCTCCCGACGTAGAACGCCGAGCGCTGATGCAGCTGCTCGGGCTGGATGTCGAGGATGGGACGGCATCCGTCCGACGCGTAGCCCCCCGCCTGTTCGCAGATCAGGGCGAGGGGCGAGCACTCGTACATCAGCCGCAGCTTGCCCAACGGCGACTTCGCATCCGCCGGGTAGCAGAACACGCCGCCCGCGATCAGGTTGCGGTGGAAATCCGCTACCAGAGAGCCGATGTAGCGGGAGTTCTTCGCCTCATAGGCCCCGTCGAGCCCCTTGTACTTCTTCACCAGCGCCTGCACCTCGGGCGCCCACCCGGGGAAGTGGCTCTCGTTCACGCTGTAGTACTTGCCGACCCTCGGCGTCGTGATGTTGGGATGCGACAGGAGGAATTCGCCGATGTTCGGATCGTAGGTGAAGCCGTGCACGCCCTGCCCCGTCGTGTACACCATCATCGTGCTGGAGCCATAGAGGACGTACCCGGCGGCGACCTGGGCGCGCCCGTTCTGCAGGCAGTCGGCCAGGGTCCCGGGCGTACCCTCGGGCGTCAGACGCCGGTGCACCGAGAAGATCGTGCCGATGGACACGTTGACGTCGATGTTGGCCGAGCCGTCGAGCGGGTCGTACAGGACGACGTACTTGCCGGACCCGTATTCCGGCGGCGTCGGCACCGGGTGCTCGTCCTCCTCCGATCCGACCAGGCAGACGCGGCCGGTGTGCAGGAGCGCGTGCTTCATCGTCTCGTTGGCGAACGAGTCCAGTTTCTGCACGACCTCGCCCTGCACGTTCACGAGGCCGGCGCTGCCCAGGATGTCCGCCAGTCCCGCCATCCGGATGTGGCTGTTGATGATCTTGGCGGCGAGGGCGATGTCGTACAGCAGGTTGCTCAGCTCCCCGGTGGCCTCCGGGTGCAGCTCCTCCTGGTCCAGGATGAACCGCTCGATCGTGATGACGCGCGACAACGACGACTTCACGGTTCCTCCTGCGTGAACATGAACGACGTGTCCCTGGCGCCGGCCGTGACGTGCACGGTGCGCCCGTCCGTCTCGACGGTGACCGCCCCGTCCGCATCCGTTCGAAAGACGTCGCACCCCGACCGGCGCAGCGCCGCGAGTACGCGCGGATCCGGCTGGCCGAAGTGATTCGGCCCCACCGACACGATGCAGATCCGCGGCCGCACCGCGGCGATCAGCGCGGGCCCCGTCGCGCTGATGCTGCCATGGTGCGCCACCTTGAGCACCGTGGCCCGCGGCAACCGCCCCGCCTCCGCCGCCTCGAACGGGAGGCCCGCGTCTCCCGTCATCAGCGCCCGGAACGTTCCGTACTCGAGCGTGACGACGACACCGTTCTCGTTGGCGGGCAGCCCCCGCTCCATCCAGGTGCTGTCGGGATGGAGCACCCGCACCACGACGCCGTCCACCGCGACGCTGTCCCCCGCGCGCCCGGCTCGCCAGCGGCTCCCGGCCTGTGCCACCTCGGCCAGGAACCGCCGATACCCAAGCTCGGGCCGCGGCTCGCCCGGCTCCAGCACGAGCGCCGGAGGGAATGCATGCACGACCGCCGGGAGCCCGCCGAGGTGATCTTCGTCGCCGTGCGAGGCGACAACCAAGGCCACGCCCCTCGCGTCGGCGCCCGCGCGCCGGAGGAACGGAACGACCACCGCGCTGCCCGCGTCGTAGCCGAAGGTGCGCGGCCCCCCGTCCACCACGATCCAGCGGCCGCCGGGCGTGCGGATCGCCGCCGCATCTCCCTGCCCGACTGCGAGAAAATGTAGCGCCAGCCAGCCCGGCCTGTCACCCGAAGGAGCGCCGGGGATCAGGGGCCACCAGACCCCGGCGCCGGCCGCGAGGGCGGCCGCCACCGCGGCGCGCGCGCGCAGGACCCGAGCCACCCCGCCCTTCACCTGCGCCCGCCACGGCTTGAGGACCGCCCAAGCCACCACGGCGAGCAGCGCCGCGGCGAGGAGCCGGCGCTCGATGTCCACGCTGGCCAGCGGGAGCGCTCCCGCGAGCCGCGCCACGGCGTCGAGCCCATCCAGCCCCACGGCGGCTACAGGCGAGAGGAACCGCGCCGCCGCCGGCAGGACGGCGGCCAGCGCCACGGTCAGGGCGAGCGCCGGCATCACGACGCAGGCGAGCGGAACGGCCAGGACGTTCGAGATCAGCGCCGCGGGTGACATGGTGCCGAAAGCGATCACGCTGAAGGGAGCGGTGGCCAGCGTGGCGCCGCCCGACACCGCCGCTACGGAAAGCACCGCCGATACCGTGCGGTTCCGCGGAATCGCGCGCTCCCTGCGCAGCGCCGCCCAGGCCCGAGCGGCCCGCGTGCAGCCCCATGCTCCGGCGAAGGAGAGCCACGGCCCCGCCTCCACCGCCGCGAACGGGTCCGCCGCGAGGACGACCAGCGCCGTCGTGGCGAGCGCGGCACCGGGCACCACCGGGCGCTGGCGGACGCGGGCCCAGCACCAGAGAGCCATCAGTCCCAGGGCCCGCACGGCCGGGGGCGGCAACCCGAGGAGGAAGACATAGAGCGCCACCAGGCCGGTGCCGGCGAGTCGGGCGGACGCGTCGCTCACGCGCGCCGCGCGCAGGACCAGCAGCAGCGCCGCTGCGAGGATGCCGACGTGCAGGCCGGAGATGGCGAGGATGTGGGCGATGCCCGCGCGCGCGAACCGGCGGCGGATGTCGCGGTCGAGCTGGTCGCCGGCGCCGACCGTCAGCGCCGCCGCCAGGGGCGCGCGCGCGGGCCCGAACAGCTCCCTGATGCGCCGCTCGGTGGCCAGCCGGACCGCCGCACGCGGTCCCGGGCCCTCCGCCAGCGGGCGGACGCGCCGTGCGACGAGGCGCCCCAGGCGCTCGGGGCGTGCGGGCCAGAGGGGGCTGACGGCCCCGCGGTGCCACGTCCCCACCACGACCGCCGCCGCCGTCGGCGCCGGGGCCCAGGCGGGCCACAGCACCTCCAGCGGCCCCGCGCAACGCGCCGGCCACGTGACCGTGGCGCGCGAGGCCGCGCCCGCGGTCGCGACGTCCCACAGGCGGACCTCGACGGCGACGCGCTCCCCCTCCCGCCACCTCGTGCGGCAATCGCGCTCGGCGACCGCCGCCGAGGCCGCACCCCACAGCACCCCCGCCGCGGCCGCCGTCAGCGTGGTCCAGACGGAGAGCCGGGCCCGGGCGACGAGCGCGGCCGCCGCGAGGACCGGAGCCAGGGGCCACCAGTCCCCCGAACGGAAAAGGCCGGCGAAATCGCCGGCCACGAAGCCGATCGCACACCACACCACGGCCGGCATCTAGTGCCGGCCCGTTCTGGTCAACGCGCCTTGGTCGCCCGCTTGCCGTGACGCGGGGCCGACGCGACCACGCGAATCGCCTCCATCAGCGCCACCGCGATGTCCGCCTGCCCCTGCACCTTCTCCATCTCGACGCCGGCGATCACCTCGCCCGCAGGCGTGGTTACGTAGTGCGGCTGGATCCGGTTCAGGGCGTAGACCATCACGTCCTCCCGGCACAACGCGCAATTGCACGCACCGGGCACGCTCGGCAGCAGCCGTTCGTACTCCCGGACCACCAGGCCCTCCACCACGTTCTTCATGCGCCCACCGCCTCGCGGTCCGCCGCAACCGGCACCGCGCTGAAGGTTGCGCCCGTCGTCCCCGTGAAACGTACCATCCGATAGCTGCCGATCCACTCCGGCGGGCCGTCCACCATCGCCACGCGGTGCTGCCGGGTGCGCCCCTGCAGCTGCGAGCCGCGCCGCGCCATCTGCTCGACCAGGATCTCGTGCGTCGTACCGACCAGCCCCGCGTTCCGTGCGCGCGAGACCCGCCGCACCTCCGTGATGACAGATCGG
>Ga0209777_10008201_pt1 | contig 11475 bp, 11 predicted proteins | sample FrelakmetHBP12HB_FD_187147 | JGI IMG/M metagenome (GOLD analysis project Ga0209777, IMG submission 187147) | Freshwater lake sediment microbial communities from the University of Notre Dame, USA, for methane emissions studies -HBP12 HB (SPAdes)... | ecosystem: Environmental > Aquatic >...
CCACAATCTCCAGTGGCTCACTCTCCAGCAGCACGGGCTCTCCCTTCCCCTCCTTCCCCGGCCGGCGGTCAATGAACTCAATGCCTACGGAGCGGATCAGGTGCTTGCCGGAATGCGCCGGCTCAAGCTGGTAGTGGAAACTGCGGACAGTTTTCCCCGCGGCCGCGGGCGCGTCCTTTTCGCTGTAGTCGCGCACCAGGAAATCACCCACGGCCTTGCCGAAAACCGGCGCTTTGACTTCCACTCCGTCCTCTGCCTCGATGACGATCCCCATGTCCAACAGGTCGGACAGGCGCGGCTCCTTCGGCGCTATGCGCACGGTCATCCGCACCGGCCCGCGCTCAACGGTCTTCGCGATGGCGTTGGCGGCTTCGGCTCCGCCGTCCGACTGCTGCGCGGGCTTATCGGTTTTGCAGCCGGCCAAAAGGAGGATAGCCAGCATACCTGCGGCTGACCACCAGCCGCTACAGGCCTTCCCGGCACTCGAAGTGGCCCAATCGAAAATCCAAAATCCAAAATCCAAAATCCGTGCCATTACCTCATCCGCCGCTCACGCATATGGAAGAATCGCTGCAGGCTCAGCGCATACGGCTGATCCGTGCGGATATCCAGACGATCCACAGCGGCGCGGCGCAGACCTTGGTCGAGCTTCTCATTCCGCCGCGCGGCGTTCTCCGCAAACAACGCGCGCACCCGCGGATGGCGCGTGTCAACTTCCACAATCTCGTCCGTTTCGGCGTCGCGCAACGTCAGGAAGCCCACGTCGGGCAGCGCCTGTTCCCGTGGGTCGCTCAAGGTCACCGCGATCAGGTCGTGGCGGTGGTTGCACAGCGCCAGGGCCTGCGCGCAGTCGGGGCCGAGGAAATCGCTTAGCAGGAAGATGACGCACTTGCGCCGCTGCACCCGCCCGATGAACTCCAGCGCCGCGGCTATGTCAGTGCTGGCCTTGATGGGTTCGACTGCGAGGAGGTCGCGGATCAGCCGCAAGACATTGGGGCGCCCTTTGCGCGGGGGGATGTAGCGCAGCACCTCGTCCGCAAAAAGCACCAGGCCGACCTTGTCGTGGTTCTTCAGCGCGCTGAACATGAGCACGGCCGCCACTTCCGCGGCCGTATCCATCTTGGTCTTGCGCACCGAGCCGAACACGCTTGAGGCCGAAACATCCACCGCCATGAGGATAGTCAGTTCGCGTTCTTCGCAGAACTTCTTGACGTAGGGCGTGCCGGCGCGCGCGGTGACATTCCAGTCAATGCTGCGGATCTCGTCCCCGGGGACATATTCCCGCACCGAATCGAACTCCATGCCCCGGCCCTTGAAGACGCTCTGGTATTCCCCCGCCAGAAGGTCGTTGACCTGGCGGCTGGCGACGAGCTGAATACGCCGGACTTCTTTGAGGACCTCTGTTACGTCGCGTGGCATGTGCGTTAAATCCTGAGTGCGCAGCACTACGGCACAGGCACTGCTTCCAACACCTTCTTCACCACATCGTCCGCCGTCTTTTCCTCCGCCTCGGCCTCATAGCTGAGGATGACGCGGTGCCGCAGCACTTCATAGGCGATTTCTTTCACGTCCTGCGGCGTGACATAGCCGCGGCCTGCGAGGAAAGCATTGGCGCGGGCGGCCAAGCACAGGTAAATCGAGGCGCGCGGCGAGGCGCCGTATTCGATCAGCGCGGCCAGCTCCTTCAGCTTGTAAGCCGCCGGGTCGCGCGTGGCCGTGACCAGTTCCAGCACGTAGTCTTTGACCTTGTCGTCCATGTAGATGGCCGCCACCGTCTGCCTGATCTCCGCCAATTGCGCCGTGTTCAGCACCGGATTGGGCTCGCGGCCAACCCCGTCCAGAATGCCGTCCACGATCTTCCGCTCTTCGACCTTGGTGGGATAACCGACCAGCACCTTCAGCATGAAGCGGTCCACCTGCGCCTCCGGCAGAGGATATGTGCCTTCCTGCTCAATCGGGTTCTGCGTGGCCATCACCAGGAACGGTTCCTCCAGGGGGTACGAGTGGTCGCCGATGGTGACCTGCTTCTCCTGCATCGCTTCCAGCAAGGCGGACTGCACCTTCGAGGGCGCGCGGTTGATCTCGTCAGCCAGGACCAGGTTGGCGAAGATCGGCCCCTTTTTGGTGCTGAAGGTGCCCTCGCGCGGGTTGTAGATAAGTGTGCCGATCAGGTCGGCGGGCAGCAGGTCGGGCGTGAACTGAATGCGGTTGAACTTGCAGTGCAGCGCCGCCGCCAAAGCTTTGATGGCCGTGGTCTTGGCCAGTCCTGGCACACCTTCCAGCAGCACGTGGCCGCCGGTCAGCAATGCGATCAGCAGGCGCGAAAGCATAACATCCTGCCCCACCAGGAGTTTGCGCACCTCTGCCCTCACGCGTTCGAGCTGGTCAGACTGCTTCAGGACACGTTCTTTGATTTTCTGAACATCCACGCTGCTCATAGGCTCTGCTCATCCCTCAAAAGTCCAGAATAAAGATGCCTGAGGGAGGCAAAACTTCAAGATGAAGAAGCTCTTGGCTAGTGCTTTTTGGCTCTTAGCTCTTGGCTCTTGGGTAGGGCGCCGCGGGAGGCCAGTGGTGCGTCACCTGCCACCGGCGGCCTCCCTGCCGTTTAGGGATTGGCTGTCTCTCCTGGCTGTGTTAACTTGATGCAGGGAAGGTCCTTTTCGACCAGAGGAAGACACACATGTCCGCGGTTACTGAAGAAGCAGTCCTCGAAGCGCTCAAGCAAGTCCACGACCCCGATCTGGGCCAGGACATCGTCTCGCTCGGTTTCGTGAAGAACCTGAAAATCTGCGGCGGGGCCGTGGGCTTTGAGATCGAACTGACCACGCCTGCCTGCCCCGTCAAGGAACAGCTCAAGCAGCAGGCTTATGGCGCCGTCGCCGGCGTCCCCGGCGTCACGGCCGTCAGCGTGGAAATGTCCGCCAACACGCGCGGCCGGCGCTTCGAGCCCTCCGACGTGTTGCGCGGCGTGAAGAACGTTGTGGCCATCGCTTCGGGCAAAGGCGGGGTGGGCAAGTCCACCGCCACGGTCAACCTGGCGCTCGCCCTGGCCGCCACGGGCGCGCGCGTCGGCATTCTGGATGCTGACATCTACGGCCCCAGCATTCCGAACATGCTGGGCACCGACGAGCGGCTGCATGCCAATGAGGCGGGCCGCGCGGAGCCGGTCGTGTCGCACGGGCTCAAGGCCATCTCCGTGGGCATGCTCGTCGCGCCCGATGAAGCCACGATCTGGCGCGGGCCGATGGCCACCCATCTGCTGATGCAGTTCCTCAGCGAAGTCGAATGGGGCGAACTGGATTACCTGCTCCTGGACCTGCCGCCCGGCACCGGCGACGTGCAGCTTACGCTGGCGCAATCCGCCCCGCTCAACGGCGCGGTGATCGTCAGCACGCCGCAGGACGTGGCCCTGCGCATTGCGCGCAAGGGGCTGCGCATGTTCCAGAAGTTGAACATCCCCATCGTGGGCCTACTCGAGAACATGGCCGGGTTCGTCTGTCCGAACTGCGGCGCCGAGCACCACATTTTTCGCCAGGGCGGCGGCGCACGCACGGCGCGCGAGTTGGGAGTGCCGTTCCTGGGTTCGATCCCGCTTGACCCGCGCATGGTTTTGAGTGGCGACGCCGGCCAGCCGCTCTTCCTTCTGGACCCCAAAAGCCCCGGAGCGAAAGCTTTTGCGGCGGCCGCGCGCAACCTGGCGGCCCAGGTCTCCATCATCAACTCGGGAAAGAGCGGCGCGCTGCGGGCGCCGCGCGAAGTCCATCTCAACGATCGCGAACCGCCGCAGATTCTGTGGGGTGACGGAACCGTCACGTCCTATGATGCCCGCGCCCTGCGGCTGGCCTGTCCGTGCGCCGGCTGTCACGATGAAATCACGGGCGCGCAGTTGGTCAACGACGGAGACCTGCCCAAGGAAGTCAAGGTGCTCGAAGCGCGTCCCGTCGGACAGTACGGCCTGAACCTGCTCTTCAATGACCAGCACTCAACAGGGATTTACACTTACGAACTACTGCGGGAGTTGGGGAAAGTGGCGGAGGAGAAGAAGCAGGCAGAAGGTTGAGCGGCCCGTGCGAGGAGAGACAAATGCCGGAGGTGTCCAGATTCTTTGGCATAATCATTCGCCTGTTCTACGATGACCATAGCCCGCCGCACCTTCACGCGGAGTATCAGGGCAACAAGGCTTTGGTGGACTTCGGTGGCAACGTACTGCGAGGCAGCTTGGGCTCAAGAGCAGCCTTGCGCCTGGTTCGCGAGTGGATTGACTTGCACGCAGACGGGCTCCAGGATGACTGGGACTTGGCGAGAGCGGGCAAGGACCTGAAAAAGATTGAACCGCTGGACTGAGGTGAACCATGTGGAAATTGAATGACGTGACGTCAGTCGTCTACCGGCAAGGGTACGTCTACCACATCACATTCGACGACGGCCTTGAAGGCGATGTGGATTTCTCCGAGTACATTGGAAAAGGTCCAGTGTTCGATGCGTTTAAGGACTTGCCCTTCTTCAAGAGGGCACGTGTCGAAGGCGGCACGATCTCTTGGCCCAATGGAGCGGACATAGCCCCAGAGACGCTCTACGAAAAAGTTGAGGGCGCCAATAATGCGCGCCAATTGGCAAAAGACCGTTTCCTTGCGCCGAAGGGATAAGAAAGTGAACTCCCTTTGCTGCTGGCTTGCCTCACTGCCCCGGCGTCCCTGGCGCCTAAGGAGACCTGCTGCCGAGTGATGGCATTCAGGAGGCTGGACTTGCCGGCGTTGCGCCAGCCGAGATGGCCATCTGAAAACGGAGACTCTTGGAGGCGCGCTGGGCCATTACTACCATGCGGGTTTGGCGCCGCCCGGAACGGCGATCCGTTTCAGAGCCGCGGCGGCACTCGGATTACGGCGGACAACAAGGTCAAGAAGCCAGTGTTTATACTCCGTAACGTTGAGGTTCCCCTGCATATTGCATCTGATAAAGGAGGCGGTCTTGAGCACTGGATGCCGCCGCATATCATCCAGAAAGATCGGACTGCCCAAATGGCAGACCTTGCGAATGTCACCGCCGTAACACTGGCCATCGCGCCATTCTGCCCTGCCTAAAGCGAGCGGACCGCGAAGGGAGTAGATGTCCGTAATGGCTTTCACCGGCAGACAACGATACATCAAGAGGATATCGCCTGGGGTGGCACGCTTCGAAAGTCCCCAGCACAAACGTTCATGCGTTAGGTGATACTGCTGGCTCCTTATGACTGGCTGAATCCACACTTTTTGCTGTTTCCCGAAAAAGGCTCGAAGTTCAACAACCGTTATGTTTTTGGGAACTTCGGGCCAATCATGTTCCCAGCAGACAATCCAGTCACATCCGCGTGGCGAATGTCCGTGGGTCTTGAAATGCCGCGAGTGCAACTCAAACTCAATCCTCAAACGCCTCTCTCCATTTGCCTGCTTCTGATAGACAATACAGTCTGGGAATTGCGGCCTGATCGCCTCGACACGCACACCCAGTTTGTGACACAAGCTCGCAAATAGGAACACTACGCCAAGTTCCGTTACCGGCGCATATTGCATGGGCGCATTCTCAAGAACGTCTGGCCGGATAGTGGCGGGAGAACGCATATTATTGAGTCATTCCTCCTACGAAGGGTCGAGGTGCCACTCGGCTGGACATGAATTGGAGTGCGACATTTTGCCCCTTCGGGGCAGGCTTGCATCAACGTTCCGGCGTCCCCAATCTGCAAACCGCCTCCGGGCTTATCAATGCATCGAACTGCGCCGCTGTGAGAAGCCCTTCAGCCAGGACTGTTTCGCGGATGCTCTTGCCCCGCTCCTGGGCCAGCTTCGCCACGCGCGCGGCCGCTTCGTAGCCGATGGCCGGCAGGAGAGCCGTGGCCACCGCGGTTGAGCCTTCCACGTGGGCGCGGCAACGGGCCTCGTCCGCGCTCATGCCTTCCACCGCGAACTTGCGCAGCATCTCATCCGCGTTGGCGAGCAACTCCAGGTCTTCGAGCAGACAGGCGGCCACTAGAGGCAAAAAAGGATTCAGCTCCAGGTTGCCAGAGGCGCAGGCCAGGGCAAGCGCCTGGTCGTGCGCCATCACCAGCATGGCGGCCTGGCTGGCCGCCTCCGGGATCACGGGGTTGACCTTGCCGGGCATGATGGACGACCCGGCCTGGCGCGCGGGCAGCCTGATTTCCCCAAACCCGGCCTCCGGCCCGGAAGAGAGCAGCCGCAGGTCGCTGCAGACCTTGAGCAGCGACACGGCGTGGGCCTTCAGGATGCCTGAGACTTCCGCGAAGACATCCGCGTTCTGCGTGGCCTCAACCAGGTTCTCCGCGCGCGCGAAACCGATGCCGCTCAGGTCCCGCAGCGTCTCGACCACACGGAAGATGAACTGCCGCGGCGCAGCCAAGCCGGTGCCGATGGCCGTGCCGCCGAGGTTGACCACGCGCAGCCGCTCCTCGCACTTGTAGATGCGCCAGCGGTCCCGGTTGAAGGCTTCGGCGTAGGCGGCCATTTCGCGGCCCAGGGTGATCAGCACCGCGTCCTGCAACTGAGTGCGCCCGACCTTCACCACGTGGGCGAAGCGCTTCTCGGCGCCCTGAAACGCCTCCTGCAAGGCCAGGACGCGCGCCTCAAGAACGTGCAGCAGCTTGATCGCGGCCAGCTTGAGCGCGGTGGGATAGGTGTCATTGGTGGATTGATGCAGGTTGATGTCGTCGAGCGGCGAGACGCGTTCGTACTTGCCGTGTGGCTCACCAAGCAGCTCCAGGGCGCGGTTGGCGAGCACCTCATTGACGTTCATGTTGGTGCTGGTGCCGGCCCCGCCTTGAAGCAGGTCTACGCGGATGTGTTCGGTCAGAAGCCCCTCGCTCATCTCGCGGCAGGCACGCTCGATGGCCTCGGCTTTGGCCTCATCCCCCGTCCATGCGCCCAGCGCGCGGTTGGTCTTGGCGCAGGCGAGCTTCACCAGCCCAAAGGCGCGCACCAGTTCCGGATGGACGGGCCGGCTTGTGAGCGGGAAGTTCTCCAGCGCGCGCGCGGTGTGAATGCCGTGCAGCGCCGTGGCGGGAAGCTCCAGGGCGCCGAGGAAGTCATGCTCGGTGCGTTGCCTTGTGTCCACGCTAATGCTTGAACGCCATCTTCTGTACTTCGACGCCTGCAATGGCCTTCAGCGCCTTTTCGAACTTTCGGATTTCAGAGCTCTGGCCGGCCATCTCCAGGACGATCATCCCGCTGGGCGAGCAGTAGTTGTCGTGAACGTCATGCAGCCCCAGCCGCGTGCGGATGCTGCAGCCGAAATCCGTGAACACTTTCTGCACCGACGGGACGCTCTTGACCCGATTGCTGATGTGTACCCCGTAAATGAGATGCTCTTTGGCTTTCTCCACGTGGAATCCTCCTCCAAGACCCTCACACTGCCCTCTCCCGCAAGTGGGGAGGGAACACTATGGCTAACAGAAGACGTCGCGCTGGCCTTCACGCACCTTTTGCAGCAGCGTCTCCGAGATTGCGCGGTGCCGCGGCTCCATGGCGGCCAGCGCTTCCGTGATGCGCTGCTCGCCCACCTGCCGCGTCTCGGGCGAGGCGTAGTCAATCAGGTATTCCTGGAAGGTCGAGAGCGCGTTGGGATCGCAATGGCTCTTGATCTCGCCGGGCTTCGCCAGGTCCATGAAGTCCTTGCCCGTGCGCCCCAGGCGGTAGCACGCCGTGCAGAACGACGGAATATAACCTAGCGACGCCACGTCGCGCACGACTTCGTCCAGGCTGCGATGATCGCCCACGCTGAACTGCGCGTTGTCCTTCAGGTCCTCCCCTTTGCCGTATCCGCCAGGACTGGTGCGGCTGCCGGCGGAGATTTGCGACACACCCAGCGCGAAGGTCTCACGGCGCAGGTTGGGCGTCTCGCGCGTGGACATGATGATTCCGGTGTAGGGCACGGCCAGCCGCAGGATCGCCACAATCCGGCGGAAATCCGTGTCGGAGACTGCGTGCGGCGGGTGCGCGGCAATCTCGGACCCCGAGGCCGGCTCCAGGCGCGGCACGCTGATGGTGTGCGGCCCGACGCCGAACTGTTTCTCCAAATGTGCGATGTGCTGCATTAAGGCGAGAATTTCGAAGCGCCAATCGGCCAGGCCGAAGAGCACGCCGATGCCGACATCATCAATGCCGCCTTGCATGGCGCGGTCCATGCCGGTAACGCGCCAGTCGTAATCGCGCTTCTTGCCGCTTACGTGCACCCGCTTGTAGGTCTCGCGGTGATAGGTTTCCTGGAAGAGCTGGTACGTGCCTATGCCGACGGCTTTGAGCGCCTTGAACTCGTCCACACTGAGCGGGGCGACGTTGGCGTTGACGCGGCGGATTTCACCGCGCCCGCTCTTGACGCTGTAGATCGTCTCGACGGACTTGAGCACATAAGAGAAGCCTTCCTGGGGATAAGACTCGCCGGCAACAAGCAGAATGCGCTTGTGCCCCTGCTCAACCAGGAGTTTGATTTCTTGAAAAATCTCATCCTGTGTCAGCGCCCGGCGCTGGACCTCTTTGTTCCGAGCGCGGAAGGCGCAATACAGGCATTCATTGGCGCAGAGGTTGGAAACATACAGAGGCGCGAAGAGCACCAGCCGTGGGCCGTAGATCGAGTTCTTCACAAAACGTGCGCTATCGAACAACTCCGCCATCAGCCCCGGGTCGCTGATGTTCATAAGCGTCATGATGTCCGCGGGGCACAGGCCCTTCTGCTCCCGCGCCTTGGCCAGCACTTCACGTACCGCGGCGGCGTCGCGGACCGGTTTGGCCGAGAGCACTGCCTCAACCGCCGACTCGTCAATGATGTTCATCCGTCTTCCTTCCCACCCCTCCTCAACCCAACAAAAGTATCACGTGCCTGCCCGCAAACAAGCGCCACGGCCAGCCATTGAAAAAGGGGGCATTCGACTTCTACACTGCAATCCGGATGCCGTCAGCCCGTTGAAATGGCGCCAACAGCGGGAGCTTCGGCCGTGGAGGACTAAAGTGAGAGGCCCCCTTTTTCCACCGTGGAGGAGCACACCCAGATGCTTCACGCTTCACGTCCTGCGCTAGACTATGTACTTCCCACGCGGGGTGTAGTGCGTGTGCAGCAGTTTGTGGCTGGTGTGCCCACAGGGGCCGTCGGTGAGGAACTCGCCGTAGATCTTCGCCACGGCCGGGTTCTCGTGCGACTTGCGGACCTGGTACACTGCGTCTTCACCGTAGATCGCCTTGGCGCGCGCCGCGCGAATCGCCGGGCTGGTCGGGATGGGCTGCCCTCCGCCTCCCAGACAGCCGCCGGGACAAGCCATGAATTCAATGAAGTGGCACTGGCTGAACTTGCCGCCGGCCTTGATGTCTTCCAGCACGCGCTTGGCATTGGCCGTGCCGTGGGCCACTCCGGCCTTCAGCGTCGCGCCCTTCAGCCAGTTCCAGTCCGGGACGAGGGCCTTGAGGAGGTCCGGCACGGGGCCGACCTTGTCAATTTTCAGCTCGGCATACTTGACGCCCTCAAAGCCGCGCACGGGTGTTATGTCCGCGTGCTCGAAGAGGTTCTCAACCTTGATGCCCATGACCAACTCGATGACGGTGCGCAAGGCGGCTTCCATCACTCCGCCGGTAGCGCCGAAGATGACGCCCGAACCGGTGGCAGTGCCGAACGGATCGTCAAAGTCCGACTTGGGCAGGCGCGGCAGATCCACTCCGGCCTCTTTGATCATCTGGGCCAACTCGCGCGTAGTCAGGCCATAATCCACGTCTTTCAACCCGCTGTCGCACATTTCCGGCCGGTTGCACTCAAACTTCTTGGCCGAACAGGGCATCAGCGCGACCGTGACGATGTCCTTGGGGTCGAGCTTGTTCAGTTTCGCGTAGTAGGTCTTGATGATCGCACCGAACATCTGCTGCGGGCTCTTGGCCGAAGAGACGTGCGGCAGCATCTCCGGATAGAAGTGTTCGATGTACTTAACCCAGCCCGGGGAACAGCTCGTGAACTGCGGCAGCGCCACCTTCTCCTTCTTGACCAGCGCCTTGTAGAGGCGCAGCAGCAGCTCAGTGCCTTCTTCGATGATGGTCAGGTCGGCTGTGAAGTTGGTGTCGAAGACCTTGTCGAAGCCGCAGTAGCGCAGGGCCGTGTTCATCTGGAAAGTCAGCGCCTGGCCGGGCGGCAGGCCGAAGCATTCGCCGATGCCGGCGCGCGGGCTGGGCGCGGTCTGGATGACCACGTGTTTCTTGAGGTCGTCAATCGCGGCCCAGACCTGGTCGGTCGGGTCGTTGGCGCGCAGCGCGCCGGTCGGGCAGCGGTTGATGCACTGTCCGCAGTTGATGCAGACCACTTCTCCCAGCGGCCTTTCAAGGAACGTGCCGATCTTGGTTTTCGCGCCGCGGCCCAGGGCTTCGAGCACGCCGACTTCCTGCAGGTCAATGCAGGTCCGCACGCAGCGGCGGCAGAGCACGCATTTGTCCATGTCGCGGACCACGGAGTAGCTGGAGCGGTCAATCTCGTGGCGCGGCTTCTCGGGGTGCCCGAAGCGGAAGGAGTCCACCCCGTACTCTTTGGCCAGCGCCTGGAGTTCGCAGTTATTGTTGCGGAAGCAGGCGTAGCACTCGCCGTAATGGGTGGAAAGGAGCAGGTCCAGGACGTGCCGGCGCGCCTGCCGCACCTTGCGCGTGTGGGTGAGAACCTTGAGCGGCGAGGTCACGGGATAGGCGCAGGCCGCCTGCAGCAGGCGCTGGCCCTCAATCTCCACCACGCACACGCGGCACACGCCGGCGATACAAAGGTCCTCGTGGTAGCACAGAGTAGGAATGCGAATGCCGGCCTTCTTGGCCGCTTCGAGGATGGTGGTCCCCATCGGCGTCTTTATTTCCTGGCCGTCAATGCGCAGGCTCACCATCCCGCCGATGGCCTGTGTGTCGGCTGGTGGGGGCACGGTGTGCGGCTGCTGGCTGACGGGTGCGCGGGAGGTCTCGGCCAATCGGGCTGGTTCTGTCATGTTCCGCTCCTTGAGTGTTAGCTGCTTGCTGCTCCCTGCTGCTGGTTGACTACTGCTGGGCTGCCTCACTAAGGCTCGGGCGTCCCATCAGTTCATCCGGGAAGCACTGCACGATGGACAGGAACGCCGTCGGGCTGCTCTGTCCCAGACCGCACTTGGAGGCCACCTGCATGGTCTCACCGAGCTGGCAGAGCTCCCGCAGGTACTTCATGGAACAACGGCCCTGCTCGAGCAACTCCAGGCCCTCCAGCAGCTTGGGGTTGCCTTCGCGGCACGGCGTGCACTGGCCGCAGGATTCCTCCACGAAGAACTCCATGAAGTTCTTGGCCACGCGCAACATGTCGCGCTGCGGGCCGAAGATGATGATGGAACCGCCCGTGGAGATGTCCTCAAAGGCCAGCGTGCGCGAGAATTCCGTGGCCGGCACACAACGCCCGGAGGCGCCGCCGATCTGCACTGCCTTGGCCTTCTCGCCGCCCACTCACTGGACC
>Ga0209777_10008202_pt1 | contig 11472 bp, 8 predicted proteins | sample FrelakmetHBP12HB_FD_187147 | JGI IMG/M metagenome (GOLD analysis project Ga0209777, IMG submission 187147) | Freshwater lake sediment microbial communities from the University of Notre Dame, USA, for methane emissions studies -HBP12 HB (SPAdes)... | ecosystem: Environmental > Aquatic >...
CTGTCTGTCGGAACAGAGATCTCAAATTCGGCTTGGATCAGGTTCGACTACAACCCGTGGCTGTGTGCTCCGAAGAATGGCCCGATTGTACGAACGATCAAGCTACCGTACCTCTGCGGCGACGCCAACGGTGATGCCACGGTAGACATCTCCGATGCTGTCTACTTGATCAGCTACATCTTTTCCGGCGGTTCGGCGCCATCCCCATTGCTTGCTGGTGACGCCAACTGTGATTCGGCGGTTGATATCTCCGATGCGGTGTACTTGATCGCGTACATCTTTAGTGGCGGACAAGCGCCGTGTGCAGCATGTAAGTAAGTCAACTTAGCGCGGCAGGCGAGACGACTTCCGCGCACGAACTCATTGCATGAGGGCACACGCTGTGTGCCGCTACGGAAAACGCCGTCAGGAAGGATTCCTGACGGCACTGCGACGGCGCGGTGGAGAGCCTGTGCGTGTGGTCATGCACGAGCCACAATCCCCCTTTCCTGCCTCGGAAACAATCACGCGACAATCGAATTACTGTTTGGCAGAACAGGTCTCGTATAAGTATATTTGCGAGAGGAATGGAATTATGGCAATAGCAGATAGTCACAACCCGCAGAAGAAGACCCACGACCAGTTTGTCCGTCCGGGATTGGCCAAGATCACAAATATCATAGCCATCGCTTCCGGTAAAGGTGGAGTTGGCAAGTCGACCGTCGCGGTCAATCTGGCAATGGCGCTCAAACGTGAAGGGGCCAAAGTCGGTTTGATGGATGCCGACATTTATGGTCCCAGTCAGCCGGGAATGCTCGGGGCAAAGAATGAACAACCGGAGATTGGCGATAACTCGCTGAAGCCACTGGTTCGACATGGAATCACGTTCATGTCAATGGGGCTGTTGCTTTCTGAAGACAGTCCGGTGGTTTGGCGCGCGCCGATGGCGATGAAGATCATCCAACAGTTTATTGATAATGTTGACTGGGGCGAGCTGGATTACTTGTTGATCGACCTGCCACCCGGCACCGGTGACGTGCAACTAACTTTGGCACAGCAGGCATCTTTGACCGGCGCCGTGATTGTCACAACACCTCAAGATGTGGCACTAAGTGTTGCCCGTAAAGGACTGAAGATGTTTCAGCAGGTTAACGTGCCGATTCTGGGAATAGTCGAGAATATGAGCGGGTTCGTCTGCAAGCACTGTGGCAAAACTTCGGAAATCTTCCGTGTCGGTGGTGGTCGCAAGATGGCGTTAGAGTTTGGAGTGCCGTTTCTGGGGGCGATACCGCTTGACCCGGAAATTGTCATGAGCGGCGACAACGGCCAGCCGATTTTGGAAAGCGGCAGCAACTCGCCGGCAGCGCAGGCGGTAGTCAGTATTGCCCGGAAGCTTGGGCAATATGCGGCTGCGGAACATAGCCGAACCAGTGCCGTTGAACCGCAACAGGTTGAAATATTGGCCAACGGCGACCTGTCGATACTCTGGCCCGACGGTCATCAGGGCTTACACAAGGCCTATTCGCTACGCATCAAGTGCCCCTGCGCGCAGTGTGTTGATGAGGATTCCGGCAAGCGAACCATCGATCCAAAGCGCGTGCCGCTGGGTATAAAGATCGAAGCGTTCGATAATGTGGGACGTTATGCCTTGGGGCTCAAATTCTCGGACGGTCATTCCACCGGACTGTTTGCGTTCACCTATCTTCGCGAGATGTGCGAATGTGAAAGCTGCCGCAGTGGAAACCAGAAGGGGTCTTTCTCTGTTTAATATGTCAGGAGGAGAGGAATGAACGACCAGGAGATCAAGATCACGGCGCAACCGTTACTCAATCCGGAGGTCTGCATTTTCACGGTCGACCTGCCGGTATTGCCGAGCGGATCGTTTAACTGTAAGAACGCTGAGATGGCAAAGGGTTCCCCGCTGCTGGAGGCGCTTTTTGCCACGGGTAATGTCTGCGAAATCTTCGTAACCGGCTCCAGCCTGACTATCGCGAAATCCTCGCCGGAACCGTGGGGGGTGCTTGGCAAGCGGATTGGTGAAGTGATTCGCGAGGCATTCAAATCGGGTCAGCCGCTGATGGCTTCCGACTTGAAGAAGCCGAGTTTGTCCGATGATCAGATTCGCAGCGCGATTCAAGAGCTTTTTGAAGGCGAAATTAATCCGGCGCTCTCCGCCCATGGTGGATTCGCGGAGCTTGTAGAAGTCAAGAACGCCTCAGTTTACGTGCGCCTGGCGGGCGGATGCCAAGGGTGCGGCGCCGCGAGTATTACGCTCAAGCATGGAATCGAGCGGGCGATCTTAGACCGTGTTCCGGAGGTTGCCGAAGTGGTCGATGTCACCGACCATACATCAGGCGCCAATCCGTTTTATTAGATAAGACCTGCACGATCACTGAGGCATCAGACGACGGTAACTGTGCAGGTAGCAGTCAATGCACTCGTCCATCAATTCAAGTGTTGAGTCAGTGACCGTCACGATCTGTGTTGGCTCGAAATCGTCAATTTGCAGCACATCCGCATGGACATTACCCAGCGACTTCTGATACAGGCGATACCGGGCTGACAAAAACAAGCTGCCATTACGATACTCATGGTAAGTCGAATCCCGCAGGAATTGCGTCATCTTCGTATACCCCGCTGACTCAGGCGTGATCGTGTTCCCGGCAATGCCGCCGACGCTGCGCACCCATTCCCATTCACCGATCAAATGATCCAGGACTTGCGGCTGATAGTCGTAGCTTTCAAGATGAATGAGAATATACAGGGTACGGATAAGTGTTTCCGGGGTCGGTGTAACCGACAGGCTTATCAGTTTGTCGTATTCCGATTGCGGTAGACGATAGGTCAGATTCGAAATTCCATTCGTTGAGTTGCCCAGATAAAAAGTCTGCTCCCAGAGTCCCGCAAACGACTCGGCTTCCGATTGAGAAAATCCCTGCGCTTTCATGTCAGCCACATAACTGGAAACGGGTTCTTCTCCAAGCAACGCATTCTTTGTCTGTTGGGGATCAAGTTGATCCCAATGTGCGAAATAGGCCTGCGGAAGCGGACCGTACGTATTCTGTAGTCTGACAACCAGATTGATATTGTAAACGGTGTAATTGCCCTGATTTGTTACATGCGCTGTCAAACTGTCGAGATCATACGATGCCGCAATCCGGTTCCGGAACTGCACGGCGCCTTCATAAAAGAGAAAACGCGAAAGCCAGCCATTGTATTCAAGAATGTCGGCATCAACACTATTCAGCGTCGGAATGATGTGCTCCAATGGCACATAGTCACTGTCAGAGAGAGGTTTGTTGATCGCAGAGCTGTTGGTGAATGTAACATTTCTCCATTCGACAGTGCGCTGACCCATATCAGCAGGAGGATAGGTGTCTGATGGCCCACCGGTCGCAAACGTCGCTTTGGCTGTGAAGGGGGTCTTGCTGCGAGAATGAACGTAGATCACAGGCAGTTTTACCATCTGACTCACTTCGGGCCTCGAAGTCAGAAAGTAGGATGAATCCGCGGGACAGCCAATCAGCACACCCCACTCGCGCACCTCGAAATCCTTCTGATTGTCCGAGCCAGTTCCGCTATCGGAGCATTTTACCAGACAGAGCGCGGCAATCAGAAGCGCCGTCATAATCAGCAAGACTCTGATAGATTTCATGAGTCACCTCCGGAAAATGATGTTCGAGTTACCCTGACATAAGCCGTTACAGAATAAACCCATCCCTTTCCCACTAATTTACTGACGTTTGAGTCTCAAAGGTGTTGAAATAATGATCCGCGACGGGAAGGCGAATTTCAATCAAATTTACCGATGTTGAATACGTAGTTGGTAATATATTGCGCATCACGGATGAAGGCGTCAGGAAAGTTAGAACCAGTTCTTACGCAAGAGGAGAGGTGAGATGACCTACAATGCAGAGCAAGTTCGGGAGCTGATCGACCGTGAAGGTGTCAAGTACATCCGGTTGTACTTCACAGACATTCTCGGTCAGTTGAAAGGTATGTCGGTGACCAGATCGGAATTTGACGAAGTACTGGTGAACGGACAAGGATTTGACGGCTCATCTATCGAGGGATTTGTCCGTATCGAGGAATCCGACCTCAATGCCCGACCCGACCTGCAGACCTTCCGCATTTTCCCCTGGGAAATTGCCGGAGAACGGGTGGCGATGATGTTCTGTGACATCACCACACCTCACGGCGAGCCATACGAGGGTGATCCACGCAATGTGCTCAAGAAAGTGCTGAAGAAAGCCGCCGATCTGGGCTACACTTATTATGTCGGCCCCGAGCTCGAGTACTTCTATTTCAAACAGAATGGTCAGGGAAACACTCCCGAATTCGTAGACAGAGGTGGGTATTTCGATTACGGCACTATCGATTTGGGCACGCGAGTTCGCAAGAAAACCGTTGTCGCGCTAGAATCCATAGGACTTCAGGTCGAGTGTTCGCATCATGAAGTGGCGCCGTCGCAGCACGAAATCGATCTCAAATATCAGAAAGCGCTCAAGATGGCTGATTTTGCCATGATCTACCGTCTGATCGTCAAAGAGGTCGCGCTCGAGAATGGCATTTACGCCACTTTTATGCCCAAGCCGATCTTTGGCGAAAATGGTTCCGGTATGCATTGTCACCAGTCGCTGTTTCAAGGTGATTCCAACGCGTTCTTCCAAAAGGATGACCAATATAGTCTCTCGGATACGGGAAAGGCTTACATCGCCGGACTGATGAAGCATGTGAAGGAATTGACTCTGGTCACCAACCAGTGGGTAAACTCTTATAAGCGCTTGGTGCCGGGATATGAAGCCCCCTGCTACATATCCTGGGGACAACGCAATCGCTCGTCGCTCATTCGCATTCCGATGTACCGTCCTGGCAAGGAAAAAGCGACACGAATTGAGTTGCGCTCGCCTGATCCGGCCTGCAACCCCTATTTGGCATTTGCTTTGATGCTGGCGGCAGGGTTGGAAGGCATCGAGAAGAACTACCCGTTGGTGCCTCCCGTCGAAGACAATATCTTCGAGATGAACGCCTCGGAGCGCAAGCGCCGCAAGATTGATTCACTCCCCGATTCACTTGAAAATGCAATTAGAGCTTTCGAGAAATCAGACTTGGTACGGGAAACACTGGGTGAGCATATCTTTAACAGTCTGATCGCCAACAAACTGACTGAATGGGATCGTTATCGTATCCATGTCTCACGCTATGAGCTTGAGACCTACTATCCGTGGCTGTAGCAGCGAATACTTCTGGCCAAGAAAGCAAGGGCGCGGAAATCGCGCCCTTTTGCATTGGTTAGATACGAGCGGACTCGCCCCTACATAGTGCTATTTGCTAACGCGCAGAATTCGTCCACGTAGCGAACCGAGTTGCTCACTGCGGCTGTCCAGAAGTCATCTCTGGTCAGGTTAACTCCCAGGTGCTTCTTCGCAACTTCCTCAGTTGTCATGCTGCCGGTATCTTGCAACATTGCCCGGTACTTCGGCGCAAACGCTTTGCCTTCTCGTGATGCACGCTCATAGACGCCGCCCGCAAACAGATAACCAAAAGTGTATGGAAAATTGTAGAACGGCGCCTCGGTATAGAAGAAATGCAGTTTGGACGCCCAGAACAGCCGGTGATGCCCCTCAATCGGATCAAGAATGCCTGCGAATGCTTCTTTCTGAGCGGCCACCATTAATTCATCTAAACGGGCGCGGCTGAGCGCACCTTTCTGACGCTCGGCGTAGAACGATCGGTCAAATAGAAAACGAGCATAGATGTTACAAAACAGGATGAAGGGTTGCTGCAGGATTTGGTCAAGCAGCATCAGCTTCTGCTGTGGATCGGTCACTTCTTTGAGCGCCGCATCAGTGACGCGCAGCTCGTTAAAAATCGAAGCCGTTTCCGCCAATCCCATCGGATACTCTGTCGCCAGATACGGAATATCTTTCAACACCCACTGGTGATAGGCATGTCCAAGCTCGTGCGCGAGAGTCGTCATGCTCCCGAAATCGTCGGCATAGGTCATAAAGATGCGGCTTTGCTTTATCAGATTCAGACCTGTGCAGAAGCCACCATCAGCTTTGCCGGGACGATCTTCCCCTTCAATCCAGCGATTGTTAAGTGCCTTCCGTGAGAACTCGGCCATTTCATCAGAGAATGAAGCGAGATGCTTGACCACAAGATCACCGGCCTCCTCAAAGCCAAACCGGGCTTCGAATTTGCCCACCGGCGCAAATTGGTCATACCAGCAGAACCTATCAATGCCCAGAAGTTTCTTCTTGGCTTCGATGTATTTCTTCATCGCCGGCAATGTTGTGGCGACCGCCTTCCACATGGCGTTAAGCGTTTTTTCCTGAAGCCGATTTATCCGCAGTGGTTCGTGCAACGGCGATTTCCAGTTGCGATTCTTGTATAGCGACAGTCTGAACCCGCCTTGATAGTTCAACGCGGATGCCGCCAGAGTCGCCCGACTGTTCCACGCCTCCTCGAACTTGACGAAAGCCCGCTGACGAATTGCGCGATCGGGGCTGTTGAATTTGTTCTGCAATTGGCCGACTGACAGTTTTTCAACCTTGCCTGCCTCCTCGAAATCAACGGTGATTTCACCAGAAATCTTGTCATACAGGCGTGCCCAGGCGTGGTAGCCGTTTACAGATAGCTCCAACGCCAGCGCTTCCAACTCGGGCGCCATTTTCTCTTTGGCAAGCGTGCGCATTTCGCTAAGCCGGAACTTGATCTGGGCGATCTTGGGATTGGCCATCAGCTTCTCCCATTGCTTGTCGGCCTGTTTGGCAAAGAGCGCTTCCAGTCCATTGTGCAGAGTGAACCAGTCGGCGATCATCATATCAACCTCGCCAAAGATCGCATGACCGAGTTCATCGGTGACCTTTTCTGAGATACAGCAATGCACAAAGGAACGCGCCAGACCGAGATGCTCTCCCAATCGCTGGAATTCGAGAATGAACCTTATCCATTGAGCTTCAGCCGCGGGGGCAAGCTTCGTCGGAAGCTTCGCAAACGCTTTCTTTGCTTTGTCGAGATCAACGCGAACCTTGTCGCGGAAAATCTTGTATTCTGTCGAGCCGCTGCCGCCCGGGAAAACTGATTCCAGATCCCATCGAGGCGCGGGTTTCACTGTCGTTGCGGTAGCAATGTTCGTTTCCATCGTATCCTTTCCTCAGTCAATAGAAAGATCGGCCGCCTTGCACACACAGGGTGGCAATCGGAATGCGGAGTATAAGCAATTTCGGGAGAACGATCAAGCAGAGAGGATGTACCGCAGGTCGCGACTGAAGTCACTCCTACAAACCCATTTTGCAACCGTCGTTTCAGTTGTAGGAGCGGCTTTAGCCGCGGCCGGGGTCTATTGGAATTCTCACGTCGTTTGTTAGTGCGGGTATTTCCCGAATAACTTGAGCAGAAAGCCGTGGAAACGGTGGAACGATTCGGTCTCCGGCAGAAACATCAACGGGCAGAAGCCGCTGATCACGCTGACTTTGTGTTCTTTGCAAAACGACAACGCGTTAGAACTGTGTTCATCATGGCGCAGCTTGCGGCGGAACCAGACCTTCTTGATACCAGCATCGGCGCAGTCTTGCATCATGTCGTCCGTGGTCTTAGGCGGAATCAAGAAGAGCGCTGCCTGCACAGGCGGCTTGATATCAATCAGCCGTCCCATGCACGGTTTGCCGTCAATCTCGCTCGCCAGAGGATTGACCGGAATAACATGATATCCTCGTTTGACAAACTCGCCAAACACGATCCGGGTGTAATCCTTGGTATCACGCGAAACGCCGACAATCGCCAGCCGCTTCTCGGAAAGGAAGTCGTGGATTTGTTGTAGGTCGGTCATGGATTCCCTCCCAGTATGCTGTAGGATAGGCAATTCGCAGAGGAAAAGCCACAAGTTCGATGTGAAGTCGTCGGAAAAGTGAGAAGCCGATCATAGAGTGTCAGGGCAACAGCATCTGGATGAAAAGGTCTTGCTGATGGTCATACGGATGGCATATTGCCGCGTGGCCAAACAAGCTGACTCGCTGCCCAGAGACGTAACCAAGGTTCAACTGGGCATTCTGCTCATCTCACTGGTCTCGTTTGTTGCCTCTTTCAATCCCGAATGGAAGCTTTGGGGCCTCGACTCCTTGGCTTCGTTTCCTGTCACACTGCGCGTTGCTTTGCTGATATTACTCATGCTCGCCCTCTTGCCAAGAGTTCAACAAGAGGTCGGCCGGAAGCTAACGGAGCTATTTGCAGGCAAGTCAATCACGGCTTTGACTTCTTACTACTTCATCACGGCAGCAATTCTATTAGGTCTTTTCATCCTCATGACTTCAGCCAACCACCTGTTGGGCGACGGCTTTCAGGTTCTTGGCGACCTTGCTTCCGGCAAGAGTCAGGCGCCCTTTGAATTTCTGACGAATTCCGTAATTCGTGCTGTTTACAGTATCACCAAGGGCGGAGAAAGTGGGGCATTGTGGGCGTACAGAATCTGGGCTTTCATCGCCGGAGCTGCATTTCTGGCATTATTGTGGTACTTCGTGAAAGACAAGGCTGATGCATGGATTATCTTGGCCGTGTCCTTGACCTTCGCAGTGATGCAGTTCTTCGCCGGTTATGTGGAACGCTATACGCTGTCGTTCCTTTTCATGTTTCTGTATCTGATGTCGGCGCAAAGGGATTTGCAGGAAAAGCGCTTTTCTCCGTTGACCGTCGTGCTCTTACTGATGGCAGTAGCATTTCATCTCCCGGTCGGCGTTCTAATCCCCTCGCTCTTCTATGTTGCCTATCATCGCTGGCATTCACGGGTAGTACTGGTGATTGGCTTCGTGCTTAGTGTGTCCTTGCTTGTCGGTGCCGTGATCTACTCCGGTTCTGCTACGCAGTTGGCTCAGATTGCCTTGCCATTATTACCGACAGCGAAATCACCCTATCATCTGTTTTCCAGCGAACACCTGACCGATATAGCGAATCTGCTGCTGCTTAACTGTCCGATCGTGATCGCTATGCTGCCAACGTATTCATTCTGGAACTTGAGATTTCGTGTCTTCAATATACTTACCGTGGTGCCTACTCTATTGTTCACGGTATTGGTCGATCCCAAGCTGGGAGCGATACGTGACTGGGATCTGTTGTCACTGGCATCGGCACCGCTGTTGGTGGCGATCTCTGCCACGTTTCAATCAGCGAGCGCGCCACAGCGGCGACATGCCAATCGTTTACTCATTCCCATTCTCTTGTTCGCCGTGATACACACCGGAAGTTGGCTCTGGCTGAATTCATCCACCGGTGATTCCTACGAACGCATCAAATCCGTCATCAAAGAGGACCCTCATTATTCGGCCAGATATCACGAGGGCTATCGGAATATATCATGGGCTCAGATTGTAGTGACCCAATATGCGGACGCGAACGAAACCATACGCAGCCTGGAAATACGAGTGAAAGCGAAGCCCGATGATCAGGCTTCCCGGTACAATCTAGCTGAGTCGTATAGTCTTTTTCGAGATGATTCAACAACTGCGGCACGATTGGTTTCCGGGCATTGGCAGCAGCTTCTGGTAAACCCAAAGATCATCAAGAAAATCGCTTTTATGCTTATCCGAGTCCGCGACTACGCGGAAGCAGAAAGAGCGCTCGATGCTCTCGTCGCGAGCGGGGCAAGTGATTTTCAGGTCTTCTCCGGCCTAGCCGCGCTGAAAGAGTCAAGGCGCGAATTTGAACAAGCCTGGAGGCTATACAAGTCTTCGCTGGACATGCAGAAGGAACCACCACTTGCCAGTCGGCTAAGTTTCTCTGTCTTCTCAATCCAGCACGGGCATTTCCAGGAGGGAGTGATAGGTCTGCGGGAGGTCACACCATTACTCGCAGAACCGGCACAATCGGTCGCTCGAAGCCTGCTGTTGGCACTAACCCGAAGCGATCAGAAGGAAATTGATTCGCTGTGTGCGATCCTGAGATGATCGCCGTAGCATATCTCGCTATTTCATGGAAATTCTTGACGATGGGTAATGAATCCGCCGCAAGACATCAGCCGACCCTCCCTCTCTGATCTCTAATATTCCTTCAACTGCTCTTCCCCCCGCAAATGCCGCATGCCTGCCGCGGCCAGCGCTTCCATCTCGAATTCGCCGCCGACAACTATCACCTTGCCGAGGAAGGCGATGAAATGATGAATCTCGCCGACCAGAATCTCGGATTTCGCCATGCCGCCGGTCAGGACGATGGCTTCATGTTGTCCGCGCAAGACGACTGCTGCGATGCCGATTTCCTTGGCGATCTGATAGGCCATGGCGTTGAAATAGAGTTGCGCCTGCGTATCGCCGCCGAGAATCATCCTTTCGACCTCGCGTAAGTCGGCTTCACCCACATAAGCGAGCAATCCGGATTTACACGAGAGCTTGTCGATCATCTCCTTTTCCGTGAATTTGCCGGAGTAGCAGAGTTTGACCAGAGCACCGATCGGCAGCGCGCCGGCGCGGTCAGGTGAAAATGGTCCCATGCCCAGGAGGCCGTCGTTGACATCGATAATCTTGCCGCCCTGCAGCGCAGCTACCGAAACACCACCCCCCATGTGCGCAGCGACGAAATTGACTTCCTCAAGTTTCTTACCCAGTTTCTCGGCTTCGCGGCGGCAGACTTCCTTAATATTCAGGGCATGTACGCGGCACTTGCGCGGGATTTCCGGAACGCCGGAGATGCGAGCGATGTCCGTGAAGTTGTCGGTCGTGATCGGGTCGGAGATCAGAGAAGGCACATTGTAGCGCTTGCCAAGATGATCGGCGATGATAGCGCCAAGATTGGAGGCGTGATTGGAGTATTTCATCGTCCGAAGATCGGAGAGCATGGTATCGGTGATCTTGTAGGAACCGCCTTCCAATGGTCGTAGGGGGGCGCCTCTGCCGATGACGGCTTTGGTCTGCTTGGTGTCAATCGACAGCGAGTTAATCCAAGTGTCGATTCCCAACATGCGGAATTCGAACTGGTCGGCGACATTGTCGAATTTGGCCAATTCGGCGGCATCGTGGCGGATGGTGTCTTCGGCAATCTTTTTGTCTTCATCAAAGAGCGCCATCTTGGTTGAAGTTGATCCGGGATTGATGACCAGAAGATAATCAAGCATGAGTCACCTCAATCTATCTAGAGTTCAAAGTCGAAACCATGACGGTTACGATCTTCGGTTGCTTTCAGAGCGGTTACACTCACTTGAGACAGCGCAGGGCGGCCTCAAGTACGGGATCACGCCCCGATCTGATGTCAGCAACAGTCGGTCGCACAACGACATCGGGGTGAATACCTACACCGACATATTCTCTGCCGTCGGCAAAGGTTGTGCGGTTGGTGCAAACTTGCCCGACAATTCCACCCGGCAATGAAAACCAGATAGGCTGGCCGGTGGATCCAGCGGTCGGTTCGCCGATCGTCTTGCCGCGTTTCAAAGCGTCAAATGCTGCCACGAAATCCTCGGCGGCTGATCCCGTCGCCGGACCAATGAGAACCACAATGGGTTTCCTG
>Ga0209777_10008203_pt1 | contig 11472 bp, 3 predicted proteins | sample FrelakmetHBP12HB_FD_187147 | JGI IMG/M metagenome (GOLD analysis project Ga0209777, IMG submission 187147) | Freshwater lake sediment microbial communities from the University of Notre Dame, USA, for methane emissions studies -HBP12 HB (SPAdes)... | ecosystem: Environmental > Aquatic >...
GGACGGTGAGGCAACCCCTACCCTGTAAGGGTTGCCTCACCGTCCCGACCGATCCGTTCTCGCCGCCATGCCATGGGATTGAAGACCGTGCGGGTGAAAAACGATTCAACCCTTTCAGGGTTGACGCCTCCTCGTATCGCACACCCAGGGTAGCTCGTGCCTCGCAACCCTGGGCTGAGCGATTTCATCCTTTCAGGATGACGGCAGAGGAGACTCGCACAACTTGCCTGTCCCGCCTATGAACACGGACTTCCCCAAAGATGAGCGCTCCGCCCTCGAGTCCAGCCTCACGGCCCTGCTCCTGGGCGAATTGCCGCACGACCAGGCCGCCGCCCTGCACCAGAAGCTGGCGCAGGATGCCGAACTGGCCAAGTTTTACGAGCGGCTCAAGCAAACCATCAACCTGGTGCGCGAAACCGTCGCCAGCCCCGCAGCCCAGACCGCCGACCAGCCCACCCCCCTCAAGCTCAGCGACGAGCGCCGCCAGAAGCTGCTCCAGCATTTCAAGACGATCACGCCAAAGCAATTCGCTCCGCCGCGTCGCCGCCGCGCCACGTCGTGGCTCGTTCCGCTTGGCATCGCGGCGGCACTCGTGGCGCTAGTGGCCGTGACGCTGCTGCCTAATTTCGCGGTCCGAACAAGGTCCAGTGCGCAATTCTATCGAACTTGGTCCCTGCCTGGGTCTGCCTCCCGCGCGCCGTCGCCTGCCGCCGTTCCCGAATCCTCAAGCGATACGTTAAACCCTGCGTTGCTACACCCCGCGCGAAGCGCGGCTGCCATACCATCGTCGCCGCTGGCCAGCGAAGCGAAGAGTCGAGCCGAGGTCCTAGCAAAGATCGATTCCGTCACTTCGGCCATCGTCCTGCCCAAAAACAGTGAAGTGGCTGACGCGACAACCACCACCACTTCGGAAGGCGTAAAACCCTGGTCTGAAACCGCAAACCTCAGAGGCTTCTACGATGATTCGCTAGGCCGGTCTGGCGGTCAGGGCGGTGGTGGCGGTTTCGGCGGAGGTGGTTTCGGCGGGCGTGGTGGCGGTTCCGGCGGTTCCGGTGGTGGTACGTCAGGCGAGGTTTCGCCTACTGACGGCAGGCAGACAGGGGTCGCTGTCGCCAATTCAGCCCTCGGCAACCCGGAATGGATCGGCGCAATGCAGGCTGGAAAACGCCTGGGCGACGTCCAACAGGGTTGGGGATTCGGTGCGCCTTCGCCGCCGGCGCTAGCCGCCCCGAAGACACCCAGCGATGCCAGCGCCACCGAGACGAGGGTCTTTCGTCTCGCCAACGCGGACGCCTCGGAAGCCGCAAAGCAGGTTAGCCAGTTGATTCCTGAGCGCACCACTCTCAACCGCGGCAGCCTTGGTAACCGGGCAGGCGACGCCGGCACCACCGGCCAAGCCAACGGTCAGGTCGAGACGCTGGGCATGCCCCCGGTGGTGCCTGATTCGCGCACCTCGTCGCTACTCGTGACGGCACCGAAAAGCTCGATGCCGCTGATTGCGGACACGATTGCGCAGCTTGATTCCAACAAAGGCCGGCAGGAGTCCGTAGCATTCTATGACCTCAAGAATGCAACTCCCCAGGATGTCCAGAACAACCTCCAGGACCTGTTCCAGCGCAACAAGGTCGGCGCGCAGAACAACGATCAGGACGCGCTGTTGGGGCAGAATCTCTCAACATCCACGAGCGGAGGGATGACCGGGGGAGCTGGCCGAGTCGGCGGGGCAGCTGACGGACTTGAGCATGGAGCCCCTATTGCCGGAGTTGCCAATGAGGGCGATGTGCTTGCGTTGAACAAGCCTGCCAATACCACAGTTGAAAAGAGGATAGACCGGTTCGGAGTCACTGAGCCCCTCATCACGGCCACCGGGCCCGCCCCTGCCACCCCGCCCGCCAGCCCAGCGCCCGAACCGCAAGGGCAGACTAAGCTAGCGTGGGCAGGCAAATCAAAGCCTGTCTCCAGCAGCGGGTACTATGGCGGCGGCGCGTATCAAGAGGATGCGCAGAGCCGTCCGGCGCTTCGCAGTCCGAAGGAAGGCGGCCCTGCTGCAGGAGTTGGCGGCGTGGCGATGACCCCCGCACCCTCTGGCCCGCAGGAAGCGCCGGCTAACATGGAGTCTTTCCGCCGCCGATACGCGCTCGCGGGACCCTCTTCGGCCCAGAAACCCGCCGAGGACCGCACCTCAGCGCAGGGAGTAACTGCCCCGTCCGCTGGTTTCAACTTTTCAACCGAGGCCGGCCAGGCCTTAATCGCAGAGCAGAAAACCGAGCCGCCGCCCACGCCGAGCGAGCCCGCCGCCGCCGCAGAGCACTTGGTGCCGCTGGAAATTCAACTGCCCGCCCCCGCCTTCAAGGGCACACCCCGCGAGGTGCCTGCGCTAGGCGATGTGCCTGCGGTGGGCCGGTTCTTTCGGTCAAAGCCTGAGCTGGGTAGCGATGCTGCAGCGACAGCGGGGACTCCCACCGCGCCCGCCGGGACCGGCGAGCAAGGCGGAATCGCTTTGCACTTTGCCGAGACCACGAGACCACTCGACGAGCACAACAGGTTGGTCAACCCGGTACCGATGAGTGTCCTCAGCGCGGCTCAGCCTCCCAACCAAACGACTGGCGCTGCGGAGAGCGATGGCCGCGCCAAGGACCAGGTAACCGCCGGTGCCATGCAGTTGAAGGTTGAGGAAAAGGTCAAGAGCGTGGATTTGGCCTTGAAAGAAGATCTCGGACGCCAGAAGAGTGCCACCGCAGGCGACACCTTGGTGCATGACGGAAAGCTGCTTTATGAAATGGGCAAGCTGGATGCAGCCGACACCAAACTTAAGCAGGCTCTCCAGGAAGATCCGAATAACGAGGCCGCGCGTTACTACCTAAACCTGGCCTCGGAGGCGAAGTCTTCCCAGGCCGCCAAAGTGCGCGAGGTAACAATGCGGCAAGACACCCGCACCGCGGAGCAAGCCTGGGCCAACCCGGTAAAACGGGAGTTGTTGCCCGCCCCGAATCCCTCCGCCCGCCCGCCCACCACGATAGTGCCCAGTGCTACCGACCAACTCTTGACCTCCGGCCTGCGCTCCGGCACGAACGCCGTTGCCGTGGTCGCCTCAGAACCCTCAACCGTGGAAAAGTTCGGCAACTCTGGTCTGGTCTCTCATCTGGGCACCGACGCCAGTGGAGCTTCCCGTGTGGCGAAGAGTCCCATCGTGCTGCCGTCGGCGCAGCCGGAGACACGCCTGGCACTGAACAACAGCAGCAGTGCAGATCAGAAACCCCAGCTTCACTTTGAAGCGAATGGCAGGTCGCCCCTGATGACGGCGGAAACCCTGCCCAAGCTCGAAGGCCTGCGGATTGAAAAGAAGGCCGAGTTAGTGCGCGAGCAGACATTGTCGGAGCGCCTCAAGAGTCTAGAAGCGGAGCGCGGGCCGGAAGCCCTCGCCCAGGCCATCCCGTCTGCGGCCACGGACTCTCGGCTCAATTCCCTGCTCGAGCAAGAGCGCCTGGCAGAGCAAAGGTTGGTGACACTGGAGAAAAGCTATGGTCCAGCAAATCCGGACGTCCTTAAGTCAAAGGCTGCCGCGGAGGACCTCCACGCCCAGGTCAAAAGCCGGGTTGACGGCATTCTGCAGAGCATGGACGCCAAGGTGGCTGCTGAGCAGGAGGGGCTTAAGAACTTGGAGGCGGAAATCGATCGTGTGCAGAAGCAGGATGCCGAAGCAGCGGCGAAGACCCAGCCTTACCTTGCGGCGAAGCGGGATTTGGAAGAGTTGCAACGGTCTAGGCAGATCCTCGACATGAAGATCGCCTCGGAGAAGAGCGACGTGGAGCTGCCCAAAACCACGATGGTGGAGGTTGTCGATAAAGCGGTGCCTGCATCGTCTCCAAGCTCCACCCTGTGGGAAAAGATTCGTGGCAAGACGGGCGATTACAAAAGCACCGCGCGCATCAAAGTCGAGCGCGATCAGTCCGACATTAGCGGCAAGACGGATCACGGTGCCGGCGCCGGCTACGACCCCTACTTTATCCAGAGCGAAGAGGAGATCATCCAGTCCGAAGCGATTCTAGGTAAGGTCGCCGAAGACCTTAATCTGATAGAGGCTTGGGCTGGAAAGAAAGGTGCTGGCGATAGGCTGACGACAGCAGAGACGGTCCAACTGCTCAAGAAGAGTCTCGACGTTCATTCCGTTCAGAACACCAGTCTTCTGGAGATCGGGGTCAAGAGCGACAAGCCCGAAGAGGCTGCCAGGATCGCCAATGCAGTCGCCGATGAGTATAAAGCTCATCGCTTGGCCGAGCGCGCGCAGTTGACCCAGGGAGGCATCAAGGCGCTGGAAGAACTCTATGCCGAGCAGGACAAGAAAGTCCGCGAGGCGAAGAAGAAAGTCGATGATTTGGGCGCGAAACTGCAAGTCCCTGACGGAGCCACTCGCGGCCAAAAGGCAGATGTAACTCCGCCCAAGCCCGCCGCCCCCGCCGCGATTCCCCAGCCCGAAGTCCAGACCACCGAGAATGTCTTCTCCACCTTCTCACTCAACGTCAGCGACGTCTCGTTCAAGCTGGCCGCCGCCAGCCTGGAGAAGGGCGTCATGCCCGAGCCCGCCACGGTACGCAGCGAGGAGTTCATCAACGCCTTTGATTACCGCGACCCGGAGCCGCCGCCGGGCGTGCCGGTCGCGTTTGCCTGGGAGCGGGCGCAGTATCCGTTTGCGCAGAACCGCGACCTGCTGCGCTTCTCGATCAAGACCGCCGCCCTGGGCCGCCAGCCGGGCCGACCGTTGAACCTCGTGCTGCTGCTCGACAACTCCGGCTCGATGGAACGCGCCGACCGCGTGCGCATCCTCCAGGAAGCGCTGCGCGTGCTGGCCGGCCAGCTTCAGCCGCAGGACAAGTTCAGCGTCGTGACCTTTGCGCGTACGGCCCACCTTTGGGTGGACGGCGTGCCCGGCAACAATGCGGGACAGGCGGCGGAACAGGTCAGCGGACTCACCCCACAAGGCGGCACCAACCTGGAAGACGCAATGAACCTCGCCTACCAGACCGCGCTGCGGCATTACCTGCCCACCGGCGTCAACCGAGTCGTGCTGCTCACTGACGGCGCGGCCAACCTCGGCAACGTCGAGCCCGAAGCGCTCAAGCAGAAGGTCGAGGCGCACCGCAAGCAGGGCGTCGCGCTCGATTGCTTTGGCATCGGTTGGGAGGGTTACAATGATGACCTGCTCGAAGTCCTCGCGCGCAACGGCGACGGGCGCTACGCCTTCCTCAACTCGCCCGAGGAAGTGGCGAGTGAGTTCGCCGCCAAGCTGGCCGGCGCGCTGCAAGTCGCCGCTTCCGACGTGAAGGTGCAGGTCGAGTTCAATGCGGGCCGCGTGACGGCGTATCGCCAGATCGGCTACGCGAAGCACCAATTGACCAAGGAGCAGTTCCGCGACAACACGGTGAACGCCGCGCAAATCGGCGCCGCGGAGGCGGGCAACGCGCTTTACGCAGTGGAAGTGAATCCGGCCGGCACCGGCCCGCTCTGCACGGTGCGCGTGCGCTTCCGGATCCCCGGCACGACGGATTACCGCGAGCACGCGTGGGACGTGCCGTTCACCGGCAATGCGGTGCCCTTGGAGCAGGCCAGCTCCGCGATGCGCCTGGCCGCCACCGGATGCGCGTTTTCCGAATGGCTGGTGTCGAGCCCCTACGCCGGCGAAGTCACCCCCGATCGGTTGCTCGGTTACTTGAGCGGCGTGCCCGAAGTCTATGGCGCTGACGCCCGCCCGAAGAAGCTGGAATGGATGATCCGGCAGGCCAAGAGCATCGCTGGGAAGTGAGACACGGATGCCGACAATGAAACCAGAGTTCACCGCAGAAATTAAACCGCAGAGACGCGAAGAGCGCAGAGATTCTGCTGCGTTTGTCTTCTCTGCGCTCATCGCGCCTCTGCGGTTTCTTGGATGCCCATCCAAACTACTTTGCGGCCCTGCTCATCACGATCCGCCGAAGACCGTCTCTGAGGGCTATGGTGTTGAAATTAATGAGCAACCCCAGCCTCCACCCTCCCAGTCGGAGCTGGCTCAACAACCGAGCCTCACGCACTGGCTGAACCTCCGTCAGGGCGTACGGATTCACCACAACGCGTCCGCCTACCAACAAATCGACTTCATCCGGCTCAGCCAGCGGAGCGCCCTTGTAGCTCAGCGGCAAGGGGCGTTTGCGCTCGAAGGTGATGCCCCGCAAGTGTAGTTCATGACACAAGCACACCTCATAAGCCGAGGGCAACAAGCCAGGCCCCAGCTCCCGGTGGACGTCAATTGCGCTGGAGATGATCTCGCAGGCCAGTGTTTCAGCTTCTCGATCTCCACTGTCCGACGCGGAATAGAGGGATGGCGCCGGGTTCGCATTCCTCGCAGTGATTCTGGAGGGGTTATGCGCCCCCGCGCCGCTCTCCCCCTCTTCCTCCAAACCGAGCACCAGTCTCTCTATGCCTTCCTTCAGGATGGCCACGTTGAAGTTGAGCAGCAACGCCAGCCTCCACCCTCCCAACTTCAGATAGGTGAGCGTCTGCGCTCGATGCACTGGGAGGACTCCTTCAGCCGATTTCACCTCGACCACCACGGTGTTGCAGACAAGCACGTCGAGCCGAAAGCCGCATTCAAGCTTTACGCCCTTGTAAACCACCGGCACCGGCTTCTGCACCCGGATCGCAAGGCCTCGCAGAGTGAGCTCGCGCGCCAGTGCCCGCTCATAAGCCGCTTCGGGTTTTCCGGGTCCAAGTTCGCGATGCACCTCGATGGCCGCGCCGATGATTGCATGGGTAAGCTCGTTCGGTCTCACCGGCGCAGGGTAATCGTCGCCAAACGCCGAGTAAACAACGCAAAGGCTGGAGCCAACGGCGCGGCGTTATCGTGTGCAACTGAAACCGCAGAGACGCGGTGTTCGCAGAGAAAGAAGGAGCTGAATCTCTGCGCTCTTCGCGCCTCTGCGGTGCTTCTGCGTCCACAATGTAGTGGCGTAATCATCGCCGAATTCCGAGTAATAAGCACAAAAGCTGGAGCCAACGACACGGCGTTGTCGTGTGCGAATGAAACCGCAAAGACGCGATGTTCGCAGAGAACGAAGGAGCTGGATCTCCGCGCTCTTCGCGCCTCTGCGGTGCTTCTGCGTCCACAATGTAGTGGCGTAATCGCCGCCGAATACCGAGTAATCAGCACAAAGGCTGGAGCCAACGGCACGGCGTTGTCGTGTGCGAATGAAACCGCAGAGACGCGATGTTCGCAGAGAAGAAACGAGCCGAACCTCTGCGCTCTTCGCGCCTCTGCGGTTCTTCTGCGTTCACCCCTTGCCTCGTGCAGCCTCGTGCGGCGCGCATCGAACTTCTGATCAACCATGAACCGAATCGCTGATTCAGCAATCGCTCTGGCCCTCGTGGTCCTGGCCTGCTTGGCACCCTTGCCGGCTTCGGGCCTCATCCTGAGCTCGCGCGGCAACCATCCCGTCCCCGATGCCGGTTGGCCCGAGGGCGCTCTGGCGATGGCCAACTTCGAATCTCGCATCGGCTGGTGGGAAGGCCCGCCGTTCGGTGGGGGCGAATCACACTTCCTCTTTTGCGGTAATACGGAAGGTTTCAAGGACGCGCTCGCCGTCTTCGCTGCCATCCGCGCGCCGGCACTCGACCTCGTCATCCACGACGGGCCGTATGAAGACGGCATCCTCAAGGAGAAGGTGGATTGGGCTTTCACCGTTTGGGTTCCGGCAAGCTGGCACCGCCTGTATAACAACCCGAAGACCACCTTCGGTGCGGGCAGTCCGAACTTCCGCCGGCCCGTGGATCCGCCCCGCCTGGACGTCTATATCGGCGGCGAAGGCGGGGTGGATTGGGCGAAGGTGAAGGTCCCCGCCAACCTCCACGTCCGGGACGAACGCGCCTCTGCATCGGGCGTAGATCTGAGCGGCGGCTCGGTTATTCAGGGGGAGTTTTATGACATGGGAACCGGCAAGCCGGTCAGCGGCGTCCATCTTTTAGTGGACAAGGTGTCGTGGCAGGCAGGACCCAAACCGCATTGGGACCATGAACGTGTCGCTGAGGCGGTCAGTGATGCCTCCGGTCGAGCCCGGATCGACAAAGTCCCGGCCGGCGGCATCCGAGTAACTGTGACTGCTGACGGCTATGCCCCGCGGCGCCTCAGCCAGCGCACCCTGGCTCGCGCCGAGCACCTGAAGTTCACCGTGGAACTCGCCAAAGCCGCGACCATCCGCGGAACCGTAACGGACACCGCGGGCCAGCCGATCAAAGGAGCGAAGGTGCGCACCTCGACCGAGATGGCGTTGAACGGCCTCGGCTACGACGATGGACGCCATTACGAACCACCCGACGAATGGAGCGCAGTCACCGACGACGGGGGACGTTTCGAGCTCACAGGACTACCGGTTGGCTATGCCCAGCTCTTCGCCACCGCAGAGGGCTACCACTTCAAGGACTCCCTCACGATTTATGACGTGCCAGCGACGAACGTGGTGCTGCAATTAGCCCGTGCCGGGTCCATCCACGTTGCTGTAACCGACCAGGAGGGCAAGCCACTCTCCCGCTATGAGGGCCACGAGATCTTGGTCGAAGTTGAACCCAAGGGGGGCTCAAAAGTCGGCTCCTGGGGCGGCAGCACCAAAGTGAAGGACGATGGCACATTCGAGTTCAACAACGTGCCGCCAGGTGAGTACCGCATCATCAGCCGGCCCAATCCCTCCAATTCCAACCGGCAATACGCACCGGAGCAGGTCGTCACGGTCACTCCCGGTGACCGGACGAACGTTAAAGTGGTCTATGAATAATCCCCGAACCAACCTCAATATGAAAACTACCATTGCCTCCTTCGATTCCCGCTCCTGCCATACCAGCGTGGTTTCGCTCCTGCTGGTCTCCTTGCTGCTCTGGCCCGGGCTGACAACCGCCCGTGCCGCCAGCAACACCGCAGAGGTCAAAAACCTCTCCTTCAACGGCGGCCTCGAAGACGGCAAGGCCCGGCTGGTCATCGAGGCCATCCTCAAGGGCCTGCCCGGCGACCAGGAGAAAGCCATATTTTCCACCGCCCTCCAGCACTCCTTCAAAATCACCCGTGACAAGCTTACCGATTCCATTGCCGCCACCTTTGATATTCTCGCGGGGGAGCCGAAGGAACTGGCGCTCACGATCACGGGCGAAGGTGAAATCCGCCAGGTCACCGGCGCGGCTCTGGGGGACTGGAGCATCCGCATCGAAACCAACGGTGTGCGCACCCTTGTCCTTCGGCCCCGCAAAGCCGACAAACCCATCACCCAGTTGGCCGTCACCATCACCGCGGAGCGAGAGTTCAAGGACTGGCCGAACCCGCTCACGCCGCTCACCCTGACTCCTGCGCAACCCGGGCTCTTCAGCGGCTACATCAAAGTCGAACCCACGCCCGACCTCGACGTGCAGGCTGGCGACATCTCCGGCCTGATCCCCATCGAGCTCAAGTTCCTCCCCGAGCCGATGCGCGGCGAAGCCAAGCCGGACGAGCCGGTGGCGCTCGCATTCCGGTTCCAGGGCACGGCCTATTCCTTGCCGCTCAAGATAACGTCCGCCGACCCGGAAGCGCGGCGCGTGGTGCTGCGGGATTTCAAGCTTATTGGCCAGCTTAGTGATCAGACCGCCGCGTTTACACTCACCGCAACGGCACACGTGAAGAATCCCAAGGGTGCTTCGGCGACCCTGCTTTCGGGCGGCGTCGCGCTCACCGAACTCGAACGGCAACCCGGCTGGCGCGTGCGCTCCGATCAAGGCCGCCTGGAGCTCGTCTTCGACGGACCGGGCGAATTCCCCATCCAGCTCAAGTTCAACGCCGTGGTCCGCCACAACGAAACCTGGAATGCGATTGATTTCCGTGTCGCCCACAGCGTTCTGCAACCAATCGTCTTGCAGGGGTTGGGCGCGGACACGCAGTTCGAGTTCGCGGGCGCGGCCCGGCCCGAGCGCACCGGCAGCGACTTCACCAGCTACCTGCCGTCGGATGGCACAGTCAGACTGTCGTGGAAAGAGGCGCGGCCCGAGGCCGAAGGCAAACTGTTCTACGCCGCCGAGATGCTCTCGCAAATCAGCGTCAGCCCGGGCTTGATGCGGCAGGTGGCGCTGCTTGATTTCAAAGTCATGCAAGGTGAGCTGAGCCGCGTGGCGTTGCTGCTGCGGGGCGTGGGAGAAGTCACGCGGGTGCAGGGCGACCAGGTGCTCGCGTGGAACGTCGAGCCGGTTGCGAACTCCGCCGACCGCCGGCTCGTCGTCCAGTTCAACCAGCCGCAGAAAGACCAGTTCGCGATCCAGGTGCAAATGCAGACTCCCTTGGGCGCGTTCCCGCAGACGGCGGATGCCATGCAGTTGCGGCCAGAGGGCGCGACGCGCTTCGCCGGATACTTCCGTATCGTGAATGAAGGCGCGGTGCGGCTCGAAGTTGCGCAGGCGACCGGCCTATCGCAGATCTCCCCCGAGCAATTCCCCGAAAGCGACGCTACCCGCGCGGCATTGCGGGTGACGGGGAGCCAGCGGTTCGCCTACCGCTTTTCCGGGGCGGACTTCGCGCTGCGCATCCAGGCCGATCAAATCCTGCCCGAGCTGAGCGTGTCGCAAGTGCTGGCGTATCACCTGGGAGACAACGAGCTGGCGATTGATGGCGAGATCGAGCTGGATATCCGCGAGGCGCCCTTGCGCGAGCTGCTGCTGCGCCTGCCCAAAGGCTACGTCATCGCCCGACTCACCGGCTCGGGCCTGACCGACTATTTCCCACTGGAGACCGACGACCAGCCCGATAGCAACTTGCGGCCGGTGCGACTGGTTTATGGCCAACCGGTGTCCGGCCGGCAGGTAATCCAGCTCCGCCTCGAACGCAACCAACCGCTGGGTGAAACCAACTGGGCACTGCCGCGCGTGGAAACCGCCAAAGCCAAGTCGGTGCGCGGCCACGTCGCCGTGGCGGCCGACGCCGGCTTTCGTCTGACGGCCGAGCGCACGCAAGGCCTGACCGACATCCCGACCGCCTTCTTCCCGCGCAAAATCCCCGGCATCCAGGCGGCCTTCCGGCTGAGCGACCCGGCCTGGCAGGCGACCCTCCGCGTCGAACGGCTGCCGCAGACTGTGCAGGCAGACGCGCTCCACATCTTTTCCATCGGCGAAGGCATTGCCTATGGCAGCAGCGTTCTCAACTATGTTGTTTCCGGCGCGCCCATGGCCGCTTTTAGAGTCGTCTTGCCCGACGACTTTGTGAACGTCGAGTTTACGGGCAAAGACGTTCGCAACTGGCAGACCAACGGCGGCACCTATGTGGTGCAGTTGCAAACGCCTGTCTCCGGCCCATACACCCTGCTCGCCACTTACGAACGCACTTTCAAGCCCCACGGCGAAACCCTCGCGTTCACCGGCGCGCGCCCACTCGATGCACAACCCGAGCAGGGCTATACCATTATCATCAGCGCCTACCAGTTCCAGGTGAAGCCCGTCGAT
>Ga0209777_10008204_pt1 | contig 11469 bp, 9 predicted proteins | sample FrelakmetHBP12HB_FD_187147 | JGI IMG/M metagenome (GOLD analysis project Ga0209777, IMG submission 187147) | Freshwater lake sediment microbial communities from the University of Notre Dame, USA, for methane emissions studies -HBP12 HB (SPAdes)... | ecosystem: Environmental > Aquatic >...
CGCCATGGACGTTGGCTGCGGAGCCCTGGGAGGTCCTGCCGTCGGGTGCGGTGACCTCGAGCTGGAAGGTGTCGGGCTGGTTGGTATGTCTGGCAGCGTCGGCCTCGTCGGTCCATGTGAGCTCGACCACCATGGAGAACACGTTCGCGTCCCCTATGGCGAGCCATTGGGGTGTGCCGCCGCCGCCCTCGACGCTCTGGCTGGTCACGTTCGCATTGGCCCCCAGGTCCTTGTACTTGTAAAACGGGTCAGAGCTAGAGGAGGTGGCCTCGACAGCGTGGATAGCGTAGTCGCCCAAGGCGAAGGCCCCGATTAGGGACACCAAGGTGATGACGACGCCAAGACCGATGACGCCCTTGTCCTTGGCCTCTGCGCTTGGTTCGGCCATTGTTCCTCACCTCTGAAATAGGATATCTCGAACGGGCTTAATAGGTTAACTAGTAAGGTAAATATACATACGTAAGTATCTGAAGGTTTAGATGGAGAATCTGGATTACACAAGGTCGGCTTCGTCCAGGGTCTTCCTGGGGCTTTTCATAATAATAGTAGCCCTGGCCCTGTTCTTTATCCTGGTACCGCACCACGTATCGGCAGGCGGCTCGGGCGTCTATCCACCGCCGGCCTCTGGCGACTGGGTCATCTCTTCGGACACGACGGTGTTCAATCAGAACTTCAAGCTCCGCGGCAATGTCATCGTGCAAAGCGGCAAGAGCCTCAAGCTCGACGGGGACACCGTAACGATGAACTGCTCCGTCCCGAACCAGTACCGCATCGAGGTCCTTGCTGGCGGCAAAATGGAGATCTTGCGCACGAGGGTGACGGCATCCAACATGAGCATCTCTTATTACATGGTGGTCCGCAAGGATGCCAGGATGACAGTCACCAATAGCACCCTCGAAGGAATGGGATGGAAGGACGCCCCGGAGAGGGAGCAGTACGGGTTCGCGGTCTATTCCAATAACGTCACCATCAGTGGATCCATCCTTCGCAACAACCGTATCGGATTGTACGTCGAGAACGCGACACCGACGGTCACGGGCAACAACTTCACTGGGAACTTCCGCGGGGCCTGGTTCTTCCGGTCCTCCCCCGTCGTCCTGGACGACGATACCTTCCACAGCAATGAGTGGGGCCTCTTCAGCGAGCAGTCCAATGTATCGGCCCGCTCCTGCCGGTTCATAAATAATAACAATATGGGGCTTTCGGCGTCCTTCTCGAATGTCTCACTGGAGTCGTCGTCGATCTTGGGATCCTACGACATGGGCCTGTGGTCGTGGAACAGCAACATCACGATGACGGACGGGTCCGTGGAGGCGGCGACCTATGACCTTTACCTGGACCTTGACAGCAGCTTCGCGGGCTTCAATGTCTCTTTGGATACCGGTGGCATCCACTTCCAGGACAAAAAGAGCGACCTGAAGGTCTATTTCAGCGTCGATGTCCGGGTCCTTTGGTGGTCCAACGACGCGCCAGTGAACAACGCGACCGTTAACGTGACCGGCCTGGACGGCACCGAGGTGGCCAACGGCACCACAGGCACGGACGGAGCCCTCAAGGGCCTGCCCATTCCCGGCTATGATGGCGATTACCGAGGGCTGGTCTTCCACAACCCCTTCAACTTCACCGCCAGGGCCCGGGGCCTCAAGGGAAACACCTCGAAGGCCCTCGAAGGCTCGAGCCTGGTCAACATCACTATCGATGACCTGCCCCCGAGCCTGAACGTGACGGCCCCGACGATGAACGGCTATTACAACAAGCGTGTGATAGACCTTCGGGGCGTCCTTTGGGACAACGAGAGCGGCCCCTCCATGGTGGAGGTCTCCGTCGACGGTGCCAACTTCACACTGGCCAAGGGCGTCGATCTTTGGAACCTTAGCTTCTCGCTAAAGGACGGCAAGCACAACCTATCGGTCCGCGGCTGGGACATCGCTGGCAACAACAGGACGATAAGATACAACTTGACCGTGGACACGGTGCCGCCCCTTGTGACGATAAAGTCACCCAAGAACGGCCTTAGGACGAACCGGACGGTCGTGTGGATCAACGGGACGGCCGAGAAGGGGGCCAACCTGACCTTGGGCGGAAAGAGGCTGAACAACACCAACGGCAACTGGGGCTTGTACTGGACATTATCAGAGGGCGCCAACAACCTCAGCGTCAATGCGACGGACAAGGCAGGCAACATCGCCCACGCCTATGTGAACGTGACGCGCGACACCATGGTCGACCCTCTGACAATCGAACCGATGAACGGGACCAGGACGAACCAGACCAATTTCACTCTTAAGGGCAAGACGGAGGCCGGGGCCTTCTTGAGGATCACATGGGATGTATACAATGGGACAGGGGCCAATAGGACACTGCTGCACAAGAACCTCACGGCCTTAGCGGACGCCAAGGGGGCCTTCAAGTTCTCCTTGCGCCTCCAAGAAGGGCTAAACAACCTCACGCTCTATGCAAGGGACACGCTCAACAACACGAAGTACCTCAATCTAAGCTACACCCTCGACAGCACGCCGCCGCTGCTAGTGATAACCTCGCCCAAGACGGACCCGTATTACACCAATAAGAACGGCGTCAACATCAAGGGTCGGACCGAGGCAAATGCGACGGTGTTCTTGGGTTCTCAGGAAATGGAGCTCTATGACCTGCAGTTCACCATAAGGGTCGAGGTCTTTTTAGGCACCAACAATTTCACGGTGTGGGCCCGCGACAATTCCGGCAATGTGATCAAGATCAATATCACTATCATAGTCGATAAGACCCCACCTATCCTGAACCTCTCCAGGCCGTACAAGCCACTATCAAAGACCTCCGATACCTATTATACAGTGACGGGGTTCACCGAGCCAAACGCTACGCTGTCGATAAATGGCATCTACTATTCTGTCGGATTCGATGGCCATTTCAGCGCCAAGCGCAGCCTTGCCTTCGGGGGCAACACCCTAGTGATAACCGCAAAGGACCAGGCCGGGAACACGAAGTCTGTCCAGAGGATAATTATGAGGGAAAAGCCCCCGCCGGACATGACGATGACCTATATCGGATACTCGATACCCTTCATCGTCCTTGGTGCAATGGTCGGAATCCTCCTGTTCTATATGTACAAGACCGGGCGGCTCCACAAGTTCCAAGAGAGGATGCAAAAGAGGAAGGCCGCCAAGAACAAGGAGCGAGCCGTAGAGGAAGAGGAGGCCCCGCCCAAGGCGACCCCCAGCGCCAAGATTGAACAGGCGACCATCCCAGGTGTCCCGGAAGGCCCCTCTTACGATGAGGTGGCCGAGGAGCCCGAGAAGGACGATAAAGAGGACGACATCGAAGAGATGGAGGATGCCGATGAGGCCAAGGAGGACAAGCAATGAAGATCACGCTTGTCCAGAAGGCCCCTGCACTTTCCAATAAGCAGGAGAACCTCAAGATCATCGAAAAAGAGGTCCTGAAGGCCGGCAAGGACGGCTCCGACCTCGTGATGTTCGGAGAGCTCTTCCTGACGGGATACCGCATCAAGGACCGGGTGTCCCAGCTGGCCGAGCCTGCCAACGGCCCGTCGGTGAAGGCAGTCATAAAGATTGCCAAAAGGAGCGGCTGCCATGTGCTCTTCGGGATGCCTGAAAAGGACCAGAGGATCCGGGGGCTGATCTACAACTCGGCGGTGCTCGTGAGCCCCAAGGGCAAGGTCGAGGTCTATCGCAAGTGGTTCTTGCCTAACTTCGGGCCCTTCGAGGAGAAGATACATTACACACCTGGTAAGGGATTACGTGTCTTCGATACAGACATAGGGCGTATCGGGGTCTTCATCTGTTACGATATCTTCTTCCCTGAGCTTGCCAAGGCCTATGCTCTTATGGGCGCGGAGCTTTTGGCCGTGATCTCGGCGGCACCCTCTTCCTCGAGGTTCTTCTTCGAGCATTTGGCCCAGGCCCGGGCCATAGAGAACGCCCTGCCGCTGGCATATTGCAATCTTGTAGGCGTGGAGGAAGGGCTGAAGTTCTTCGGAGGCTCGGTCCTGGTCGGTGCAAGGGGCGGCATCTTGGCAAAGGCCAAGGTCTACGAGGAGGAGGTCCTGACCGGCGAGATCGACCCTTCCGAGGTGGACTTTGCTAGGTTCCACAGGCCCACGGTGAGGGACACAAGGTCCGAGATCTTCAAGATACTCGAACGTGAGCTGGGGCCTTAGAAGAGACCTGTTTTGAGACGTCCCTGGGACCTCTCGTGATAAGGTTATTTAGGTCCTAACCGAATGTTGTCAACATGCGTCCAACCGCCAGGGAGGCCCTTGGCGCCGACCCTATGTTCAGGGCCTGGCAAGATTCGGGGGGCCAGCCTCATGAGCTCCCTCGCAGGATGAGGATCACCTATGATGTGATGATCACGCTGTGGGTTGTCTTCCTTGGCGGTATTTTCATAACCTTGGTCACAGGGGCAAACTGGCCCATATGCATCCCGGTATTCGTGGTATTCCTCATCATAATGGGATGCATCTGGTATTTCAGTCCTCGATCAAAAGACAAAAAGCCTGGGTCGAGGGCTTGGCCTGAGAAGAAGAAAAAGCACGAAAAGTTCCAGTGATCCGCGTTTTGGTTTTTACGCCCGGTGTCTGAGATCAGCCCGAGGGGGCTCTGACCCGGACCTGAGGTGATTCGGGACGGATTCGGGCATGAATCCGGTCTATGTATATAATCGCGTACAGCCAAGGATAGGTCCGTGAGGTGAGACATGAGTACTAAGAATCAGAAGAAACGCAAGAACCTAGGTCTGTTGCTGTGCGCTGCGACGGTCGTGGGGATCTTGCTGTCCGGAACGGTCAGCGCCATGTACATGAGCGGCGACGGCTGGAAGGGCAGCAGTTCCAACACGAACGATACCGCAAAGGGCGAACATTCCGGGGGCTGTGCCCCACCGTCCTTGAACGGGACCGCCCCGCAGGTCCCTGCCAATGGAACAACGAAGCACTGCGAGAAGGGGCACCCAAGGGAGCACCGCCATGACTGTATGGGACATCACGACCAACCCCTCCCATCTAACTTCACCTATGTCGTGATCGCGCCCGAAGTGCTAGGCCTGACGGCGAACGCAACGCACCAGTTCACTGTGCAAGCCTACGACCTGAACGGGACCGCCCTCAGCGGGCTCGTTTACAACTGGGGCCTTGGAATGCCCATGAAGCATCATGGCCCGGAACAGACTGAGAACGGGACGCAATCCAATGTCGGTGTCATCGACCAGAACGGGTTGTTCACCGCCACCGGCGCAGGGACCGTCTACGTGACCGCGACGACTGTCTATAACGGCCACAACATCGTCGGGCACGCAATGGTGCAAGTGAAGGAAGGCTAGGAGCGCCTAGCAGGAGACCATTGAAAACTTATCATGAAGAAAAACGCAAAGTTTGCCCCAGAACCTCAGGGAAGGCCATCCGCTCATGCCGGTGACCTTCCCAATTATTTTGCTTAAGGTCACTTCCTACCTAGTATCAGACCTGCGGGGTCGACCTGCTTTTTAAGTATCTTGAGCTCCTTTTCGCACGGCGCCTCGGTCGTAGTTATCTCGTCTGCCATCAGGAGCTCGAAGCCCGTGGCCGTCTTGACCTGGTCGACGGTAACGCCCGGGTGGGTCGACAAAAGCTTCATCCTCTTGGTCTCATCGTCAAAGCCCATGATGCCCAGCTGGGTGATGACGCGGTAAGGACCGGTGTTCGAGGGCAGCCCTGCGGCCTCGCGGGCGCTCGGACCGGTAAGATAGCCCGGGGTCGTCAGGAAATCGAGCTTGGGCACGAACTTGCGTGTGTCCTGCTGCATGATGACGATGGTCCTCCAGGCCAAGGAACCGACATCGTTGGCACCCCCGCTGCCAGGAAGCCTCGCCGTGGGATGGTCGTGAGGCCCGATGACCGTGGTGTTGATGTTGCCGTACATGTCGATCTGGGCCGCGCCCAGGAACCCGTAGTCGATGTACCCCATCTGGCCCGTGGACATGACGTAGTCCATGGTATTGGCCATGATGCCCTTGTAAAAGGTCCTTGAATCCCCGACGGAGATCGGCAATGTTGGTATCTTAGGGCCTATTCCTCCGGCCTCAAAGACTATGAGAAGCCCGGGTGCGTGGCTCTTTTGGGCCAGCATGGCCGCGATAATCGGCAGGCCTGTGCCGACGAAGACCGATTTGTTGTCCTCTAAAAGGCGCGAGGCGGCGCAGGCCATGAGCTCGATGGTGGAATAATTGGTGGGTTGTGCTTTGTTGGTCATGGTCATCACTTCTCCCTCCAAGGGGCCGTGAGCTTCACTTGAAGATGTTCAAGTTTCTTGAGATAGGCCATCTTCTTCTTGCCGCCGATTAGCTTGAGGTATTGCTTGAAATCCTCGACGCTGTGGACGTACTTGTCGAAGTACTGCTTGGCCCCCTCGTCGGTCTTGGTGAGCTTGAGCCACTCGGCCATGTGTTCCTCGTCGGAGTAATACAGGGTCGGCATGTTCCCGGGATGGCTGCCGCTGGGTACCTCGACGACCGCATCCACAAGGAAGAAGGGTATGCTGGTCCTCCAGGGCTCCTTTCGTATGACCTTCTCGTCGACGACCTTTTCGGTTGTGATGACTAGGCGCTTTGCGGCCCGTGCAAGCTCGAAGTCCTCGATGAGGGTCCCATCTATCTGGCAGTTGCCGTACTTATCGCACCGGTGGACATGGATGAAGACGATGTCGGGATAGCATGCCGGAAGGAGCATTATAGGCTTGCCGCTGAAGGGGTCGCGCACCATCTTCGCGGAGCTGTATCTGAAGGTGTCTGTGCCGCCCATGATCCTGGCGGGAAAGAAGGGCAACCCCATGGCCGCGGCCTTGTAGCGCCATTGGAAGCCGGCGTTGGAAATCTCAGCGACGACCTTGAGCCGTCCGGACTGGACGGCGCGCCTTGAGGCGGGGGAAAGGCCCCTCAGTTCGTGGCCGAAGCAGTAGGCCACCTCGACCTTCGAAAGGCATCCAGCGGCCGCGAGGACATCGAAATCATGGACCGCGGTCTTGCCGGACATGGTCATTTCCTTCTTGCCCTGACGGATCATCTCGTAGATGGCCGCCATGGAGACACGGACGTGGCCAAAGCCGCCCATTGCTAGATAGTCCCCGTCCTTGACGAACTTGGAGACAGCATCCTTTATGTCCATGCGCTTGTCGTCAAGGCTCCTGGACTTGTTCTTTTGAACCCACAGCCTTTGCTCGTCTGGGTCGTGCCATGCCAGGAGCTCGCCCTTTCCTTCCTCGAGGATGTCCATCGAAACCACCTTAGGCCCTGTTGCCCCCGCTACATCGTTTATCCTATTATATTTTATTTTAAAGCAGGATTGAATTGTTATCAGTGACATCCTCCTTCGAATGAATTCGAAGGCTTCCAGAGACGGCGTTCCGTCTCGTATAGTTCCTGCTTCAACCACACGACGCCCCATGAAGGAACTTAATCCTTCCTCGAGGTCTTATACGATGTCCACAGGCGTGAATTCGGGCTAGTCCGGCCCTATGAATGTTCATTCAGTCGAGCTTCTATTTATAGCTATGTGGGTGGGTTGTGAAAGTATTCCGGGGGTGGTCTGTATCCCGCGTCTAAAGGGCGAGGGTTTTTGCCCACCCCCGGACCCCTATATTTTATAAAATTCACCAGTGCGACCCCCCTTGGACCTTAAGAAAAACAGAAAGATTGAAATGCCTACAATCCCATCATTTTGTGCGTATACCGTAATGCGAAATTAAAATGAAGTTTCATTTCTATATGAAAAGGTGATATAATGAAAGATAAAGCGAAGAGGCCGACCGAGGCCAAAGAAGAAGACGAAGAGGATGAGGAAGAAGAAAAGGAAGACGAGGAAGAAGACCTTGAAGAAGAGAAACCCAAAAAGAAGGAGCCCTCCGAACCCCTGGACACCAAAAAGTACTTCGCGGAGCTTCTTGGGACCTTCGCGCTGGTCTTCTTCGGCTGCGGTAGCGCGGTCCTTGCGGGGGACAAGATCGGCTTCTACGGCATCGCCTTCGCCTTCGGGCTGACGGTCCTGTTCATGGTCTATGCCATCGGTCCCATCTCCGGCTGCCACATCAATCCGGCCATCACCCTGGCTATGCTAGCGGCAGGTAAGATCAAGGCCAAGGACGCCGCGTTCTACATTGTTGTCCAATGCGTCGGGGCCTTCGCGGCGGCCGCGGTGCTGCTGGTCATTGCGTCCGGCAACCCCAACTACGATATCGCGGTCAATGGCCTGGGCCAGAACGGCTACGGTGACCATTCGCCGATGAAGTACGCATGGTGGGCAGGCCTGGTCGCGGAGGTCGTCATGACCATGATGTTCCTGTTGGTCATCTTCGGCTCGACCTCGAAGAAGGCGAACACCCAGTTCGCGGGGCTGTCCATAGGGCTGTCGTTGACGGTCATCCACCTCGTAGGGATACCGGTCACAGGCGTGTCGGTCAACCCGGCCCGGAGCCTTGGTCCCGCACTCCTGGTCGGAGGAGATGCCTTGGCCCAACTTCCACTGTTCATCGTGGCGCCGATAATCGGTGGCCTGATCGCGGCTGCGATCTGGAAGTACGTCTTCGAGGACTAGGTTCCTAGAAATAATGTGCCAGATAGCGTAGGCGTGGGCTATCTGGCCAATCCCTGTTTTTTTTCTGGTCAAAATGTTAATATAGGCGCTAACATTTTCATTCAATCCCTAAAAAAACCCTTTGAGACGGAAGGATATAGATGACTGAACGGAAGGTCCTCAGGAAGGTCTGCATGCTCGGCGAGTTCGCCGTTGGCAAGACCAACCTGGCCAGCCGTTTCACGCAGAACACCTTCAATGAGAAGTACATCACGACCATGGGGGCCAGGGTCTCCAAAAAAGAAGTCGATCTGGGGGAGTTCCACATCACAATGATGGTGTGGGACCTCATCGGGTTCATCAAGTACGATAAACTTATCCAGTCGTATACCAAGGGCTCCGACGCCGCGATGATAGTTTTCGATATCACGCGGGAAGAGACCTTCGATGCCGCCGAGAAATGGGCCAATATCTTCAGCACCGGTAAGGAGCATAAGACCATCGCGCTCCTTGGGAACAAAGTGGACCTAGGTTCCAAGTACGATGCCGAGACCAGGGGCGAGGAACTGGCAAAGAAGAACGGCTGGAGGTTCTTCCTCACGAGCGCAAAGAGCGGTCTGAACGTAGAGGATGCCTTCCTGAGCGTGGCCGTACTGGATTGAAGAAAAAAAAGCAGCCCCGGGGCGAATCGAACGCCCGTCATCGGGTCCAAAGCCCGAGGTTCTACCATTAGACTACGGGGCTATTAATATGGGTTATCATGCGGTGCTTAATAGAACTTTTCCAAGAAAATGGTCGGCCGCGGCGAGGGAGGGCCCCTCCCGGGCCCGTCATTGCTTCTTGCCGTAATATTTCTTATAGCGCTTCTTGGCAAGCTGGAGCTTGACGCGTTCGCTGATGAGCTCGGCCAGCTTATAGAAGGGGCCCGTCAAGGCGGAGGCGTCCGTGTCCGCGGTCGTGTAGAATATAGGGACCTCGTAGCCTCGAAGCACCTCGTTGACCTTGCGGTCCAGCGGTTTGCGCTGGTCCTCTGGGACGAGGTCTATCTTGTTGATGACAACGACCGTCGGGACCATGTCCGTGACCTTGTAGGCGGCCCGGATCCATTTGGGGATGTTCTCGACGGACTCGAGGTCATTGGCGTCGGCCATGACCATGAGACCCTCGGCGCCCTTGTAATAGGAGGGCTGCAGATGGAGGAAGTCCTCGCGGCCGGTTATGTCCCAGACCATGATGAGGAGCTTGACATCGGCGGTGACGAAGGAGTAGCTCTGGCAGTATTTGGTGATGGTGGTCCCGATGGTGTTGGCGTAATGCTCCCATTCCTTTCGGAAGGGGGCGACCTTCCCGAGGATGGTCTTTTTACCGACACCGGAGTCCCCGATGAGACAGATCTTCTTTATGATGTCCATCTTTTCCAAGGGGTCCATTGCGATGGTCGGGACTTTATCGTCCTTGGGCGGCCTCGGGTATCTTTCGCCCGACCTACCAGTGCCGATCACCGCATCTTTGGACTTTCCGTCCTTGGCCATCTTATCGAGACGGGCCGTGAGCTCGTCTATGCTCTCCTCGCAGTGGTCATCCTCTTTGTCAACGGCCATGTAAGGACCATATTGGAGGATGTCGGTATTTAACCTTTCCAAGAGAGAAAACACATCCTCATGGAAGGACCAGAACTGACCTGGGACCGTATTCCACGACCTTTCGCAAAAGGTCCTTCTTGATGGCCCTTGAGCGCCAGTTCACGACGACAAGGTCAAAGTTCCCGCCTTTCACGTTCTCGACGAACTCCAAGGTGGGGTTCCCCTCAATGTCCTGCTGCGTGACCTGAAGGCCGTATAGATGGCCGGCCCGCACGACGTACTGGACAAGATGCTCGGTCTCCTCCTCTGAATCACCCACGCGCGCGAGGACGTGGATCCGGGACCCGAAAAGAATAGCGACCTCGATGACCAGGGACACTAGGACCTCGGAGTTCTCGGTACCGTCGATTGTCAGGAGGATGCTCTTGTATGGGTTCATGTTGCCCGACACGATGGTCGGGCTGTCCATGCGCGATAGCGTCCGCTCGAAGGGGGATGTACCTATGAGCTTTTCCAATAAGGACGAGGGCTCGGGATCCACCATCACACAGTCATAGAGCACGGCGCCGTTGCGGGAAGCGGCCTTGTCGTGGTGGGCCTTTCGAAGGAGGGGCTTGAGGCCGTCGTCGGAGGAGCCGTCCACGCCCTTTATCGAGATCTGGACGTCCTGGAGCTTGAAGATCTGCTCCATCTGGTGCGCGAACTTGCGGTCCTCCTTCTTGTGCTTGTTGTAGACCAGCACGACCTCGGCGTCAGCGTACTTTGCAAGCACGAAGGCTTCGCGGAGAGCGTATTTGATAGTTCTTTTTCCTCGATATGGAACGTAGATTCTTTGGAGCTGGGTGAGGTCGAGCCTGGCCCCCAGGACACGCTCGAGCTCGAGGACGTCCTCGTCCGAGGCGATGACCGTGAGGACGTCCCCTGCCATCAGAACTAGGGTCGTTTCCGGGACCTCGAGGTTGTCCCCCCGTAGCACGGATACCAGGGTAACTTCTTCTGGTATCGTGAGCTGCTCGATGGCTTTGCCGATAGCTTCGCACCTTGCCGGAAGTATAAACTCGTGAACATGGGGCAGGTCAGGGTTGTATATGCGCTCGATGAGCTTTGCCGACATGGCAGGGGTGATCTTGAAGGGCTCCATCCCGAGGCTCTTGTAGGCTTTAAAGGTCTCCTCGTCCCTGACGCGGACCATGACCTTGCGGACACCGAAGGGGGCCACCGCCATCGCTATCTTGTTGTTGACATGGTCCATGCTCGTGGTGATTATAACGATGTCGGCCTCCTGGATGCCTGCCTCGATAAGGAACTTGAGATTCGACCCGTCGC
>Ga0209777_10008205_pt1 | contig 11467 bp, 7 predicted proteins | sample FrelakmetHBP12HB_FD_187147 | JGI IMG/M metagenome (GOLD analysis project Ga0209777, IMG submission 187147) | Freshwater lake sediment microbial communities from the University of Notre Dame, USA, for methane emissions studies -HBP12 HB (SPAdes)... | ecosystem: Environmental > Aquatic >...
TGTTTTACCTGTCACCCGAAGGAACAGTTCCAGAAAACCAATCCCCACCAGCAGCTTGACGGGCAGGGAAAGATTATTGAAAAAAACTGCCTTGTCTGTCATGAAACAGTACCCAATACAGCTCAGCAAAAAGGCATCAGCGCCGTCAGTCTTAAAGAACCAATTGAGTCGCTGTGTATCGGCTGTCATCCAGGGCATCCCACCAGCCACCGGGGCGGTGCCGGACAGCTGACGCTCTCGGAAGAGATGCGCAGAGCATTGGTTGACAGGGGAAAAGCGCTTCAGGTGGATCTGCCGCTCATCAATGACCGGCTGTTCTGCGGGACCTGTCACAATCCGCATGAAAAGGGCGTCATCCAGCGGGCTGAAGCGCAGGGCGGTGCAGGTGAGAAATACTTTCTCCGGCTGCATGGCGGGTATGACCTCTGCGTAACCTGCCATGCTGAGAAGCGTGTCAAGGACCGGAGGCGTCAGGCACAGCAGGTACAGGAGGAAACGTTCAAGACGCCGCCGGAGGTGCTGGTATCACATAAGCCGTTTGCAGAAAACAGGTGCAGAGCCTGTCACGAAGTGACATTGCAGCACCGGGAGAAGCCGGAAGCAGTCTATCTGTGCTTCAGGCAGGGCTGTCACAAGCCGGAGATGCTCAAAAAGCCATACCTGCATTATAAGCCGGTTGTTGGAAACTGCTATGCCTGTCATGAATCGCATGCCTCAGGCTATGGCAAGCTCCTCAGAGTGAATGAAGAAACGCAGTGCTACACATGCCATCCGCTGTTTAATGATAAGAAGAGCAGGGATGTGCCTGACATTGACAAGGAGAGAAGCAATAAAAAGCACCGGGAATTTGCAGCATACCTGAAGACCAGTTCAGTTCCTGAAGGCAATGACTGCGGGTTTTGCCACAACATGAAACATCGCACAAATATCGGCACCATGGCACCGGGAGCCTGCTCCAGCTGCCATCTCTATGTCAGGGGTATCCTGCAGGGAAGTGCCTCCCGGCCGCTGAACGTGCATCAGACGTTTAAGGAGAAACTCTGCTCGCAGTGCCACGATCCCCATGCCGGGGCCTACCAATACCAGCTGAAAAAACCGCGCGAGACATACCTGCAGGCAATTACCGCAATTGCACGGTGAGATGTTACAGGGCAGACCCGCGGGGGCGGCGCGAGCCCGTAATGATTTTCTCTCCCGCTGTAGCGCATTTTACATCTATTCCGGCAGACTTTCATCACGCACGCTGCCCACCTCACGCAACGCGTTGTCAAGCTCAGCGTTGTCAAGGATTTTTTCAAGCGCAAGGGACAGGGCGCTGTTTATCTGCTCCTGCATGCCTTCCCGGGTGCAGCGGAAATGCTTGAGTGCAGAGGTGCTCTCAAGCGTGGTCGTATGCAATATCTTGCCGCGCTGGACATCAGCAAATACCAGCCGCAGTTTTACTTTTGCCGCGTAGTTAGTGGCAGGCTGATCAGCATTGCAGGTGACTTCAAGTTCCTCGACACGGCCGCCGATAACCAGTGCTCCCCAGGATTTGTTGATACTGTTTTCCTGCAAGTCCCACGCAGGTATTTCACCCGTGACCGGGTAACCGGCCCTGATTAAAAAATCCCGTAACGTCCCCGCAACAGCCGCGGACGGTTCTTCCTGAGCGCACCGGGCTACAATATCCCTGCCGTTGCCCGCAACTCTTTCTCCGATGACTGCTTTATTATCAGTGGTGCGGGCATCAGTGAACATGGTTACGGTTATAGAATATTTCTGCAGCTGGCTTCCGGCTTGCGGAACATGTTTTTGCGGCACATACCGGATGTCAATGATATATTCAGAAACCCGCGCGCAGGACGATATGACCGCGATCGTCAATAGGCAGCAGAACATATTAATTCGCATACGGTTTCTCCCTAACAACTGAAACAAGGTGCAACGTATAAACGGTAACGAGGCAATGATTATTTTACCTGAGCGTGTTTCCGTTATTGACAAAAAATCGCTCCAGCAGTAAGTTTGCACTATTATTACATAGATGCTGTTAAGAAGTAAATACCGGACAACCTGTCGAAACAGTATGTTGCATAACCGTGCGATGCACTGTTCGTAAAAAAAGAGGGAGGAATGTCATGGAAAATATTACAGCGTGTTACATCAGCCGGGTCGAAAAAAACGTGGTGTGGGCAAAGCTGAAGGAAATAATAATTATTATCGCAATCAAGCAGGCAGAGGAGAAAGTGTTTAAGCTGAATAAAACCGCCTCATACGTCTGGGAGCACTGTGATGGAAAAAAAACGACAGCAGAACTTATTAAGGAGTTATGCGCGGAATTTGAAGTTGATGAAGCAACGGCGCTTAAGGATGCCATCGAATTCATAGAAAAAATGCAGAATAAGCAGCTTCTTTCACTTTCAGCAAACCCAGAGTGAATCATAGAAATAGCGACCGCGCAAAAATCCTGGCACTACTGGGGAATATGAGCGTAGATTTGCAAGACCCGGAGGGCGCAATTATGGTGCTTCAATATATCGAAAGTATGGATTCTAATCATAGTGCACTAACTTTCTTGCGGAATGCATTATCTATCCTTGGTGAAAATTAGACACTGAACATTAATAATCAAAAGCTCATTTTCGATGCATGGTTTCAACCTTCACACCAGCAACCGTCTTGAGATTCTTGCCGACAAACTCGCTGAGGCTGTTGCAAAGCCCCTCCATTCACCCCTGACCCCTGAAATAATAATCGTCCAGAGCTTCGGCATGCAGCAGTGGATATCACTTGAGCTTGCAAAGCGCTTCGATATTTGGACTAACTGGCGGTACCCGTTTCCTAATACGTATTTGCGGGAGGTTTTTGATTTACTGATACCCGCTGTGCCTGAAGCAAATATGTTTGACCGGAAGGCTGATTTTGCATAGCGTATTATTTCGTCTCAGAATTTGCCACATCCACTGTAACTGGTGAAAAAGAATAGATTCCGATTATAGTGAATGGCAATACTTTTGAGATAAGACCGCAGGTGCTGTAAAAGACACTGAAACTTGCACAGAATGAAATCAACATTGCGATACGCACTGATTTATTATGCCACAGCTTCTTGGCGTGTTGCAGGAATATCTCTATCAGCTGTATTATGCGCTGTGTTCAGTCAAACACATTAATAGCTGTTTTATCCACGGCTGCGGTGTGTTAAAAGAACAAACAGCATACCTTTTCGTCGGACCCCACCAGTCCGGGAAAACAACGATTGGAAGGTCATCCGGGGCAACCGTTATACACGATGACCAGATACTTATCAGCCGGGATGGCAATAGATTTACCATGGACAGCCCGCCGCTTCCGGCGCGGGATAATCTGCGCCGCCATCCCGAAACTGTCCATTCACTTCAAAGAATTTTTATGATAATTAAAGATTCTGCTTTTGCTTTGTATCCTGTTGCAGCTGAAGCAGCTTTTGCAGAGTTTTACCCGGAAGTGGTGACGCCCGTGACGCTCACCTCCAATGATGCTGGCGCTGCCCGAAGAAAGAAGGCCAGCTTCTGTTTGGAAATTATAAAAATGCTTCCCTTCTTTGAGCTGCATTTTGATAGAGACGGGGCGTTCTGGCAGGACCTCTCGCATAGACCGTGGGAATACAGGCATGAACAAAAGCCCAGATAATAATCAGCAGCGGATTCCCCAAAAGCTGGTGACAGAGGCGTGGTTAAAAAATTACGAAATAAAAAGAACCGGCTTGCTCCGCATCCTGAGTGGCAGCATGTCCCCGCTTATTAATACCGGGGACCAGATTGTCATAGAAAAAATAGACCCTGTGCGCATTGGCATTGGCGACATCATCACTTTCTGGCGAAACGATATCCTCATTACCCACAGGGTTATCAGAAAATTCAAGAAGGATCACCGGCTTTATTTTATAGAGCGTGCTGATACCTCCCTGTATCATAGCGTGGTTGATGCGCAGACGGTTATCGGCAGGGTTATAAAAATCAACAAAGGAGATGACCATGAGATTGTATTCAATACGGTATCATGGCGGATTTTTAATCGCTTGGTCGGTATCGGATCCCTCGCTTCCTCGTCCGCCTATGACTTAGGAAATAAAATCCTTTGGGTGCCGCGCCCGATAAGACGGTGCATTGGGAAGATATTTGTTGCAGCTAAATATGTGCAGAAAAAGGTGCTCTCTGGTAAAATGAACAACTTGTGACGCCTATGGGTTTTAAGCTATATACAAGCAACCATCTTGAGATACTTGCCGACAAACTCGCTGAGGCTGTTGCAAAGCCCCTCCATTCACCCCTGATCCCTGAAATAATAATCGTCCAGAGCTTTGGCATGCAGCAGTGGATATCGCTGGAGCTAGCAAAGCGCTTCGATATTTGGACTAACTGCCGGTACCCGTTTCCTAATACGTATTTGCAGGAAGTATTCGATCTGCTCATCCCTGATAGGCCTGATGCATCTATATTTGACCGGGACGTGATGACCTGGCGGATTATGCAACTGCTTCCGCGCTGTCTTAATAACCCCGGCTTTGAACCCCTCAAAACCTATCTTGAAGATGATGCCGGGTATTTCAGAACCTGGCAGCTTTCACGGCAGATTGCCAACCTGTTTGATCAGTATGGTATTTACCGGCCGAAAATGATTCTCAGGTGGGAGGCGGGAAACGGCAGCGGCTGGCAGTCAGAGCTGTGGCGACTGTTGACCCGGAGTCAGCCGGCGGCGCATAAAGCAGCAATCCGGAGGGCTTTTTTTAGAGCGCTCCAGGATTCCTTGCACGAGTGCATCGTAAAGATTCCTCAGCGCATATCGGTATTCGGCATTTCTACGCTCCCGCCGTTTCACCTCGAAGTGTTTGCGGCGCTTGCAGAGCACTGCGAGGTGAATTTATTTTCAATGAATCCATCGCAGGAATACTGGGCGGAAATTAAATCAGAGTATGAAATAACCAGGGCGTTGCGCAGAGAGGGACGCCCGTATCCAGCCGCAGATGATCTCCATCTGGAAACGGGAAATAGTTTACTTGCCTCAATGGGTAAGTTAGGGCGGGATTTTCTCGGCATAATTCTCGATTACAATCCTGAGATATATACCTTCTTTGAGGAGCCGGCAGGAAACTCGCTGCTGCATGTAATCCAGGCTGATATTCTAAACATGGTTGACCGGGGAGCTGTGCATGAAGAGCGCGCTCAGCAGCAGCAACGCACTGAAGAAGAGATGCGCGCAGACAATTCTGTCAGCATCCACTCCTGTCACAGTCCCATGCGTGAAGTTGAAGTGCTCTATGACTTTCTGCTTAATGTGTTCAATCAGGATCCCGCCCTGCAACCCCGCGATATTCTGGTAATGACACCGGATATTGAGACGTATGCGCCGTTTGTCCGTGCAGTTTTTGATGCCCCGGGTGAAGAAGCCCAGCGCATACCCTATGCAATAGCTGATCAGACAATACGCCGGCAAAGCACCCTGGTTAAAACCTATTGTGCCATTCTTGAGCTTGGAAAGAGCAGATTCAGCGTCTCCCGTGTGCTTGATATCCTTGCGTGTTCCGCTGTTCAGCGCTGCTTCAACATGACGCCCCCTGACCTGGAGCTAATCCATGGGTGGATCAGGGAAACGCGCGTCTGCTGGGGGAAAGACGCCGTGCACCGCAGCGCGCTGGGGCTTCCTGCAATAAAGCACAATACCTGGCAGGCCGGCATTGAGCGGCTGCTGCTCGGCTATGCCATGCCGGGCAGGGAGGAGCGCCTGTTTTCCAATATCCTCCCGTATGACAATATTGAAGGCAGCGAAGCGCAGGTGCTGGGGAATTTCCTGACGTTCCTTGATACACTGTTCAGCTTGACCATCTCAGGCGAAGCTTCCCTGACGCTTGGGCAGTGGCAGGAAAAACTCCTGCTGCTCCTTGATGCATTGTTTGTCTCCGATGAAGATTCGGCGTACGACCTGCAAGCCTTGCGCAGTATCATTGGGCGCCTTGTCATGCTTGAAAAACAGTCCGGCTTTACTGAAATGATCGGCCTTGATGTGGTCACGTCATGGCTTGAGCATGCTTTGCGGGAGCAGTATACCGGCAGGAGTTTTTTGACCGGGCAGGTGACCTTTAGCGCCATGCTGCCGATGAGGAGCATTCCATTCCGGGTGATTTGCATGATCGGCATGAATGACGCGGCTTTCCCGCGCAAAACTTCTGCAGTCAGCTTTGATCTGATCGCCCGGTATCCCCGGCGTGGTGACCGGTCTCTGCGCAGCGACGACCGGTACCTGTTTCTTGAAGCGATGATGTCAGCGCGGGAAAAGCTTTATATCAGTTATGTCGGACAGGGGATCCAGGATAACAGTGAGGTGCCGCCATCTGTTTTAGTCAGTGAACTTCTTGACTATATCGCACAGGGCTATGAGATACCGGGGAAAAAGATTGGTGATTATCTGGTGATCAGACACCGCCTCCAGGCATTCAGTCCGCGCTATTTTGAACCGCAGGGAGCGCTATACAGCTATTCGCAGGAGAATTGTGATGCGAGCAGGGCCATGCTTGAAGAACGCCGGGAGCCGTCTTTGTTTATCACGAATGAGCTTTCTGCTCCAGAAACGGAAAAAAAAATAATAACGGTTCAGGAGCTAACCAGATTTTTTGATAATCCGGCAAAATATCTGCTCAATAGAGCCCTGGGACTCTATCTTGGGGAGAGAGAAGCTGCGCTTGCAGAGCGCGAGCCTTTTGAACTGGCCGGTCTTGATAAATACCAGCTCGAGCAGCGGCTCTGCGAGCGCTATATAGCTGGTCAGGATGCGGCGTTGGTTGGCAGCGCAGCAGCTGCCGCGGGATTGCTGCCACTCGGCGCCTTGGGTGACAGTGCCATGCAGGCCTTAATGCCGCAGATCAAGAAATTTGCCGAAACAATTAGACCATATATGCAGGGTGAGCAAAGCCCCCTGGTCAGCGTAATCTGCCAGTGCAACGGGTATTCCATAATTGGAACGATTCAAGATGTCTGGCCGGATAAGCTGCTGCGCTATCGCTGTGCAACCGTGAAGTCCAAAGACCGCCTCAGGATATGGATACAGCATCTTATTCTCAACGCGGGCGAGTCTGATTCTGTCCCCAGAAAAAGCATATTCATTGGTATTGATCGCGCATGGGAAACTGAGCCGCTGGGGACTATCTCCCTGCAGATCCTTGAAAAGCTGGTGGCGATTTATCATCAGGGGCTTCGCCGAGCGCTGCACTTTTTTCCGGAAAGTTCATTGGCCTATGCTGAGTCAATAGAGAAGGGCAAGACGCAGGATGAAGCTTTACACACTGCCCGCACTATTTGGGAGGGCAATGACTTTGTCCCCGGCGAAGGCAGAGATCTTTATTATACCCTGTGTTTTAGCAGAACTGATCCGTTCAACAAAGAGTTCGAAACACTGTCCCGGGAAATCTTTGAGCCGCTTAGGCACTATCAGAAACAGGTTACATGATGAAGCCGTTTGAGATTATAAACGCTCCTCTGCAAGGCTACAATATTATCGAGGCGAGTGCCGGCACCGGTAAAACGCATGCTATTGCTGACCTGTTCCTGCGGCTTATACTTGAAAAAGAGTTGCCCATTAATGAAATCCTGGTGGTCACTTTTACCGAAGCGGCAACCGAAGAGCTTCGCGACCGTATTCGAAAGCGGCTGAAGGCAGCATTTGACGTGCTGGCCAATGGCAGCGCGTATCCCGCAGGTGATGCCCTGCTGGAGAGATTTGCTGCACGGTATAGAGGCAACTCATGGGTGATAAAGCGGCTGCATAATGCTCTTATTGAGTTTGACGTGGCAGCAATTTGCACGATACACAGTTTTTGCCAGCGGATGCTGCGCGACCATGCCTTTGAAAGCAATGCGTTGTTTGACACAGAACTCATTGCCGACCAGACAGAATTTCTCCAGGAAATCGTGGATGACTTCTGGCGCAGAAATTTTTATACGGCTTCGCAGACGTTTATCCAGTACGCCATCTATAAGAAGTACCATCCCGACAAGTTCATGAAGCTTATCAGACGGCGGTCAATTGACCCTGAGCTTTCTGTTATTCCTGAAGTTGCCAGACCGGATATTGAGGGGGAGCAGGATGCGCTGCAGGAAGCGTTTGACCAGCTGAGGTTAAGCTGGCAGACAGCCCGACCAGAGGTAGAGAACATTCTGCTGGAGAGCACAGCACTGAACAGAAGCAGATACAAAATGGATTCCATAGAGGCGCTCGTATATGAAATGGATGAATATCTGGATGCTGGGATAATTTTCCCTTTATGTAAGAAATTTGAAAAATACACCGCCTCATATATTGCCACAGCAGTCAGGAAGGGCGGATCACCATTGCAGCATCCTTTTTTTGATTGTTGTGAAACATTTAAAAATCACTACACCGAAGCTGCAACAGCCTTTGATCAGTATCTGCTCTTCTTGAAAAGAGCTCTGTTTGACTATGTGAATAACGAGCTTAAAAAGAAAAAGTGTGAGCACAACATCCGCTCGTTTGATGATCTGCTGGCAGACATGCACCGCGCGCTCAAACGGGGGGAGGGTTCTTTAGCCAGGGCCATCAAGAATAAATTCAAGGCCGCGCTTATTGATGAATTCCAGGATACCGACCCCGTTCAATACGATGTTTTTAACTCCATCTTTGGCTCCGGGGATCATATTCTGTTTATGATCGGTGACCCCAAACAGGCAATCTATAGCTTCCGTGGCGCAGATGTTTTTGCCTACATGAAAGCTGCGTCGAAGGTACAAGACGACTATACACTCACCACTAACTGGCGATCAGGCGCCGGCCTTATCAAAGCAATAAACACCATATTTTCGCGACCAGAGGCTTCGTTTGTTTTTAAGTGGATAGAGTTCAATGAAATTAAACCTGCTGACAGCAACAAACAGAAACTAGTAATGTTATCCGGATCAGCCGAGCCGCCTCTGCATATATGGTTTATTGACCGGCAGTATGCTGACAAAGATGATGGCACTATCAATAAAGGTTCTGCGGAACTGCTCATTGCACGAACCGTAGCTGCAGAAATATTGAGACTGGCGGTGCTCGGGCAACAGGGAAAAGCACAGATTGATAACCGTGCGCTCTGCCCGGGTGACATTGCCGTGCTGGTGCGTAAAAACCGGCAGGCCCGGATGGTACAGGAAGAGCTTCAGCTTCTTTCTATCCCCAGTGTACTCTACGGCGCGGAGAGCATTTTTGTTTCACATGAGGCAGAAGAGGTTGAGCGTGTTATTGCAGCAATAGCAGAGCCTGGCAGTGAGACAAAAATCAAGGCTGCGCTGGCTACTGATATGTTCGGACTTTCAGGAAACGATCTCTATGCCCTTATTGGGAACGACACGGAATGGGAAATGCGTCTTGTCCAGTTTCATCAGTACCACGATCAATGGGCACGGCACGGTTTTATCAGGATGTTCCGTCAGCTCCTAAAAGAAGAAGGGGTGCGCAAGCGTCTGCTATCATACCGGGATGGGGAACGGCGCATGACCAATCTGCTGCACTGCGCAGAAGTTTTACACCGTGCAGAGAACGAAAAAAAACTTGGTATAAAAGGCCTTATTACATGGTTTGCTGAAAAGCGCCAGGATGACAATACCTCTGAAGAAGATCAGATCCGTCTTGAGACTGATGAGAACGCAGTAAAACTTATTACCATCCACAGGAGCAAGGGGCTTGAATATCCCGTTGTGTTTTGTCCCTTTGCCTGGGACAGCTCAAAGATTAAAGACGATCAATTTTCATTTCATGACCCGGCACATGATGACCGTCTGACTCTTGACCTTGGTTCTGGTGTCGAAGAGAACAGAATACATGCCGCTACAGAGCAACTGGCAGAAAACGTGAGACTCCTGTATGTGGCATTGACACGCGCAAAATACCGCTGCTATCTTGTCTGGGGAAAGATTAACGGGGCTGAGACTGCAGCTCCTGCATACCTTTTTCATCAGCCCGAGACTTTTTCCTCACGCAACATAATTGATGAACTGGGAAAAAGAGTAAAAGGCTTAAGCTACGAGGAGATGCTGAGCGAAGCAGGAGCTTTGCAAAAAGCCACAGACAGTATCAGTGTGAGCCAGCTGCCCGTTCTCCCCGGGAAACCATACGTGTCCCCGGATGTATCACCTGATGTGCTTGCGTTTCGGCGCTTTACTGCCGGAACCATCGAGCAGGACTGGAAGATTGCCAGCTACTCGTCACTGATATCTGCAAAGAGTTATCGTGCAGATCAGCCCGATTATGACCGGGTATATGACCTAACCGTCATGCAGCAGCCAGCTCCCGCCGGTACCGATATTTTCAGCTTTCCCCGGGGAGCACAAGCCGGGAGCTGTATACATGAAATATTTGAACAGGTTGATTTCAGCCTTGCAGACGCTGCGCAGGCCCGGCAGATTATAGGAGATACGCTTGGGCGTTATGGTTTTGAAAAGCGCTGGCAGGACACCCTGTGGCAGATGGTGCAACAAGTGCTCTTCATGCCGCTTGAGCATGCCCGGCCTGATTTCATGCTCAAAAACATCAGCAGGCAGGAGCGCCTCCACGAGCTTGAATTTTATTTCCCTCTTGAGCGCATCACAGCTGCGGGCCTGGCTGATATTTTTACCGGCGCGGGCATGCCACACCTAGCACATGATTTTGACCAGCGCATGAAAGAACTCGGATTCAGTCCGGTTCAGGGTTTTATAAGAGGTTTCATTGATATGGTTTTCCAATACGGTGATAAATTTTATCTTATTGACTGGAAATCAAATTACCTGGGAGACAGCCCTGCGGATTATTCACGCGCTACATTGCAAAAAGTCATGATAGAGCATTACTATATACTTCAATACCACCTCTATACTGTTGCTCTGCATCGCTACCTTGCAATGAGGGGTACGGATTATGACTATGACAAGCATTTTGGCGGGGTCTATTATTATTTTATACGCGGGATTAACCCGGAATATGGCCCGGAGTATGGAATCTACCGGGATAAGCCATCAAAAAATATGGTAACTGCATTGAGTGATTATCTTGCCGGCAGACGGGAGATTTAGCAGTATGGACGACAGCATGAATGCACTGATCAAAGATGAGCAGTTCTCTGCAATTGATCGGCATTTTGCACGATTTATGATGAAATTTTCCGACAGCAGCGATGACGGGCTTATGCTTGCGGCTCTTCTGGTCAGCTGCCGTACGAGCCGTGGAGATATATGCATTGATATCACGGCAGCAGCAGGTAAAACCATTGCCAAAGCGTTTGGCGAAACAGAAAATCAATTTCAGCTTCCTGCAGAGCATACCTGGATTGCACAACTTCGCAAGAGTCAGGTAGTTGGCACTCCGGGAGAGTTCAAGCCGCTCATTCTTGATGAAAAGGGGCGGCTCTACCTCTACCGCTACTGGGAATACGAGCAGAGCCTGGCAGAAAGCATTAAAACGCGGCTTGCTATGAATACCG
>Ga0209777_10008206_pt1 | contig 11466 bp, 12 predicted proteins | sample FrelakmetHBP12HB_FD_187147 | JGI IMG/M metagenome (GOLD analysis project Ga0209777, IMG submission 187147) | Freshwater lake sediment microbial communities from the University of Notre Dame, USA, for methane emissions studies -HBP12 HB (SPAdes)... | ecosystem: Environmental > Aquatic >...
GGTGCTGGAAGCCCCTGAACTCATCACTGCTCAAGACTTGCATGTCGCCGGCTATCTCCAGCAATCTTATAAAGGAGTGGTGGTGGTGGTCAACAAGTGGGATCTGGCAGAGAATAAGGACAAGGACTCCTATATAGCTGAGATCAGAGGCCGGCTCAAGTTTTTGCCCCACGCTCAGATACTTTTTGCCTCAGCCAAGCTGGGCTTGGGGATCAAGCAGATTCTACCTGCTGCTGCCGAAGTTTGCCAGGAGAGACAAAAACATGTGCCTACTGCTCAACTTAACTCCCTGGTAGAGTCAGCGACCGTTGGTCACAATCTCCCCAGGTCAGGCAAAAGGCAGCTTAAGGTGCTTTATGCCACTCAGGCTGATGTAAATCCCCCTACCTTTGTTTTCTTTGTCAATGACCCCAGACTGGTTCATTTCTCGTTCCAACGTTATCTGGAGAACAGGCTGCGCCAGGCATTTGGTTTTGCTGGCACCCCCTTGCGCCTCGTTTTTAGGAGACGGGGGGAGCAGTGATGGTTCTAAAGCTAATAAGCGGAATTGTGCTGGGCTATCTTATAGGGGCTATCCCCATCGGGCTTATTGTGGGCAAAATGGCCCGAGGGGTGGACATCAGAGATCATGGCAGCGGCAAGATGGGGAGTACCAACGTGCTGCGTACCCTGGGCGTTAAAGCGGGTATATCGGTGCTGCTGGCTGATTGTGGCAAGGGTATAGCGGCGGTGCTGTTGGCGGGGCTCATTTTTGGCAGTGGACATGTGGTTGCCATTGGTGATTTTGATATTGGCATCAATAGCGCCCGGGCAACGGCTGGCTTTGCCGCTGTGGTGGGGCATACCTGGCCGATATACATTGGCTTCAAGGGTGGCCGTGGGGTGAGCACTTATTCCGCTGCTTTGTTTGCCTTGTCTCCAATGTATACTTTATTTCCCTTCGCGCTGGCCATGGTTATACTGGCCTCGTGGCGTTACGTTTCTCTGGCCTCCTTGATTGGTGTCGCTGCCTCGGTGGTAGTTATGGCCTGTCTGGTAGCCTTGGATAAACAGCCGGGGGGCTTCTTAGTGTATACTGTTTTGGGGTCGGCTTTGGTGATATTTTCGCACCGGGACAACATTGCCCGGCTCAGGGCCGGAACAGAGCGCCGGCTGGGTGAGCGAGAGCCTGTCAGTGTTTCGCAGGCTGGGGGATAAGTTATGCCCAAGATCGCCATAATTGGCACCACCGCCTGGGGCACTACTCTGGGGGTGGCGCTGGCTCGCCGGGGGGTAAGGGTCAAGCTATGGGCCAGAAACGAAGGTGAAGACCAACAGCTCAATGAGAGGCGTGAGAATGTTGCTTTCTTACCGGGAGTCCGCTTTCCGTTCCGCTTGAATGCCACCACTGACCTGAACGAGGCGCTGGACAAGGCGGCTATGGTCATCCTGGCAGTACCTGCCCAGACTATGAGGCAGAACATCAAGCGGCTGAGTGAGCACCTTGACCCCCAAATACTCATCGTGAGCGCCGCCAAAGGTCTGGAGGTGGAAAGCGCCAAGCGGATGTCCGAGATAATCGCTGATGAAATCCCGACGGAGCTTCATTCAAATATCTGCGCTCTATCTGGCCCCAACTTATCCCAGGAGATAGCTCAGAAACTGCCGGCGGTGAGTGTGGTGGCTGCCCATGATATCGGTGTGGCGGAGCAAGCCCAGGGGCTGCTCAATTCACCCAGCTTCTGCGTCTTCACCAATACTGACCTGGTAGGAGTGGAGCTTGCCGGGGCGCTGAAGAACATTATCGCTCTGGGAGCAGGTATGGTGGATGGCCTGGGATTGGGAGATAATGCTAAGGCTGCCTTTATGACCCGCGGGCTGGTCGAGATCACTTGCCTGGGGATAGTGGCTGGCGCCAATCCGCTGACTTTTGCTGGCCTGGCTGGTCTAGGAGACACAGTAGCCACCTGCTCCAGCAATCTGAGTCGGAACCACTATGTCGGCCTGGAGCTGGCCAAAGGGCAAAAACTGGATGACATCACCACTTCCATGCAGGGTGTGGCCGAGGGTGTGGCCACCACTCAGGCTACCAGGCTGCTGGCCCAAAAGCTAGGAGTGGAAATGCCCATCACAGAGCAGATGTACCGGGTGCTCTTCAAGGGCCTCGACCCACGCCAGGCAGTGGCAGAGCTAATGGGACAACGCATGGGCCAGGAGCTTATCGACATTATTAGGCACCTGGATCCGCAGCGCACTAAGCGATGGCTGACCAATACCCATCTCCTCGACGCAAGCTCCTAGTGCTTGGTTGTATAACTTAGCATGACAATCGAGATTCTTTGCGGGGCTTGTCCTGAGCCAAGGCGAGAGACTCAGAATTCGTTATGCCTCTTTGTGCCGACATCGCAGAGAATGAAGATGATAATTGAGCCGTTCGTGCTGAGCCTAGTCGAAGCACGAACGGCTCAAAGAGGTTCGCCCTTCGATCCGCCTCTGGCGGAGGCGAACGGCTCAATGGCTATTTTAATAGGGACGACAAAGAGTCTCTCCCCGCGAAGCGAGTGACGCTTATTTTTGTAACTAAGCCCTACCTAACCCTTCCTATATCCCAGTGCTATAGTAGCAATGATCGTCTTTTGGATATTGGCTGAACCTTCCACTATTTGGTAGAGCTTGTTTTCTCGCAGTATCCTCTCAACAGGATACTCGGTGGAGTAGCCATAGGCACCTAGAACAAGTAATGCCAGGTCAGCATTTAGAGAAGCTACCTCAGCAGCCTTGAACTTGGCCATGGAGGCATCCAGTGCATTGGTTATTCCCTGGTCTCTCCGAGCGGCGGCGCGGTAAGTAAGCCAGCGGGCAGCCTCTGTCTCCACTACCATGCGAGCAATGGAATCCTGGATCATCTGGAACTGGCCGATTTCCTGGCCGAACTGTTTGCGCTGTTTGGCATAGTTTATAGCCTCGTCCAGAGCTGCCTGGGAACCACCAACTGCGCCGGCAGCAGTAGTGAGACGGGTGTTGTTTAAGTCTGACATCAAGATGCCCCAACCCTCACCGGGCTTGCCCAGTATGTTTCCCTTTGGTACGCGTACGTTCTCGAAGAAGAGTTGCCCTGTGGGACAGGTATGAAGTCCCATCTTGTCGCCCAGAGGCAACTTGGTCACACCTGGTGAGTTCAAATCGATGACCATGCAGGACATGCCCTTGTATTTCTGATTGCGGTCGGTATAAAGAAAAACTGTCCCGACATCCCCTATCGGGGCAAAGGTAATCCAGGTCTTGCTGCCGTTGACTACCCAGTAGTCACCGTCAAGCACCGCATTGGTGGACATGGATGCAGCATCGGATCCGGCCTCCGGCTCGGTGATACAGAAGCAACCTATCCACTCGGCTTTAACTAATTTTGCGATATACTTGCGTTTTAGCTCTTCTGAGCCATGATCTGAGATGATTTTGGCGGTTCCCATGGTCTGCATATTAAAAGCAGCTCTCAGGGTACCGCTGACCCGCCCGATTTCTTCACAGACAATAGCATGGGCCAGATAACCCATCCCATTGCCACCGTACTCCTCTGATATAGGGCAACCAAAGAAACCTAGCTCTCCCATCTTCTCTAAGAGTTCACGTGGAAAGCGGTGCGTTTTGTCATCGGCGGCCATCTTGGGGGCCACCTCGTTCTTGGCAAAGTCCCTTACCTGTTTCTGTAGCATTTTTTGCTCTTCAGTAAACTCGATGTCCATAGAAAGGCATTTCCTCCTTACTGAATTTGCCCTGGCCTAGGCTTTACCGCCAAGAGCCTCCCTGATGCGCTCGAAGAAACCCTTGCCCTCCTTATCCTTGGGCAATTCGGCTTTGCCCAGGGTCTTGGCCAATTCCTGAAACAGCCGTCGCTGCTGCTCATCCAATGATTTTGGAGTGACCACCCAGAATCTGACCACCTCGTCGCCGTGGCCGCCATCCCGCAGGTGAGGCACACCTTTGCCTTTGAGCCGCACCATCCTGCCACTCTGGGTGCCTGGCTCAATATTTATTTTAACCTGGCCATTCAGAGTGGGCACCTCCACCTTGTCGCCCAGGGCCGCCTGGGCGACGTTGATGGGCAGGTCATAGATAATGTCATGTTCGTCACGCTGGAAAATAGGATGCGGCTCTACCGAGAGGGTAATATAGAGACTTCCCGGGGATCCTCCCCATGAGCCAGCCCTACCCTGCCCCCTGAGGCATATTTGAGAACCGTCCTCGACACCGGCTGGAATCTCTACCGTTATCCGGCGGTGTGCTTGCACCTGGCCATTGCCCTTGCACTCGGAACAGGGCTGGCTAACGACCTTTCCTTCCCCGTGGCAACGTTCACAGGTGATGATGTTAACAAAGCGGCCAAAGAGGCTCTGGTTGACACGTCGCAACTGACCGTTGCCGTTGCAGTTGGGACAAATTATAGGAGAAGTGCCTGGCTCGCCACCTGAACCATGACAACGAGGGCAATTCTCAGTGCGGCTGACCTCTATCTCTTTCTCTGAGCCGAAAACCGCTTCTTCAAAGGAGATGGTTAAATGCTGCTGCAGGTCAGCGCCACGTTGTGGCCCGCGCTTGGTGGCTGCTCCGCCAAAAAAGGCATCGAAAATATCACCCAGACCACCCATGCCAAAGCCTTCAAAGCCTCGCCCGAAGATGTCACCCGGCCCAGCCTGCCCAAAGTGGTCATAGTTGGAGCGCTTCTGGGGATCAGAGAGAATCTCGTAGGCCTCATTAATCTCCTTGAATTTTTCTTCAGAGCCAGCTTCGTGGTTGCGGTCAGGGTGACACTGGAAGGCCAATTTGCGGTAGGCCTTCTTTATATCCTCGTCGCTGGCCGAGCGAGGCACTCCCAGCACATCGTAATAGTCACGTTTAACAGTCATATCCTACCTTGATCTCCAATCTTCCATTATAATGCAGCCAACGAACGGACACAAGTTTTTAAACGTCACCTAAGAACAGCGATTGCTTTGGCTGTCATTCCGAACTTGTTTCGGAATCTGGTACTCTTGCTGTCCAGCGAGATGCTGAAACGAGTTCAGCATGACAGATTGTAGGTCAACCGCTGATTTCGGGACGTCCAAAACCTCGGCGATTTTGCCTTCAACCAGCCTCCTCTCAATTTCCCCTCACCCTAACCCTCTCCCGCGAGGAGAGGGAATTAAGCGGGTACAGACCAAAACTCCCTCGCCCTCTGGGAGAGGGTCGAGGTGAGGGTGCCAATATTGTAAGGGGCAGAGGGGCTGACAAAGCCTTTTTCAACAGTCCTGTTGGAGGAATAAATGTTGGGGGCAATTCATGAATTTTCCCTACCTCTCAGGGGATTAAACAGAGCATTGTCCCTAAGTAGCAGTAGCTAGGCCGGCTACCAGCTTGCTCATCAGCGTATGTCCCTGCTCGATGAAGAGCTTTTTCTTTGCCTCGGCTTCGCTGAAGGTAGTGGCGCCATTGCTGGCGAAACCGGGGCCATACAGCAGGAACGGGACAGGGTCTGGCACATGGGTTTGAATTTGGATTGGGGTGGGGTGGTCGGGCATCACCAGAAGGCGAAAGTTGCGTCTGGAGAGGAATCGTCCAATCACCTCCTGGTCTATCTGCTCGATGGCCTTCACCTTTTCTTCGATGGAACCGGAGTGGCCCGCCTCATCCGGCGCTTCTATGTGTAGGATAGCCATGTCATGCAGTCGCAGCGCCTTCAGAGCGCCCTCGGCCTGGGCGGCGTAGTCGTTGTCCAGGCCGGCGGTGACGCCTGGGATATCCAGAACATCAATCCTGGCCAATTGCGCCAGGCCCCGCAGCAGGTCAACCGCGGAGTTGAGGCCCGCCTTCAGCCCATAGACTTCCTGAAAAGGGGGCAGGTCGGGCGCTCTCTTACTACCCCAGAATAGCCAGGCCATAGTGGCCGGGATATCGCCGCGGGCGCGCCGTGCCACATTGACCGGGTGCTCCCTCAACACTTCTTCCGAGCGGGACATCAGCTCTCTGAGGAACTGGCTCCCTGGCCCCTGGGGAAGGAATCCGGCGATAGGCTTGCCGGTGATGTCATGGGGAGGGGTGCAAAGCGCCTGGATAGTGTCGGGGTGGTCTTTTAGGACACAGATGTGCCTGTAGCCCACGCCGGGATAGAAGCGTATCGTGTCGCTGCCCAGCGTCTGCTGTAAAGCGGCTATCAAGGGATGTGACTCCTGGTCGCTGATCTGGCCGGAGCTATAGCTCAGCATTTTGCCATCGCGGACGGCCACCAGATTGCAGCGGAAGGCCACCTCCGAGTCTTTCAAGGACAGCCCCAGACTTCTGGCCTCAATGGCCCCGCGGCCGCTGTAGTATAGCCTGGGGTCATAGCCCAGGATAGATAGACAAGCGCAGGCGCTGCTAGGCTCCATGCCCTCAGGGACAGTGCGGGCCAGCCCCAGCACTCCCTGCCTGGCCAACATGTCCAGGTTGGGCTTATGGGCCAGCTCCAGGCAGGTGCGGCCATCTCTGCTAGGCAGCGGCCAGCCGGAAGCACCATCCATTATCAGCACAACATATTTCATAGCTAGATTAGTATAGCCCTGTACAAGCCCGTAGTGCAAGAAAAAGTTAGGGTAGGATAGGGAAGGTAAAGCGGCATGTGAAACTTAACAGACGGTTATTGTGCTCCTACAATTGTGAATGGTGTATAATGGAATCGGCTAGGTCTCGTAGTGAGACATGAATTTGGGGAGGATGTAATGTGGTTTGACAGTATAGGAAAGTGCTGCCAACAAGTAGAGTCGTTCTTCGCGGGAAGCCTTTCAACGCTATGAACTGAAGGTGTTAGTCTGGTTATTATGGGCTATCCGCAGAATTAACCATTTGGGGAGGGAACCGTGGATAAGCCATCGAACCCAGAGGATTATATTGAATGGTGGAACAAGCGGTCTGATGTGAAGATAGACAAAGCAGCCGAGGGACAATATACATATGTATCAACGTTCGTCAAATACAACTTTGAGAACTCAAGAGGATGGAAGGAACTCATACATCAATTACACAATTACGATGCGGAGTACCAGCGAAGGTATGGATACGACCTACTTATGAAAAGACCAGAGGACATCAAACTGGATATTAAAGAATGGGGGAGCTTCCTATCAAAAGTATGGAGGAAGAATGTAGTTAACAATAAAAACTGGGATAAGGAAGAGATTCAACCGGATGGAGGCTGGGTCACACCACTCAACTGGTTTGAGAGAATCAATGATATTGTGAGGACTAGAGTAGTCGTAAAGTACTTCGACGGAGTAGGTCTTCTGCTCGACAAAATGTGCGACCACTTTAGAAACTATGAATGTGAGTGCATACCAGACTGGGAAGCAAGGGAAGAGGGGTACTACGCTGCACATCTAAACTTAGTAAGAGATTACGAGCTTTTGTTCGGGCTGGAAACTAAAAAGAAGAGCATACGTGTTGAGATACAAGTGACGACACAAATGAAAGATGTGATTGGTGCATTGACCCATAAGTACTATGCAGAGAAAAGGATGAGATTGGAGTTGCCAGAAGAGAAATGGCAGTGGGACTACAATTGTGATGAATTTGCTCCTAACTACATCGGACATATTGTACACTATGTTGAAGGGGCGATAATGGCAATTAGAGATAGGGGGCAAGTCAATGGAAAAAATCGATAAACTAGAGTGGCCAACGATTGAAGGTTATCTGGAAAGGCTCCGAATGCAGGCTGATGTTGATATTACACGAGTAAGGGAGATATTCGATTTAGGTAGAAATCTGTGTCCTGAACAGCTAACCGGAATCTTTATTTCTAACTATGTAGAAAGCGATGGGAAGCAACAATTTAAAGACTTATGGCTCTTTTCCGAAAACTATGTAATAGAGGTCCTCAATTTTTCCAAGTCAGAAATGCCCAAAGCAGAGATGACGATATTCAGTCATAATATATGCTTTATTTCTGTAGAAGCTAAGAATTACGACTTCTCAAAGACGGCGACAGACGATTCCAGACTACATATCTACTTCCATGCCCGGAGCCTATTCCGATGTGATTTCACAGCCTTTGGACAAAATTGCGACACTTTGAAAAGCATCTTTGAGAAGTACATAAAGAGCAATCTAGCTAGAGGGGAAACGTCAGGTTTGTTATAGTAGCAAGGATTTTGTCCCTGCCGGATATTTAATTGAAAGTTACAATCCTTACCTCTTCGTCAACCTTGACTATCCTGTAATGTTGCTGGTATTAGTTAGATAGCCTGGTCTCTGGTAAGCACCAGTTTGCTTGACAGTGGTACTTTTCATAGCTACAATAATCGTGCGTGGCAGCGTAGCTCAGTGGCAGAGCAGGGGACTCATAAGCCCTTGGTCACTGGTTCAAATCCAGTCGCTGCCACTTTTTATTATTGGTGGTTTTACAAAATGAGGCAAAAGAAACAACATAAGAAAATACCCAAGAAATTACCAGACTTTAGCCTAGAAGACATTTTAAATGCGCCCAAACCTAAAGCAGATATTAAACATCTTGATGGTATAGGGTGTCATCATTGTGGTAGCACGAGATTTATATCGAAAGGCGAAATTAAAGTCTTTCGCGGTCAAAGAATGAAGTCATATCATTGCTTCGGTTGCGGGCGTGATTTCTATAAAGGCGAATGATAAAATCTTAAGCCCTTGGCCACTGGTTCAAATCCAGTTGATGCCACCACTTTTTTAAGGAGAGTGCTGAAAAAGTCTTTATCAACCCCCTTCCCCCCACTCTTTGGGGGGATAAAGAAGGGAGATGGGGGACACCCCCAAACCCCCGCCAAAGGGGTTTCACCCCTTTTGGAATCCATATTTTCGTACTTCATGGTGCCCTGTGCAACCGGGCATGGCGGAATTAAGGTGTTTGTACCAGAAAGTCCAAGCCACACCGCCCAGCATATTCTTTGATAGTATCGATAGTCGGTTCTGTTGGAAGCGTGATATTGACTCCACCTTGTGGTGTTTGCTCTCGCAGCCCAGCAAGCCAGAAGACCTCCTCATTCTGAGGAAGCTTACTAAGAACGGTTTCTATTGCGTCTACACCTACCACCTGTATTTGCACCCATCCAGCTTCAGAGATAAAATCCTCGTTAGAAGTTATTTCTTCTAGCGTTTTGTTGCGATTAGTGCCTGTAATCAAAGTGAAGTGCCATCGGCTATCTTCTGGCCACGAATACAGCTCGTATCCTTTCATAGAACTGGGCAGGGCATATACCCTGGATATTGTTAAGGCGGTAATTAATTTGCCGGCTTTCTCAAAAGCATCTATGATTTCCGGTTTATTCCTGGGGTCTTCACCGCCGTAAAAAGATGAGGAGGGATAACCAAGCTCAAGGGTTACAATGTAAGGCTCTGATGAACTGTACGGCTTCCAGATGGTAACCCCGTCAAATGATTGGGAGGACATTGGAGTCCAGAAAGCACCCCAATATACAGGGTTCTTATCAACGCAGACTAAAAAGGACTTTCCGCTGGTGGGCACTTCCAGTTGAGAGATACGCTCAAAAGCACTCTGAGTAAGCTTCAGTTCATGGGTTTGCTCATTATACGTAATAATGTCATTTATTCCGATAATAGACTGGTCCGCAAGCTCTACATGGCTTAGAGCTTCCATCTGGGCAGGAGGAATATCTTCCTTGGTTAAATATATCGCAAATCCTTCACCTTTTGAGGAAGTGCAACCGCTTGATATGATAACAGCGCCGACCATGATGAGCGCAGTTAGTTTTGCGGTTATACGGCAAATTGACTTTTTCATCCGCTCTTCCTCTAATTATGTATAACGTAAGAAGAAGGTTTAAGATATTATCCCACACCATACAAGAACTCACTATATCTAAACTTGAAGGTTGAATCTCGCTTGAAAGGTTCTACCTATTGATACCTCAGCTCCAAATTAGAATCCAAGCCACAAGTTACCTCCGAAAATAGCTCTTTCAGCCCCCTTGATCCCCCACTCTTGGGGGAATTAGGAGAAATATGGGGGACACCCCCAAACCCCCGGCAGGATGTATCCTGCACCTCTTCTTGGGGTGAATTTGGAGGTTGAGGGTGTCATTCCCTGGGCCCCTTGTGGAATCCCCATTTTCATAATTCATGGTGCTGGTGGCAAGCCAGCACGGCGGATTCGGCTCAAACGGCGACCACTTCCTTGAACCCGGGTATTTTTGTGCTTAGCTCCTCATCAAGCAGGTCCATAACCACTTCTTTGCGCACGGCAGGGCCACAAGACGGTACAAATATCTTCACCTTCACCACACCCTGACTTACGTCCACCAATGAGACGACAGTGCCTCCCAGACCTGGTCCAAGTTTGGATATAATTTGCTCCACTTTTGCTCGCATTATCTGTCTCCTATTGAGAGTGCTGAAAAAGTCTTAATCAGCCCCCTTAATCCCCCAATCTTGGGGGAAGTTTGAATCTGGGGGGCACCCCCATCCGCCTCAGGCGGACCGCCAGGAAGTTTCCTGGACCTCTTTTTAAGCTTCAGCAATCTCCTATTGTAGGTAGCGTCTTAGCTTATCATAAGCCAGCCGGAAGCACTAGAGTAAACTTACTGCAAGGCCGCTGATCCTGTGAGTGGAGATGATCTATCTTGTACTACCTCTTAACTGAGTATTGATAGGGTATAAACGCGAGCCCGGTAGGAAGATATCAGGAGTTGGACCGCATTTCACAATGGCTGCGGAACAAAACATCTTTTTCTGACGTCTTAAACTAACAGAGAAGGGAATCAGTTGGGACTTCGTTTCAAAGAATTGTACGAGGTGATGCATGAAAAGGGTCTCGGCCCTTGTTATCGGATTGATTCTTGTGATAGGCATAGTTGTGGGGGTTGTGGCATGCGGCAAATCGGGTAACAATAGTACTGAAGTCCCAAAGCAAGTATCTGTGGAGGTCTCAAATGATGAATTTCAGACGGCGTCGGCGAGTACTGGCGGGAGTGTTAGTAAGGCCATTGAAGTTGCCTCTGGCGATTCCATCGTGGTTACACTATGGTCTAATAAAACCACTGGCTTCAGTTGGTCAGAGTCGGCCACAATTAGCGACCCAGGTGTGCTACAGCAGACCAATCACGAGTATGTGGCTCCGGAAACGGGATTAATGGGTGCTGCCGGTAAAGAGGTGTGGACTTTCAAGGCATCAAAGGCAGGCACCAGTGAGGTGAGCATGGAGTACAGTCAACCCTGGGAAGGTGGCCAGAAAAATGTCTACGGATTCTCTCTGACGGTGACTGTCAAATAGTATCAGATCACTCACCAATAGACGCATTTTGAATCTGCCTGAAAAGTGGTAGATGTTCAGAATACTTCAACAAAAATGATTCTTTCAACCCCCTTAATCCCCCACTCTTGGGGGACACCCCCATCCGCCGGTGGCGGACCGGCAGGATGTATCCTGCACCTCTTATTCAACATTGACTGTTAGCCAGGTCTAGTGTAGAATGGGGCAAGTTAAAAAAA
>Ga0209777_10008207_pt1 | contig 11464 bp, 7 predicted proteins | sample FrelakmetHBP12HB_FD_187147 | JGI IMG/M metagenome (GOLD analysis project Ga0209777, IMG submission 187147) | Freshwater lake sediment microbial communities from the University of Notre Dame, USA, for methane emissions studies -HBP12 HB (SPAdes)... | ecosystem: Environmental > Aquatic >...
TAAGGACCTTCACGGTCGGCCTTATTTCCCGGCCGGGAAGGTCCTTATCGACGATGTCGATCCGCGTTTCGAGAACCTCGACGATGCGCTTTCCGCAGGCCTCGGCCCGGGCAAAGAGGATGAAAACCATGGAAAAGATGATGATGCTGAAGAGGATCTCCATGATGTAGCTGATGAAGCTGAGGAGCTGGCCCGTCCCCATGCCTCCGGCGTGGACCATCCGGCCGCCCAGCCAGATCACCGCGATCATGGCCCCGTTCATGATGAAGATCAGCATCGGGAACATCATGCTGATGAGGTTGCCCGCGCGGATCGCGGCCGCGGTGAGCTCGTCGTTCGATTTCCGAAACTTGAGCTTCTCGTGGGGCTCGCGGACGAAGGCCTTCACCCCGCGGATGGCGATGAGGTTCTCCTGGACGGTCCCGTTGAGCCCGTCGATTCGGGCCTGCACGGCGAAAAACAGGTGTTCCGCCTTCCTCAGGATCAGGGAGATGCCGAGGGCAAGGAAGGGGATGGCGACGACGAGCACGAGGGAGAGCCGGGCGTTGATGCTCACGGCGAAAATCGTGGCTGAAACGAGCATGAGCGGAGCCCGAAGCAGCATCCGCAGGCACATCAGAACCGTGATTTGCAGCTGCCCGACGTCGCTGGTCAGGCGCGTCACCAGGGAGGGGGCGCTGAAACGGTCGATGTTGGCAAAGGAGAAGGACTGGATCTTGTCGAAGAGCGCCTTGCGGAGGTTGGCCCCGAAGCCCTGGGCCGCTTCGGCCGAAAATTTCATATTGAACGCACCAAAGGCGATGCAGGTCAGGGAGAGGAGCACCATGAGGGCGCCCGTTCTTCCGATGTAGCCCATGTCCCTGCGCCCCACGCCGAGGTCCACGATCCGGCCCATGAGCGTCGGGACGAGCATCGTGCAGATAACATCGCCCGTCATGAGGGCGACGCAGAGAAGGACGTATTTCCCGTACTTCCCGAGATGCCCGAGCAGCTTTCGAATCATGCCTTTCCGTTTCCAGGAATTTTATATTCGGCCGCGTCCGCCCGCGAATCGGAATTCACAGCGATTTCCAATCTCGCTTCCGGAGAGAAAGCATAAATTTCAGGTTGGAGGATGTCAAGTTTTAGATCTAGGTTTGCCGGTTATCGCGACGTTCGGCTAAAAATAAACAGGCCGCGTAAATTTGAACGAAAATGAATGATTATTCCCGATATTCAAGCAGCCCGGATTATCCCCATCTTCCCGGGATCGCGGTTCCGCATTTCGGACATTTCCCGGCGGAGAGATGGTTTTCCTCGATGGAAAAGCCCAGGCGCTTGACCAGGAGCGTTTGGCAGGACGGACAATACGTATCCTGGCCGCCGATGCCCGGGACATTTCCAATATAGACGTATTTCATCCCGGCCTTGACCGCGATCTCTTTCGCCTTCGTCAACGTCGCCACCGGTGTGGGAGACAGTCGGGTCAGCTTGTACAGCGGCTGGAACCGGCTGAAATGAAGGGGAACGTCGGTGAATCCTTCTTTCGCCAGCCAGGCGGACATGGTCGCGATCAGGTCGAAATCGTCCGTCCAGCTGGGAACGACGAGGTTCGTGATCTCCAGCCAGACGCCCTGTTGCTTCATCGTCTTGAGCGTCTCCAGAACCGGCTCGATCTTCCCCCCGGTGAGCTTCAGGTGGATATCCGGGTCGAAGCATTTAAGGTCGATGTTGGCCGCGTCGATGACCGGGCAGAGCTCGAGCAGCGGTTTCGGGTTGATGTACCCGTTGGAGACCATGATGTTCTTGAGGCCGCTTTTCCGGGCCAGGGTCGCCGTGTCCCGCATATACTCGAAAAACGTGACCGGCTCGGAATACGTGTAGGCGATGGATCGGCACGACTCGCGGGCGGCCGCGGAAACGACCGCCTCAGGATCGGCCGCATCGTTTTGCGTTTCCGTAGGACTGACCTGGCTGATCTCCCAGTTCTGACAATACAAGCAGGCGAAATTACAGCCGGCCGTAGCGATGCTGAAAGCGAGGGATCCCGGGTAAAAATGCAGCAGCGGTTTCTTTTCGACCGGATCCACGTGAACGGCGCAGGGGTTTCCGTAAGCCATCGTCTGCAATTTGCCGCCCTTGGCTATCCGGTTATGGCATTGGCTGAGCTCCCCGTCTTTCAGGGTGCATTCGTTGGGACAAATCAGGCATTTGACGCCGCGCGGCGTCTCGCTGTAATGGCTGGCTTCCCGTTCCGAGACGGGATTTTTATCGCCCGCGGCGACCTTGCCCAATTCGGCGGCCGCCGCCGGATTCCACCGACAGAAAAGACAGGACCCTCCGGCCGCCAGGACGCCTTTTAAGAATTCCCGCTTTTTCATTTCGATAAAATCCTTCCCGTACGCGAGCCCGCGCCGACGATCGCCCAGGCCAAGATTCCGGCCGCCGCCATGGCCAACAAGGCCGCCTGAAGACCCGCCAGAGGAATAACGACCAAAGGAAATCCGATGGCTCCGACCGCCGAACCGAGAAGGTCGTATCCGTACAGCCGATCCTGGCGGCCGGTGTCTTTTTCGAGCCTGATGGACAAACCGGCGAAGCACGCCCCGACGGACGCGGCCATAGCGAAATCGGCCGTCAGCAAGACCGTCATTTTCGGCAGAGCGGGCCCGCCCCCCCCGGCCAACCGGGGTAAAAGCGCGGCGATGAGGCCTGAAATCGCGATAAAGATCAGCAGCGGCGTTCCGGCGACGGATGATCCGCCCTTTTTGAAAAGGCGTGGGCCGAAGAGACTTCCCGCGGCCAGGCCGATCATAAACACACCTAGAAACAGCCCGGTCCATTGATAAAGCGCGCCGGCGACGATTTGAACCAGCAGCAACAACGTGACGGTCCAACCCGAGGACGCCGCGCCCACGAGAAACATGCCGGCCAGGAGCGATCTCCCGGCAAGCATCGCCCCCAGGATCAGGACGGCCAAGACGATCCCGCCGGCCAACAGCCCGTTCTGCGGGAAACGGCCGAGCCACCATCGGATCTGGTTGAGAAAGGCCGCCGGCTTCAAATCGGAGTTGGCGGCCGGGGCGGTGCCGACGGACCGGTTGACCTGCTCCATCCGCTCGCGGAAGAGGCTTTCGACGAAATACCCTTCGTTGACATAGCGGTTGGAAATCCCGCGCCGGCGCAGCTCAGCCGGAACATCCGTATTCAATGGCCGATCGGCCATTATGAGATAGCTGTTTTCGCCGGGAAAAATCGCCGCATTCAGGAAACTCTCGCGGGCGGCGGCCACGACCGGGCCCAGGGTCGCCGCGGCGTTGGCGGAGACATAGTTGGCCGTGCCCGGAAGGACGGCCGCGGCTACACCTCCCGCCGTAAGAATTTTTTTGACCCGCCGGAAAAAATCGGCGGTGTAAAAACGGTTGAGCTGAAGGGTTTGCGGGCCGGGCAGATCAATCAGGACGGCGTCATATCGGGCTTCGTCCGCTTCGATCCGCCGGGCCGGAGTTTTTCGGATCAAGCGCGTCCCGGGGAAACCGGAGGTCAGCCCCAACCTCCCGGCCAGCCGGATGAGCTGGGGATCGGGCTCCACGAAATCGACTTGGCGGCACCCGTATTTGGCCAATTCGTCCGACAAACCGGCCAGCAATCCGCCCAGGACCAGAACGCGATCCGGACGATCGGACTGGACCAGGGCGAAGGCGGTCAATTCCTCGTTGACGATCACGTTCCCCGAGGCATGGACGAGGACGCCGTTATCATAAACGTTGACCTGGTCGCCCGTCCTCGTGACCGTCAGCCGCCCCGAGCTGCCGGACGCCGTCCCGATGATTTTCTCGTTCGGGTGCGTCCATTTGAGGAAAAACCGGTCGACGGATGCGGCTTGAACGAACACGGCCAGGGCCAGCATCGCCGCCGGAAAAATCCAGCGGGCTCGGCCGCCGGATGTTTGGGCCGCCGCGATCAGGAAAAGAAGGCCCGCCGACGCTAAAAGGACGATCGTCAGGGACGGCAGGCCCGTCAGGACGACCGCCGTGCAAAAAACGCCGCCGGCGGCGCCGCCGACGCTTTCCCACCCGTAAACCGTACGCAGCGGCCGGCCTTCCGTCCGAAGCAGGCGGGCCGTCCAGGTGAAGGAAAAGCCGTTGAGGAAGCAAAACGGCAGAAGAACGAAGGCTAGAAACCCGGCCATGGCCGCCGGCCCGGCTTCGATCCCCGGCGCGAACAAAAAACTCCTCAGGTAAAACATCAGCGGGAACAGGACCAGGGGAACGACGAGAAGAGTTCGGACCAGAACCGAAGCGTTCCGTCCGAAGTTGCCGGGCGCCGTCCGGCCCGCAAGGCGGGCGGTCGAACCGGCCAGCGATCCGGCTCCCGTAAGAAAAAGCCAGAGGAAGGCGATCAGCGAGGTCGTCAGCTCGTTGCCTTCAAAAAGGGTTAAAAAATCGCGAATGACGAGGGTCTGGACAAGAATACCGGAAAATCCGATGGCGAATGGAAGAACCGAAAGCGCCTTTTCCGGCGGTGCGGCGAGCGCGGCCGAAAGAGGCGTCCCCCCCGGCGGAAGCGAGACGGTCCCGGCGGCCGCGGCCCTGCGCTTGCGGCGGCGGAAATAATAAGACCAATGCCAGAGGAAATGAAAGACCCCGACCAGGCTCATTCCGATTCCGAAATTGACGTGCCATTTCAGCACTTTTTCCGTCCAGGGAACGTTCAGCTTATAGTTGACCTGGACGGCCATCAGAAGGCCGAGGACCGCGGTCCCGAGAAAAACCGCCAGAAGGGCGTAATTCCAGATCTTCCGATGGGCGGCCTTCGAGAGAACGTCCAGGCGGCTGAACATCAGGCTGATTCCATAAAGCAGGAACAAAAATAAACCGATAGGAATCAGACCGTAGGGAGAGTTCATCGCGTTCTATCGCGCCGGTTCTTCAAAAATGATCGCCTCAAAGACATAAACGTCCGCCTGCTTCCACTCGTTCCACCCGAGGCCGGCCTTGTCCTGGGCGCAATGGCCCAGGAATTCCTCAAGGGTCCAGCCCGTCTCGGTCGCGACCTGCGGCAGGAACGTCCCGTTCTGATAACCCTTTTGGATATAAATGCCGTCTTTGCCGAGCCGGATTTCCCGGACGTCCTTGATCTTCCGCCTCGGGGTAAGGACGGAAATCTCGATCTGGATGTCTTTCAGCTCGCCGGGGCGGACGGGCGAAAAGCGGGTGTCCTTGATCGAGGACGCCACGGCCATCTGTTGGACGACCTCGTACAACGGCATGATCGGCTCAAACATCCCGATGCATCCGCGAAGCTCGCCGTTTTCCCGCAGGGTGACGAAGGCCCCCGCCTTTTCCGTCAGGGCGGGACCGTAGTCCCGGGGTTTCAATTCGGGGACATCGCCGGTGCGGACCAGCGATTCGATTGTCTGGCGGGCGAGGCGCAGAAGCGTCGTCCGGTCCGCCGCCGAAAGCTCAAACGCCGGTTCGGCCGCGGCGGCTTCTTCAGAAACGGCGATCGCGTTGTAGCCGACCACCCGCGACTTGTCCCCGTAGGTCGCGATGTCGCCGGAATTCTGAAAGTCGATCCGGGTGAATTTCAAGCCCGGCGTTCCTTCCGCCAGAAAAAGGAGCGTCAGCCCCGCCGGCCAGGCGCACATGCTGGTGACCAGGTTGGGGATGCGGCGCCGATCGTTGTCCTGAAGGGCCTCTAAAAAGCGGGCGGGCGAGCCGGAGCAGAACGCCTCGGCCGTCGCCGCATCGGCTTTTTGCGCGTCCTCGTACGCCGGGTAATGGGAAAAATCGGAGCTGACGACAAACAGGTTGTCCGCGGTGAAATACGGTTTCAGGGCGTCCGCGATCCCCCGGCAGACGGAAGGTTCCTGGGTTCCCAAGACGATCGGCACGATCTTGAACGGCTTCCTCAAGACGGTTTGGAGGAACGGCAGCTGGACTTCGACGCTGTGTTCCTGGAAATGGGCCTCGGGGTCGTCCGTGAAAAATTCCCGGTTTTTCGCCAACGCGGCCGAAACCTCCCGATCCACAACGACGGTTCCCAGGGGCATTCGGTAATCACCCCGGACATACACCGAGGCCTTGCCGAATTCGAGATGGTGGGAGGACGCGAGAATGAATACCCGCTGATAGGGATGATCGGGATTGACTTGGTTATACCCGGACGCGGCGACTCCCCCGGAAAAGACATATCCCGCGTGGGGGACGACGAGCGCCCGGAGGGTCCCGGGGAGCGGCCCCTTTTTCCCGGCCGCCAGGAACGCGTCGACCATCCGCTGAAGCTCGCCCGGATCCGCGGGATAGAATGACCCGGCCACGGCCGGTTCCCTGATTTGATCGGTCGCCTGGGCCTTCATGAGGCCGCCGCCGGGGAAAACAAGGAAAAGGACCAGGCCCAAAAGAGCCGACGCGGAGATAATCTCATTTCGTCCCTTCATGAATCGAGATTAGACCCGACCCGCCCCGCTGTCAAGACGCCTTGACACCAGTCCCGGCTCGGCATAAAAAGATAGCCACACCGAAAACGAAGGATCATCGGAGAGATGAAGATGAAAAATTTTTCCCGCAGACGGTTGGCCCTCTGGGCGGGCGTCGGACTTCTTGTTTTCTCGACGGCGTGCCGAAGCGCTTCGGAACAACGGACCCTCTCCCGCGCCGTGCTCGAAGATAAAATCCGCGGCGGCTGGGCCGGAAAAATGATCGGCGTTTCTTTCGGCGCCCCCGTCGAATTCGAGGCCCAGGGAAAAATTGATGAAGCTCCCCTGCCATGGTCCCCCGAGCGCGTCGCCAACGCCCTGGAACAAGATGATCTTTACGTCGGCATGACCATGTCCGAAACCATGGACCGTCTCGGATTGGAGGCGACGGTCGTCGATTACGGCGAAGCGTTCAAGGTGAGCAAGTACGGCCTCTGTCATGCCAATGCCGCCGCCCGGCGCCTGCTCAACATGGGCATCCCGGCTCCGTTGTCCGGCGATCCGAAATATAATTCTCACGCAAACGATATCGATTTTCAGATCGAAGCCGATTTTATCGGCCTGATGTGTCCCGGGCTCCCCCAATTCGCCCTCCTTTATTCCGCACGGGTCGGCCGGGTGATGAACTACGGCGACGGTCTCTATGGAGGCATTTGGTTGAATGGAATGTATGCCGAAGCTTTTTTTGAGAGCGATCCACGCAAAGTGGTTGAAGCCGGGCTGGCCTGCCTTCCCTCCCAAAGCAGCTACGCCGCGATCCTCCGCGACGTCCTGGATTGGACTCGGCCGGGCGAAGACTGGCGCCGGGTTTGGGAACGGTTGGAAGTGAAGTGGGACAAGGATGATTCCTGTCCCGACGGGGCCGGTCGATCTTTCAATATCGACGCCAAGCTCAACGGCGCCTACGTCGCCCTGGCCCTCCTCATGGGCGAGGGAGACTTCGACAAGACCCTGGAAATCGCCGCCCGCGCCGGCCAGGACAGCGATTGCAATCCTTCCTCCGCCGCCGGCGTCCTGGGCGTGATCAAAGGCTACGCCGCCATCCCCGATAAGTGGAAAAGCGGGATTCCCGCCATTGCCGACCGCAAATTTGAATTCACTCAATCCAGCTATAGCGACATCTGCCGGGCGACGCTGAGCCGGGCTTTGACGCTTGTCAAACGGGCCGGGGGCCGCGTGTCGGGGGATGTCCTACGGATCCCGGTTCAAGCTCCCGTCCCGGCCGAATTGGAACAGTGGGAGATGGGGGTCAAGGCCGAGCGGATCGGCCCGAAGTCCGCCGCCTTTCAATGGAAAGGCCGTTGGACCCCCGTTCCCAACGGGGTTGAAGCCGAGCCGGCCGCGGAAGTGACGTTTCAATTCGCCGGCGCCGCCGTCGCCTTCCAGGGAGATTACCTCCCGGATGGAGGACGAGCCGATGTCTACCTGGACGGCGAGCTCCAGGCCCGCGGTATCGACGCCTACCTCATGCAAAGCGCGTGCGACAACGTCCTCTGGCACGCCTATGGTTTGAAGCCCGGAGCCCACACCCTGCGGATCGTCATTCGGAACGATGCCGACCCGCGTTCCAAGGGGAAAAAGCTGATCATCCAAAACGCGGTCGTGTACCAGGCGGCCTCATCCCCTTCTCCCGGGCTCTCCTGATTTACTTGCCCGAGCGCTTTTTCTTCCGGCCGAGGATGCCGCCGCTCAAAAAGAGGCCGGCCCCGACGACGAAACCGAAGTTATACCAGCCGCCGTTGTTGTGGACTTCATACAGCCGGACGGTTTTACTGAACAGCGAAATGATGAACGTGATCGGGGAAATCAGGCCGTGCCAGATCCCGAGCCAGAATCCGGCGACTTTCCCCGCGGAATCCGGAGTTTTTTCCGCGGCGTTCGGCCCGGGAGCGCAGCCCCAGGCGGAAAGAGCGACGACCACGATCAAAACGGCAACGACGACGGAAGCGATTTTCATGTTCCCTCCTCGATTTTTTTCCTTATCATAAACGGACGCCGAATTCGCGTCAATGCGATCTTTTCCGGTAAGGCGAACGCGCGGAAAGCGTTCCGAGCGTTCGTTTTGGATTGACCTCCTTATCCGTTGTCCCTATACTTGGTTTCGAAAAAAGGAAAATTCCCGTTTTCCCTGGAAAAAGAATTTTTCCGTGAGAGATACCCGCGCTGCAAATAAGCCGGCGGGGGCCGGTTCCCGGGTGGGAAGAAAGCCGCCGCTTGATTCGTCTTAATGATGAATCACGAAGGATTCATCCGAAGCAAACCGATGAACGCGCGATCCCTCGGAACAGCGGCCGGGAAGAGCCCGGCGGGGCTTGTCTGGGGAGTCGTCCATCTTTTCATCCTGGTCTTCGCCGTCTGGCTGGTCTCCCCCCTCATCGTCATCGACGCCTCGGATTACCTGGTCAAGAACTCTTACGGGCTTCGCCTCGCCCTGGGGCTCCTGATCTTCCTCATCTATATCGGGAAATGGTCGTTTGACATTTTTGCGCCGCAGGGGCTGGCCCGGAAGGTGTCGCGGTTGCGGAGCTTCGCCCTGGTCCTTTACATTATTATCGTCGTCTCCTTCATGATCTACATTGTCGCCCAGGCGGCCGCCCTTTTCCTTCGTTCCGGGATTCAGCAGGATGAAACCGGCCAGGTCGCGTCGCTCACGGTCCCCGTCTTTGCCGCCCCCCTTCAGGAGCGGCCGCTGCTTCACTTCCCGGCTGAAGCGGAAGACAGGGGACCATTTTCCTGAAATCCATATTTAGACTGAATTTTTTTCGATCGACCCTCCCTCCCGGATGCCCGGACCGGCGGAAACAGGAATTAGCGAAGGCTTCTCCTTGAACAGGCCGGGGCTTGATTATTCTCCCAAAATAAGTATAGTTTTCGCATTCCGCCGTTTTCGGGCGGCAGAAAAGATCTGTATTGAAGGAGGAATCATGAAGAAGGTTATTCTCACTCTCGGACTCGGCCTGATCCTGTTGGGCGCGGCCCAGGCGGCCATCGTGACCAACACGAACCAGAGCGCGGCGTGGATCCGGATGTTGTCCCGAAACGCTACGACGGATATCGACGCCGTCTATTACAACCCGGCGGGACTCGTCAAACTGACCGACGGCTGGCATTTTTATCTGGCCAACGAGACGATCTTCCAGAAAAAGACTGTCGTCAATGAATTTCCGCTCCTCAACAACGGCACATACGAAGGCAAGGTCAATGTCCCGATTTACCCCGACGTCTACGTGGCCTGGAAGAAGGGCAACATCGCCGTTTCGCTCGGTTTCGGACCCAACGCCGGCGGCGGCGCGGCCGATTTCACAACCGGCCTCCCCTCGTTTGAAATCCCAATCTCCATGCTCGCAGCCGGGTTCAGGGCGTTGGGCGTGAGCAAATACTCGACTGATATCGCCTTCAAGGGAAGCTCGATATTCCTGGGGTACCAGGCCAACGTTTCCTACGCTTTGGACGACACGTTCTCCCTGGCTTTCGGGCTCCGCTATATTGCGGCGAAAAATACCTATACGGGCCACCTGAACTCCATCATGGTCAACCCGAATTACCCCGCTCTGGGTTTCACCGGGGCGATGATGTCGGCCAAGACGTTTTTCGAGACCCTCGGCGCCTATGGTGTTTTAAATCCCGCGGTCGCGGCGTACTACGCCGCCGCGGTCTCCGACAAGTCCGTCGATGCCGAGCAGACGGGTTCGGGCCTCACTCCCATCCTCAGCCTCCACGTGACTCCGGTCCCCGAGCTCAACCTCAGTCTCCGGTACGAATTCAACACCAAGCTCGAGCTGACGAATAAAACGACCATGGACCCGACGGGGTTGTTCCCTGACGGAGTGAAAACGAGAAGCGACATCCCGGGCTTCTTCGCCCTCGGGGCCGACTACGCCCTCACCCCGCATTTTCGAGCCTCGCTGTCCTTCAGCTATTATTTCGACAAGAGCGCCAACTGGGAAGGCCGGCAAAAGCTTCTCGATAAAAATTCTTACGACGCCGCCCTCGGCCTGGAATACGACGTCACCGACATGATCACGGTCAGCGCCGGGTACCAGAGATCTTCCGTCAGCGTCACGGACAACTACCAGTCCGACATGAGCAACGATCTGAGCGCCAATACGTTCGGTTTCGGCGGCCGGATCAAGCTGAACCCCAACTTCGATATCGATCTCGGCGCCCTGATTGTCTCGTACGAAGACTACAGCAAGAACATCCCCTATCCGGCGCTGGGGGCCTCTTATCGCGAAACATACAAGCGCACGACCACCCTGTTCTCCATCGGCGTCGGATATCATTTCGGCGGGCAAGTCCAGGAATAAGCCGGGAAACGGCGCGGGTTCTCGACGTCATTCGCGGGCGGGAGGGTTTTCCCCTCCCGCCCGTTTTTTTTCTTCAAGATGGTCAGATGGGGACAGATTACTCAACCCCCAAACTCCACGAGAACGATTATATTGCATCGGATTGGATATCGGAGTTTGGGGGTTGAGTAATCTGTCCCTTTTCCTCCTTTAAGAATCGCGAGGAGTGTCCTGATTCACGTGGTTCATGTAGGATCATCCTTACTCCCAAAGGTCGTGTAGGATGAAAAGCAGGCTGTTTCAGGGAATTAAGCTAAAGGGGGTAAAAAGGAGGGGTTCCTGTCCAGCCTGCAAAACAGGATTGGGTGTAATATAACCTATCGTATTAATAAAGTCAAGAGCACTCCGAATTTTCCGATATATGTTGACACTCGGCCGCGTGTTTTGATATTTTTCTCTCTCCATGTACTTCATCGTCGGGATACTCCTCGGATTCGTCGCCGCCATCCCCCTGGGGCCGGTCAACGCGTTCGTCATTTCCCAGTCGATGAAGCGCAACTTTTCCCATGGGTTCGTGGCCGGGATAACCGCGGCCGTCCTGGATTTCACGTATTGCCTGATCGCCCTTCTCGGGCTCTCCTTGATTACGGACAACATCGCCCGGTACCAGGTTCCCCTGAAAATTGTCGCCGGGGCGATCATGCTCGTCGTCGCCGGG
>Ga0209777_10008208_pt1 | contig 11464 bp, 10 predicted proteins | sample FrelakmetHBP12HB_FD_187147 | JGI IMG/M metagenome (GOLD analysis project Ga0209777, IMG submission 187147) | Freshwater lake sediment microbial communities from the University of Notre Dame, USA, for methane emissions studies -HBP12 HB (SPAdes)... | ecosystem: Environmental > Aquatic >...
AAATGGACTGGAGTGAAGATTCCTGGCCGTAGGAAACCGTAAGGTCTTTGATCTGAATTTTAGGGGAATGAGTACTTTCCACTGTTATTCAATCCGTAATCCCAAATCTAAAAAAGTGGGAACATAAAATTTTCTTTCGACAGGAATTACAGGATGACCAGGATTTTTCAGCCTTTCTCTCGGAAAGGCTGAAAGAGAAAATCTTTGAAATCCTGTTTGTCCTGTCTGAGAAATATGTAGTCAAATCGACATCCGCAATCCGCAATTCAAAATCGGGCTCATGAGTACTTTTTCATTAAAAACCGCATGGTCATATAGGCACTGATGTTGATGATCAATATGAGCAGGACCAGGATGGCTGCTGTTCCGTAGGCCATAGGCATAGAGATCCCCTCCCGGGCCAAAATATAAAAATGGACAGCCAGAGTTCGACCGGAGTCAAAAATGGAACTCGGAAACCGCAATGAAGATCCGGCGGTAAAGATAATAACTGCCGTTTCACCGACCGAACGGGCAATACTCAAGACGATACCGGTCACAATCCCCGGAAGGGCCGCAGGCAGGACTACGCGGGTAATGGTCTTCCATTTACCTACCCCAAGGGAGAAGGACACTTCTCGAAATTCCCGGGGCACCGCCAGGATCGATTCTTCCGAAGTTCGAATAATCGTCGGAAGCAGCATGGCTGAAAGGGTCAAACCACCGGAAAGCAGACTCCACCCCCAGCCGAAGGCCATGACAAAAATAGCAAATCCAAAAAGACCCAGAATGATGGATGGTATCCCGGCCAGGGATTCGGTCCCGAAACGGATGATCTTGGTTATTAGACCTTCCCGCGTGTATTCGGTAAGAAAGATGGCCGTTCCCAGCCCCAAAGGTGTGGCGAAGAAAAGGGCAATCCCGATCAAATAAATGGTGCTGACGAGAGTGGCCAGAATTCCGCCCGAGCGGCCCATATCGATAGGATTGGTAGATAGAAAGGCCCAGGAGAGCTGAGGGAGCCCATTAAAAAAAATAAAAAAGATAATAAAAATCAGGATACCGATGGTCGATCCGGTCAGGCCCCAGAGAAGGGTCTTGATGAGTTTTTGGTTTAAGATGGGATTAAGGCGCATTATTTTTTCCGCATCAGAAGATTGGCCAGGATGTTGAGAGCCATGATAAAGACAAACAAAATAATTCCGGCCGCAAAAAGGGCGGTTCGATGATCGCCGGCAGAATAGCCCATTTCAAGGGCGATGGTACTGGTCAGGGTCCGCACCGGATCCAGTATGGAAGAGGGTATCTTTAAGGCATTGCCAGCCACCATAATCACGGCCATGGTTTCACCAATAGCCCGGGCCATACCCAGGATGATGGCCGTCACTACTCCGGATCGGGCGGCCGGAAGAATGACCAGCCGTATCGCCTGCCAATGGGTGGCCCCCATGGCCAGGGCCCCTTCTTTGTATAGCAATGGGACGGCTTGAATGGAATCGATGGAAATACTAGTGATGGTCGGGAGGATCATAATAGCCAGAATGATCGAGGCCGCTAAAAGGGACAATCCCGGCCCGCCAAGATATTCACGGATGACCGGAACCAATAAAATGACCCCTAAAAATCCAAAGACTACGGAAGGGATACCGGCCAGGAGTTCAATGGTCGGCTTTAAGAAGACCAGCAGGCGGGGCGGACAAAACTCCGCCAGGGTAATGGCACAGGCTAAAGCTAATGGTACTCCCATGATGATGGATCCGAAGGTAACAGCCAGAGATGAGATGATCATGGATAAGATCCCGAAATGACCTTTGGTCGGAGCCCATTTGGCACTGAAAAGGAAGTCTTTTATACCAGCCTTTAAAATGAGGGGGAGCCCTTCCTTAAAAATGAAGACCGTGATGAGCAATAGGACACCAATAGCGGAGAAGGCCAGGAGCGTCAGGATCTTTTCGATGATTTTTTCTTTCATCCTAAAGGATTCCTACCAAACCTTCTTTTTCCAAAATTTTTTGACCTTCTTTACTTAAGACAAATTCAAGAAACCTTCGGGCCAGGTCTGTGGGTTGACTGGGAAAGACGAAGATAAAAGGCCTGGTTAAGGTGTAACGATTGTTTTTGATGGTGGTCAAATTGGGCAATATCGAGTTGACGGCCAGGGCCTTGACTTGATGGTTGACAATGCCAAAAGAGATATAGCCGATGGCCTGGGGGTTATTGGCAATGATTTCCCGGACCGCACCATTGGAGTCCTGGACCAGGGCTTCATCGGAAATATCCCCTTTTTTCATAACCAGGTTTTCAAAGGAATCCCGAGTCCCGGAACCTTCTTCCCGGTTGACAAAAAAGATCGGTTTGTCCACCCATCCTAAGCAGGACCAGGAGCGAATTTTTCCGGAAAAAATACCCTGAAGTTGTTCAATCGAAATATCATTAACCGGGTTTTGGGGGTGAACAATGACAGCGATCCCGTCTTTGGCAATTATTATCTTGGTTAAGTCTCCTTCGTCGGGATGGAGTTCCCTGGAAGAAGTCCCGATTTGGGCTGCTTTTTCCCGGCAGGCCTTGATCCCGGCAGTGGATCCCCCTCCCTGAACATTGATGATGAGCTTGGGATTGATAGCCATATAGATTTCCGCCAGCTTTTCGGCGAAGGGCTGGACGGAGGTGGAGCCGGCAATGGTTAACGAGTGAGACTGGGTGCCACTTTTTGAAGAACAGCCCAGGGCAATTAAAAAAATCACTAGGCTAAACCCAATAAAGGCCTGTTTGAATCCCATTCGGAAATACCTTTTTATATTAAACCCAAATCCGAGTTAAATAGTTTAATAATTCTGGCGCGCCCGGCCCGACTCGAACGGGCGGCCTGCGGATTCGAAGTCCGACGCTCTATCCGACTGAGCTACGGGCGCACGCAAGGTCACCATACTAAAAAATGGTTTCAAATTCAAGAAAATCAATGTGCTAGTTTCCATCCGGAAATTCGAATTTCCGGATGAAAACTGACCAATTTTCCAATGGTGCAATTAGCAAAAAACCCTTTTAAAAGGGTTTTTTGCTCTATCTGATTGCTAGCAGCTGTATGTGCTCATCCGAGAAATTTCATTTCCGGATGAGCACGAGCTAGATAAAAATAAAGAAAGCCAGTTTAAATAGACAGTTATTCTTCTTGAAACGGGTTATAAGGTATGTTATTTAAAAATATTAGAAGAGTTATTAATCAGGGGGCCTTTTCCATGTTTGTTTTTGGAAATCTATTAATAGCGGTAGCAAAAATCATGGATATTCTTTTTACCTTCTATACCTGGATCATTATTGCCCAGGCTATTATCTCCTGGGTTCGTCCCGATCCCTACAATCCCATTGTCCGCTTTCTTTATGCGGTTACCGAACCGGTGTTAAGGCCCATTCGTCGTCATTTGCCTGTGACCTGGGGTGGTTTTGATTTTTCACCCCTTATCGTTCTTTTGGCTGTCATCTTCTTGCAGGAATTTTTGATTAAAAGTCTGATTCAATTGGGCCTGCGGATGTGAGCCATCATCCTAAAAAAAAAGCCAATTCAGCTCGTTCTCTTCCATCTCTTCCCGTTTACATAAAACCGACCTCGGAAGGAATCATTTTGAATCTCTGGGTTCAGCCCGGGGCTCGGAAAACCGAATGGTCAGGACTTTATGGCCAACGAATGAAATTAATGGTACAAGCCCCACCAGTGGAGGGGGCCGCCAACCAAAGCTGTATCATCTTTTTGGCCCGATGGTTTGGGCTTAAGAGGTCTGAGGTCCTGCTGCTCCGGGGAGGGAAATCCCGTTCAAAGGTTTTTCTGCTGAAAGGTCTGACGGTTGGAAAATGTATCTCACTTATTCCAGGCCAAAATCAAGATCTGCCGAGTTGAAAGAGGGATAATAATCCTCGGTCATCTCCAAGTCGAACCATTGTTTTTTGGCCAGGGCACACCGGATATTTAAAGCACAATATTTCAAGCAGATCGGGTCGATCCGATTAAATTGGCTAAAACAATCAAAACGGCCGTGCAATTGCTGAGCAGTAAAGAGTTTTTTCATATAAGCCTCCCAATAAATCTCGTGGCTTAGAGGGATGTTACATTGAACACAACCAGGGAATTCCTTAAAAAAACAGGACGTTTGCAACGAAGTCTTTCAAGGAAAAGCTTTATGTGAGAATTATATTAGCTTAGGCCGAATCATTTGTCCAGATAAAAGAAGGTCTCCGTTTTTTTATCTCTTGGGGGACAATTAATTGTGAATCAACGGGGTTGAGGAAAAATAGCGTTTATAGTTTGATAGACTCGTTAACCAGGGGGTCCTCACCCTAAAAAGTGGCCCCGAACTTGTCGGGACTTAAGGATGATATTGAGGGTAGTGCCACAGTATATCTTTGACCTTAACCAGACAATTTTGTTAATAAAATCTCTTATACTCGGTGCCTTGGATATTAACTTTACCATGTTTATCAGGGAGATCCCGGTCAGCTAAAATCTCTAGCATTTCTTGATGAATCAGTCCATTGGTGGCCAGTATTTGCTTTTTCTCAATATGAAAGGGACGCCCGGAAAAATCCGAGATCCGGCCCCCGGCTTCGGCCACAATGAGCACCCCCGCTGCCGTATCCCAGGGTTTCAGGAATTGCTCCCAGCATCCGCTGAATACCCCTCGAGCTACTAAGCATAGGTCCATAGCGGCTGAACCGGCCCGGCGTACTCCTTGTGCCCGGATAATGACCTGTTCAAAACGTTTTAGGATTGGTTTGTATGTTTTTCGGATATTATAGGGGAATCCTGTTGCCAGAAGACTTTGGGAGACCTTGGTCAACAACGAAACCTGTATTGGACGGCTGTTGAAAAAAGCCCCTTTCCCATTTAAGGCCCAGTAGGTTTCCTCAAGTTCAGGGTTATGGACAATCCCCAGTAGGGGGACATCCTCACAGATCAAGGCTAGGGAAACACAAAAAAAAGGAAAACCGTGGACGAAATTCGTGGTTCCGTCCAGGGGATCCAGGACCCAGCAATAAGGAGAAACGCGGCGCTCAATCCCCGATTCTTCGACCAGGAAATCGGCATCCGGGAAATGGGTTTGGAGTCTGGAAATCACGGTCTCCTGGGATTTGAAATCCCATTCGGTGACCAGATCAACAGCCCCTTTTTTTTGATAGATTTTTGTTTTTCGAAATCCTTTTTTTAAGATCCGGCCTGCCTCCAATACCGCTTCCATGGCCTTTTGAAAAGCGTGATCGAGATTGAAATCATTTAGGCCCAAATTAACCGTCCTTGAATTGTTATTTAAGTCAGTTAATAAATACCTTGGTGTAGTAGTCTGTATTCATCAAGGCTTTGCCTGCCCCCATGACCACCGAGGTCAAAGGGTCTTCGGCTATTTGGACCTTAAGCCCGGTTTCCCTTTCCAAGAGTTTATCCAGCCCCTTAAGTAGAGCCCCACCCCCGGCCAGGGTCATTCCTTCCTGGCTAATATCTCCAGATAATTCAGGTGGGGTCTTTTCAAGAGCCCGTTTGACGGCATCGACAATGGCCCAAATGGGTTCGGCCATCCCTTCCCGAAGGTCTTTGTCGGTCAGTTGAATGGTTCGGGGAACCCCAGAAGAAATCTCTTTTCCTGACACCTGAAAAGGTATCGGTTTTCCCTGAGGAAATGCCGAACCGTAATCGAACTTTATCTGTTCGGCGGTGTTCTCTCCCACCTGCAGATCGAATTGCTTTTGTAGGAAATATATAATGGATTCATTAAGTTCATCTCCAGCCACCCGAATCGACTCACAGTAGGCGGTGGAAAACCGAATAATGATGGCCACTTCCGTAGTCCCCCCTCCGATATCCACAATCATATTGGCCCGGGAAGACTGGACCGACAGGCCGGCTCCAATGGCAGCGGCCATGGGCTCCTCAATAAGATAGATATCCCTGGCCCCTGCTTCCAGGGCCGATTCGACCACAGCCCTCTTTTCTACCATGGTGATTCCAGATGGGACACCGATGACTAAATTCGGCCGAAAAAATCTGGATTTTTCTCTAACCTTAAAGAGAAAATATTTAATCATTTCCCGGGTAATATCGAAATCGGCAATAACCCCATCCTTCATGGGACGAATCGCTGAAATACGCGGAGGCGTCCGGCCCAAATAGTCCTTGGCTTCTTTGCCGACGGCCAGAACCTGTCCGGTTTCATTATTGATGGCCACAACCGAAGGTTCATTAAGAACCACTCCCTGATTTTTTTTAAAAATCAAAGTGTTGGCCGTACCCAGATCCATGGCCATATCTTCAGAAAAGAGGCCGAAGAGTTTTCTGATCAGCATATTTTTTAACTCACAGATTCATTAAATAAAGTATTGAAGTGATAATAGTCTGGCCGGCTGAGATCAAGGCTTGGATTTCATCTTCTCCCCAATCATGCTCCCGGTAGCCGATCAAATTCATCACCCCATATAACCTGCCGAAAAAACATAGGGGCAGCCCGACGTACGATTGGAAGTGCATACAGGGGTCATCAGGGAAAAAAACATAAGATTTGTGATTTCTTGGTTTCATAGAACGTCGCACCAGAGGTTTTTCTTCTCGGATGACCCAGCCGGTTAACCCCATATCAATGGGCAGGAAGGTTTTTTTTAAGGGACCTTTCAAAGTTCCATCCGATGCAACCACCTTGTATCGATCCCTCTTCTTGGGAACCAAAGCCAAAAAAGCTGCGTCCGTCTTGGAAAACAACCGGCAACAGTTAAGAGCATTTAAATAATATTGATTTATGTCTTGTTGTTCCTTTGAAAGGGCATTTATACGATTATAAAACTCCAAAATGGTGCGTTGTCGGTTCTCTTGTTCATCCATGACTTGAGCCCGGAGGACATGAAGGACCAGTAAGGCAAAATCTTGGAGTATTTTCTGGTCTTTTTCAGTAAAAACATAGTTCCTTTTGCTGTCAATGCATAGGACTCCGGCCTCACCCACAGGAACCGCCAGAAATGATTTTATCTTTTCATCCCGCAGGTACAATTTAAGATTCCTGGTGTCCCGATCAAATTTAGCAATATTGACCGGGCTTTGGTTTTTGGCCACCCAGCCGATTAAACTATCCCCGACCTGAAGCTGAGTATCGGGATCAATGTGGAGACTCAGACTGTGATAAGCTCTAAGATTCAATATGTTTTTAGCAGGATTGAACAGGAACAGGGCCGTGGTAAAAGACTCGGTTACATTACTGATGAGTTGAACTAATTCCTTCAATCCATAATCGGGTAGGGTATCCATCTGAACAGGAAAGTGCATTTTAAAAAATGAATTATCATCCATCGCATAATATGTTATAAAAAAATTGATTTGGTTCAAGCCGTGTAATCCGGCCTCTAAAAAACTTTTAGCGCATTTGCCAGAGGTTGTCAATTTTTTTTGGAAAGATATGATGAAATCGAGTTGTGACTATAAGCCGACACCAAGCATCTTGAGGCGAAAAACGATTTCTGTTTCCGTCGGGGGGGTTAGGATCGGAAGCCGGCATCCCATAGTGGTTCAATCCATGACCAGCACGGATACCCGTAATGCCCATCAGACGTTAAAGCAAATCAAAGAACTTGCCAGAGCAGGCTGTGAATTGATCCGCGTAGCCATTCCTGATCAGACGGCTATCACGGCCCTGAAAGAAATCGTTCAAAAATCCACTTTGCCGGTAATCGCCGACATCCATTTTGATTACCGTTTGGCCCTGGAAGGGATGAAGGCCGGTGCGGCTGGCATTAGGATTAATCCGGGGAATATCGGTGGTCAGGAAAAGATCGCCCGGATTATCGAGATGGCAAACGAAAAAGGGGTCTGTATCCGTATCGGGGTCAATTCCGGTTCGCTGGAGAAGGGGTTACAACCCAGGAGTCAAAAAGAAGGACAAGCCGAGGCTATGGTGGCCTCAGCCTTAAGGCAGATCGCCCTTTTTGAAAAGATGAAGTTTAAGAATCTTAAGATTTCCATGAAGTCATCCGATGTACTGCAAACCGTTCGAGCCTATCAATTATTGGCTAAAGAGGTTGATTATCCTTTCCACTTGGGGATTACCGAGGCCGGGACTATGCTTTCCGGAACGGTTAAATCAGCCCTGGGAATAGGCCTTCTTCTCTATCAGGGAATCGGCGACACCCTGCGGGTTTCTCTGACGGCCCATCCCCGCGAAGAAATCAAAGTGGCCTATCAAATACTTGGGGCCTTGGGATTGAGGAAGAGAGGGATTGAGATCATTTCCTGCCCTACCTGTGGACGATGTCAAATCGAGCTCTTGCCTCTGGTTCAAAAAGTGGAAAAGTCGGTCCAAAAATACACCCGGCCATTGAAGGTGGCCATCATGGGCTGCGTGGTCAACGGCCCCGGTGAAGCCAGGGAAGCTGATATCGGCATTGCTGGGGGAAAAGGCCTGGGCCTTCTATTTTCCAAGGGAAAGCTGATCCGCAAGGTGCCAGAGAAAGAATTGGTTGGATGTTTATTAGGGGAAATTGAAAAGATGGTGTAATGTGTCGTTGCGAGTAACGAGTTACGAGTTACGGGTTGAAAAATCGAAAATCTTTTACCAATACAGTGCAGCCAAAAATCCGCAATACGAACTTCTTAACCCGTAGACTCGCAACCCGCAACCTGTAACAAATAAGTGATCAAGGAGAGTGATGTCGTTATGCTCTATTCCCAATTGTATGTCCCCACTTTAAGAGAAAAACCGGCCGAAGCGGAAATCATCAGTCACCAGCTGATGCTCCGGGCAGGATTTATTCGAAAATTAGCTTCCGGGATTTACAGTTTTCTGCCTTTGGGGGTGAGATCCCTTCGGAAGATGGAGGCCATCATTCGAGAAGAGATGAACCGGGCCGGGGCCCAGGAGGTTCTACTGCCCGCCCTTCAGCCGGCCGAGATCTGGCAGGAAAGCGGTCGCTGGGATAAATATGGCAATGAGTTGTTTCGATTTCAGGACCGGCATAATCATGATTACTGTCTGGGTCCTACTCATGAGGAGGTCATTACCGATCTTGTTCGTCATGAAGTCCGCTCCTATAGACAACTGCCGGTTAATCTCTATCAGATCCAGACTAAATTTCGTGATGAGATACGCCCCCGCTTCGGTTTGATGCGAGGCCGAGAATTCGGGATGAAGGACGGCTACAGTTTCGACCGGGACGAAGAAGGGGCCGGCAAAACCTATCAGAAAATGTTTGAGGCCTACCAACGGATATTTGCACGCTGCGGCCTTCAGTTTAAGGCCGTGGAAGCCGACAGCGGGGCCATCGGCGGCAGTTATTCCCATGAGTTTATGGTTCTGGCCGAAAGCGGCGAAGATGCCATCCTAGCCTGCACGGTCTGCAGTTATGCGGCCAATGCGGAACGGGCCGAATCTATCGACCGGTTTCAAGCCGATTCTGCCGAAGGTCATAAAGCCCGAGAAAAAAAATCCACTCCGGACCAAAGGACCGTGGAAGAAGTAACCCGCTTTCTGTCCATCCCTCCCCAGCGTCTGGTCAAAACCTTGATCTATCAGACCGAACAGGGGCCGGTGGCCGTTTTAGTCCGGGGGGACCAGGAAGTCAATGAAACCAAGTTGTCCAAGGTCCTGGATTGTCAGGAACTGACCCTAGCCGACGGCTTACAGGTCCAGGAACTGACCGGTGCGCCAGTGGGTTTTGCTGGCGCCGTCGGCCTTTCCATTCCACTCTGGGCGGATCAAACCCTTAAAGGCTTGAAAAATTTTGTCATGGGGGCTAATGAGGCGGATGCTCATTGGATAAACCTGAACTGGGAGAGAGATGTGCCTCTTCCCCTTTGGGCGGATTTACGACAAGTGTTGCCCGGTGAACCCTGTCCAAGATGTCAATCTTCTTTGAACAGTTATCGGGGAATCGAGGTGGGGCATGTTTTTAAATTAGGAGATAAGTATTCCCGTTCCATGAAGGCCATGTATTTAGACGAACAGGGGCAGGAACAATTTATGATTATGGGCTGTTTTGGAATCGGGGTAGGCCGGACCGTGGCTGCGGCCATTGAACAGAATCACGATAAGGACGGTATCATCTGGCCTATGGCCCTGGCCCCTTTTCAGATCATTATATCTCCGGTTGAATGGAGTCCGGGATCTGAAACGCATCAATTGGCCCTGGTCATTTATGAAGAACTGAAGCAGGTGGGGATCGAGGCCTTGTTGGATGATCGGCCGGAAAGACCGGGGATTAAATTCAAAGATGCCGATTTGATCGGCATCCCCGTACGGGTGACGATTGGGCCTAAAGGTCTGGCCGAGGGAATAGTTGAGGTCCGTGAAAGACGTACCGGCCAGGTACAAAAAGTACCGAAGGACCAGGCGGTCCAAATGATCCGGGAAATGGTCTCTCAGGCCTTAAAGGCCTAACGGTGTCAGGAAACGTGAAAAGGATTCAAGGGGTCAGGGATTCAAGGACCGCAGGGCGGAGTGAACGACATGGAAGTAAAAACCACGCGGTTCCCAGGAAAGGAACCTTTTCTATAGGTCGGCAAAGCCGACCGGCTGAACTCTCGAATCCTTGAATCCTCGAACCCTATTTTTTTTAAGCAATCTATGATCCGTATCAATACCATCATTGACCAGCTCTTATCCTATTGGCCGCAGGCCGATATCGATTTGATTCAGAAAGCCTATGTCTTCTCAGCCAAAGTGCATGAGGGGCAGGTGCGGCTGTCAGGGGAAGCCTACCTCTCGCATCCCCTGGAAGTGGCCTGGTTATTGACCCAGATGAAGCTGGATCAGGTCACCATTGCCGCCGGACTGCTTCACGACACTATCGAAGATACCCTGGCTACGGCAAAAATCATCGAGGAAAAATTCGGGCCGGAGATCCTGCACATTGTCAACGGAGTGACCAAGATCAGTGCCATTCATTTCCAAAGCCAGGAAGAACACCAAGCCGAGAATATTCGGAAAATGATCTTGGCTATGTCAGACGATATACGGGTCATTCTGGTCAAATTAACCGATCGTTTACACAATATGCGGACCTTGGGGTTTCAAACTCTGGAGAAGCAGAAAACCATTGCTCAGGAGACGTTGGATATTTATGCTCCTATTTCGGCCCGACTGGGTATGCATCGGATACAGACCGAATTGGAAGATCTCTGCCTTTATTACCTGGAACCAGCGGCCTATCAAACCATTAAAGACGGCGTAGCCAGGAAACGGGAGGAACGGGAGCGATATATCCGGGAGGTCAAGGTGCTGCTTCAAGACAAGATGGATTCGGCTCATCTCTCCTGCCGTCTGGAGGGACGTCCCAAACATTTCTACAGTATTTATAAAAAGATGATCAACCAGAATCTGGATATCAGCCAGTTATATGATCTGATCGCCTTCAGGGTTATCGTCAAAGAGGTACCCGAATGTTATGAAGCCTTGGGGCTTATTCATTCTCTCTGGAAACCGATTCCCGGAAAGTTTAATGACCACATCAGCCTTCCCAAGACCAA
>Ga0209777_10008209_pt1 | contig 11464 bp, 12 predicted proteins | sample FrelakmetHBP12HB_FD_187147 | JGI IMG/M metagenome (GOLD analysis project Ga0209777, IMG submission 187147) | Freshwater lake sediment microbial communities from the University of Notre Dame, USA, for methane emissions studies -HBP12 HB (SPAdes)... | ecosystem: Environmental > Aquatic >...
GAAGGAACGGCCGGTCATCGAACCACGGCACCACAAGGATAGAAGAAGACATGGAAGACGATGAAAATAAAGTACGGAGGGTGAGATCATGAAGAAAATGTTCGTCATCGCTGGTGTCCTCATGATAATCATAGGTGTTACGTTCATTGTTGGAGGCCAGGTCATAAGGTCCTCCGCGAACTCTTTTTTTAGTGGCTGTATATCGCCGGCAGGTCTGAACAGGTCTCTTAATGATACTGATTATTCTAAACAATGCGAAGATGCTGCGAGCCAGAATAACTTTGGAAGCTTGATATGCATCGGTGGATTGCCCTTGATAATCGCTGGTGTGATCGTTATGATCCTGGGGTTCAGGAACGCACCCCCACAGTATGTCCAACAACCAATGTACTATTATCAACAGCCAGTGCAGCAGTACGCACCTGCACCTTCGTATCAGCAACCTCCTACGACGGCTAAACCGGCGGCGGCACAGAGGCCAAAGGCTCCCAAGTCGGTCCCGAAGGGATATCGATGCCCTCATTGCGGGGCTGTTACAAACCCGGGGGATGAGCTATGTACCTCATGCGGGGAACATATCACTTGAGCCATTTTTGAATATCGATGGCCTAATATTAACAATTCTTTTTTTTCTCTCTTGAATACAGCATATGATGATGAAAATAGCGAACTTTTAATATTCATAATTACATGACAACATCGAAGGAGTGTGGAAAATGAAAACGATTGCTGTGATAATATTGATTTTAACATCGAGCATTCTAATTGGATTGCCTTTTCAAAATGGATTGGCAAACAATCTAAAGGCAGGATCATTAGAGCCAATTTGGGGAAAATCCATCTCTAAAACCGACACCGATCCAAATATTCAACATGATGGAGGATATTCTATCAAAGCGATTTACATTTTTCCAGTATATCGCGGTGACAATATTACTATCAATACAACGGTCGCTAATTCGTTTTCTCAAATATGGTTCGGAGATGAAGGAGGAGTCGATTTCCAAATGACCGTGACATTACCAATACCCTCCTTCTTTTTCATTTCTGCATCTACCGATGCGACAGCAATTCGAGGATATATTGATACAACGGATCATTTCTGGATTGTTCCTGAAACCGACCAAATAATGGTAATAGCAATCCGGCAATATAGTGCAGGATCAATCACATACTCTATCAATAAAATCAATGCCACACCCACTCAAGATCCAGCAATCAAGGTATTGCAAAACCAAGTCAATGACCTTCAGACGAACCTGACCAATGCTCAAATCCAAACCTATTACCTCAAACAGCAAATCAATGCTCTCAATACAACGATAAACAACATGAATAATACACAAAATCAAATGCTTGTGAACATCACGAATCTGTGGATCGCCTTCGACAAGCTCAACGATTCCTTGACCGACCTAACCCAGATGGTGAACGACCTCAACACCTCCTTGAATGTCTCTCAGAACCTCTCATGGATAGAACAGAACCTGACACAGATAAACACCAATCTACTCAGCATCCAGGACATGATCATAGTACTATCGAAGGACAAGGCGAAGATCAAGCAGGCCCAGGACCAACTGAATGATACCCTCGATAACATTACAACCATCAACAACAACATCTCGGTGATCAAGAACAGCATTCCCAAAGCATACAACGATACCGCTCTCAAGAACCGTGTCGCACAATTAGAATATGAGAACAATAAGCTAAACGACGACCTCAAACGGATTAACAAAAAGCAGGAACAAGCATCGAATCAAAGGGGAGACGATTTCAGGGTCGTTACTCTAGCTTTAATTATCGGAATCGTAGGAATCTTGTTTGGGGTATTTGCTCTAATATTCGCACCTATATCCAGAATGCCAAAAGGATTAGAAAAGGAAGATCTGGATGAAACACCCAATTCAAAAGACTACGATGAGGTTGAGGAGAAACCGAAGGCCATACCGAAAGCTAAGGCCAAAAAGAAGGATAATGAGGACTTAGACGATGTGATGAGCAAGTTGAAGGAATAAATTAAAGGAAGAACATAGGAGATCATCAGATGAAGTATAATGACCGAGTGAGACTAGGATATTTCCTAATCTTCTTAGGATTCACTATACTTATTTGTTCATCGATTATCTTATACAAATATAGACCTTCCGAAAGTTCCAACAAGTATCCTCAAGAATTTTATTTGGTGATTGCTTTATGTTCTTGTGGAATTATCTTGATGGTGTTAGGAAATATTAACAATTTTTTTATTAGTCAGAAAAAAATGTTACATGTATCCTCACAATATTATAGACAGATGACCCCACATCAACGAAAGATCATGCGTGATACAAACAGATACGAAAATGATCATCCAATTTTCAGCATCCACAAGGACTTGGATGATGTGATGAAGAAATTGAAGGAATGAACGGGGCAAATCATGAAACTAAAACCCAAGTCTAAATTGATTATTGTAATTAGTTTCATCCCGCTTCTTTCAATAATCTTCTATGGATTACTTATTAATTCGATGACGGTTCATTATTCTCCCGGAGGTGTAGAATATAATGTCGATTCTTCTTTTCAGATACCGTTAGATGCCAATGATCGCAATCATACAGATAATTTTTCAAAGGCAAATTATTCAATAGCAATCACTTTTGAGAAGGGATCTCAATACATTTGGCATTATCAAGTTCTTAGATTGTTTTCGAATAACTCGATAATCGATATAAGATTGCCACAGTCTGATTACATACCGTCACAACATTCTAAATGCCCAACAAATAAATGGTGTGACTTTTCTATAAAGTTCAATATAAACTCCACCGATTCGTACATTATGAATAAAACCTATTTTGGAGATTCAAACACGATAAAGGGTAAGATACGAATAAATCAGATTGAAAATATAATAATAACTCGATATACCGGATTTGAGATAAAATTAGCTAAGAACTATTCCAATATTTATCTTTATAAAGATTCGTATAGAGTTGAAATTAGATGTTCTGAAAAAGTGTCTTTAACCTTTGGGATTAGGATTGATGTTTTAATGTCTTGAGATTTGTTGAATAAATTGAAGGAATGAGAATATATAAAAGATAAACCATTCAAGATATATCAAAGGGTGATGAGCAAGTTGAAGGAATGAACTGGCCGATAAAGGCATATTTTCTTATTGTTTTTCCGTCTATAATACAAATTCTCGATAAGTTTTAATATGAGTGATAATAACTGAGAATTGTCTATAACCACAAAAATGAAAGTGCGGGGGTTATAGACAATTCTTCGTTCCTTCCTATAATATTTAAACTTAACGGAAAAAGTCCGACGGATAACCAAACATTATTAACTTCTATTCTCTATATTGACTTGATAATAATATGAATGAAGAAACAACTTATTGGTTTTTATCTGCTTTAGCTCAATGTATTGCGACATTATTAGGATTTGTAATTGTTGGATTATTTTATTACTTAGAGAATATAGATAGAGCAAAAGAGAATATAAAATTCAATCATGATGCACAAGATAAATTCAAGGAACTTGATATTTATATATCCAAGATATTTGATGTTTGTTTGAAACGTGAAATAGCTGAAACATATGGTTTTTTCAATATAATGTTACTGTCAATTTATTTAACGATTACTCTATTAGCATTACTAATCTATCGTGATTTCATATTCGTTTTTGGACTTCTCATTGTCTTTGTGTCTACACTTGGGAAAGTCATTTATAATACATATCAAATTGTTGTAGATTATAAGGATTGGATACAATATACTCATAAACAAAAATTCTTTAAAAAGGTTCAAAAGAAATTACATAATACAATTTATTTGATGATTGGTATGGAAATACTGAAAATAATCTTTGAAAAAGATACTAAAAGAAAATTTGATGAATTCATTGAGAAAAAAATGGAAGAAAAGTATCAAATGACTTATCGATAGTCTTAGGGTTTATTTAATTAATTTCCGTCTCACTTTCTCGTATATCCTGAAAGGTTTATCACTCTTTGCATTCTTCTTGAGATAATGCAAAGACCCCTTGCTATATCCCATTTTTTCCCATTCATACCAACCCATATCAAGAATCCTCTGTCTCATTTCCTCGTTATCATCCCGTCGTAGAATTGGCCTTGGGTCCGATAGATCAAGAGTCTTATGTTTACCAACAATGTATTGTCCTAATTCCTGACCCTTCATGACGATGATGTTTTCCCATTTCTCGTTTCTATTTCGATATTTAGTGGTCCTTGTGAATTGCCAATTAAGTTCGGCCATGAGTTTCTTGACCCCATCTGGCCTTAGTCGTATGATGTAATTTTCAGTCCGTATGAAATCCTTGTTCGTGAATACTTTCTTTTCCAAGGCCGATATAACCGCAACATCGACAAGCCATCGGAAAGGTTCTTGCATATCGTAAACAAGGGGGGCCTTCGATGGATTGGCTTCATGCAAGAAACCAACATTGGGGTCAAGGCCATTGGAATGAAGTGCTTTATAGCATCGAGATTCGAGAATAGCGTATCCGTAATTGAACAAGGCATTGATAGGATCCACAGCACCAAGGGGTCTAACGGTCTTACCGAAGGCCCTTGTCTCGAATTCCCATCGCTCTTCGATGATCGATGAAAGGATATTCCAATACCATTGAGCGAATCCGCCTTCACAACCCATGACCTCTTTGATGGTTCTGGCTTTGGGCAATAATGCCCAATCCCGTTTCATGCCATCCCATAGGTTCTTTGTCCTATCGGCCACATCTGGATATCGTTCCCCAAGCCATTTGAGGACCACAATCGAATTTTTAATTTTGGCATCTATAAACTTCTTTGCGATCTCAACCCTTTGGCCGTTCTCGTAGGCCTTGTATTGGGCCATCTTGATATTGCTATGGATGATATCGATGGGCAATACATTCGTTAATAATCGACCATCCCAGTTCAGGAATGTCAATTGAACATTCTGTTTGACAAGCCATCGGATAGCATCGATGGATATGTTACCACTATGCCCATAGACCACGATATTATCCAGATCGATATATTTTGGTCTAAATATGAGATGTTCGGGTTTTGGAGTATTGTAGTCATGCCCGTTCTGAATATGGAGTTTACCATCATCAACGGTCATCGATATGCCGTGGCCTGATAATAGAAGGGAGTTCATTCGGCCCACCTCTGCCTAAGTACTCTTAGGAATTCACTAATTACTGCGTCTTTAGATTGAGGATTGGTCTCTTTTTTTAGAATTGAATTAAGGTCTTTTTTCAACTGTTCTTTGATATCCTCAGATAATTGCTTTATATAATAATCATAATTTCTGGGAAAGTACATAAGATTTGTATCGAAGTGTCTTGTCTTTTCGAACAGCATTATAAACAAATTATATGGTTCTTTATTGAGATATTCTGGTCGGTCAGTTAGGACCGAAATTATCAACCAAGCTACTTCATTCACATAATTTGGATTCTTATCATCCTCGAAGGAATATGCCTCATAATATTTTTTTAATTGTTTGAAATTCTCGATATCGAAATATCCAAGTCGATAAATATTTGGAATGAGACTGAAAATCCTCTGTTTTATATTATCTTGTCCATCGGTTCCTCTATATTTATCAGGATTTTCAAGAAATGCCCTTATCCAATTCTTCAATTCTTTTTCATTCGACCAATCAAAGGTATTGTTAAGATCATTCAGATGATTAATGATATTATAAATTTGGTCTATTGCTATGGACCGAGTATTATTATTAGTCGCTGTATTAAATAAATCTAATTGGCGATTTAAATCCTCTTTCATCTTTTCGGGTATAGGTGAGACGATTGGTGCAATTTTACCAAGACCTTCTCGTTTAAAATGTTCGGCATATAATTTTATTCCTTGTTCTGTAAGAAAAATGAATTTGTTCTTTCCCCCTTTCTTTTGAAGTTCAGGAATATTTTTCGACTCGACCAATTTAACCAATTCTAATTCCTTTACAACCTTAGATACTCGTTGTTTTGGTTTTCCAGTTAATTTAGCCAATATAGTCCTGTTGATTGCTTTTTTATCCGAATTAGAAGCGTAAATCTTTACGATATATATCATCAAATGTCTACGAAAATACTTATATTGTTCTGACTCAAATTCGATATCGACCATAATAATACCTCAATTCTACAAGGAGTTTATAGTAAATAAAGTTTGTTTACAATAAAAACAAGATGTCTTTTTTATATACGATAGATTTAGTAAACAATTTGAGATTACTAAACCGTCATCCAGTAAATAGAAAAGTGAAATACCCTTATTATCTAAAACCTCCAAAAGTAACCTCGATAGTTATGACACAAAAGCGGTTCAGTAAGACCTTTGCCTCGTTTGGAGACTGGCTCACCAAGGCCCCTAAGACAGGCTATAGCAAGAGCATACAGCGATTGCATGGCCTCTATCCCAAGGCCTCTCTAAGTCAATTGAGACGGCATCCAACCCAACGAGAGGCCCATATGGGACAACTGTCCAAGACCCCTCCAAACAAGCGATCTTGGGCCACATTGACCCCAAGGGAGAAAGACCTTCGAGACAAGAGCCTCAAGGTACTGTCCCAGATGAGACGCAAGGGCCAATCCCTAACGAGGGCATCCAGAGAGATCGGCATATCTCCAAAGACCGTCAAGCAACATGCAAGGGCCTTCAAGAAGGTCAATGGCCGATGGAAAGCCAAACGGTATGACCGTATCGAGCGAAGGATGGCCATCAATGAGAACGGGAGAGAGGTTTGGGTTACAGTAAAAGATTCGAGACATGCATCCCTCATAGGCCGATACCAATCAGCGATAAGGGAATTTCTCCAAACTGGGGATGCCTCAGTCCTTGAACCGTTCAAGGGTAAGAGGGTCAGAGATGCCGATGGCAAATGGCATACGCTTGAGACTGACCCCAAGGCCATTTACGAAATCCAAGAGATGAGAGAGGATGAGGAATTCTACACCATATACGAGCGATAAACATGATCAGCGATAGCGGTTATCCCGATGATATCAAAGGCCGTATTCGAGAACGGCATAAGATAGATGAGATAATCGATAATGGGGCATGTTGCTGGATATGTGGTTTCTATGATGACCCCAGAATTATCGAGTGGCATCATGTTGCTGGTCGAAAGAATAGTTCTGATCTGATAGCGGTCTGTCCGAACTGTCATCAATCTCTATCAATGGACCAGAGGGCATGGCCGAAGGTATGGACCAAGGATGACAATTCGTCAAAGGTCCAACATGCCCTCATGTTAAGGGGCCACGAAAAGATATTCATGCTAATGGCCAGAGAGGAACGAAAGATTTCAGATAATATGTTGAGGGAGGATGATTGATATGATCTTGAGTTCAAAGTCAAAGTCAAGTCCTGACTTAGACATTTCTATCTTTCTTGACAGAAAAGTCAAGTTTGTTTGCACACATGACAAATGTCTGACATTTGTGTCAGAGTCAAGCACAAATGCCAACATGCAAAAAGTCGGCATTTTTGCCTTTGTGCAAGGTGCAAATCGAGATAGAAACGGCATGGTGCATACATGCCTTTGTGCAATTGTGCATCCTTGCAAAAAGGGATGGTTTGCAAGGTGCGGTGTGTGGTGTGTGTGCCAGGGTGCAAGACACCACACCAAGGATGCAAATCAGGTGTGTTTTGGCACTTTCGAGAGTGAAATCACCTTGGCGTATTCCGAATACTCCGAGGTGTATTTTGGTGATTTCGAGAGTGAAATCACCTTGGTGTACACCAAATATGCTAGGTGCGTCACAGGTGACAAACCGGTCACAAATCGGTCACAAACCATCCAAGGTTTATGGAGGTTGCAGATATGGAAGATGCAGAAATAGCGGTAAGATGTTATGTGGAAAGTGAGAAGAAATCGAAGTGGATATCCAAGAGCGATGGCAAACAAGAATCGACCGATATCGATGAAATATCGAATTCGATATCCGATGAAGATAGTATCGATATCGACCGGATACTAGTATTCGATACCGAAACTACTACTGATCAATACCAAAATCTTACCTTCGGTTCTTATGCGGTATATGAACATGGAAACCTGAAAGGAATAGGAATATTCTATGGGAATTCCTTACCTGAAAAGGATAAGGAAACCTTGGGAAATTACTGTAAGGAAAAGGGAATTTCCCTCATTTCCCAATTGGACTTCATGGAAAAGGTCTTTTATCCTGAAGTATACGATTACCATACCCTTTGCATAGGTTTCAATTTACCTTTCGACTTATCAAGATTGGCAATTTCCTTTGGGGAAGGAAGGGGAAGGAACAAAGGAAGTTTTTCGCTAGTGCTATCGGAAAGCAAGATTTTCCCAAGGGTAATCATCAAGCACATTGACAATAAGATTTCATTCATTTCCTTTGGAAATGGCCGTTCCCAAAGGCAAGGAAACAACTGGCACAGAAAAGGAAATTCCAATACATTCCGAGGTAATTTTCTTGACCTGAAAACATTATCTTTCGCATTGACGAATGAAAGTTTCTCATTGGAAAGTGCAGGTGAACATTTCAAAGCGGAAATAAGGAAAATGAAAACATCTGAACATGGGAAAGTTGAACCAAAATACATAGACTACAATCTCAATGATGTCAAGGCCACATATTCCCTTTTCTTGAAACTCGAAGAGGAATACGAAAAATATCATCTCGATAAACCTATGACCAAACTATATTCTCCAGCATCATTGGGAAAGGCCTACTTTGACCAGATGGGCATCAAGTCCTTTAGTGAAAAGAATCCAGATTTCCCGAAGGAACTGCTTGGGTATCTCATGGCCACTTACTATGGAGGCCGAAGTGAGGTCAGGGTCCGAAAAACTCCAATGCTTGTGAATCTCATCGATTTCCTATCGATGTATCCAACGATGTGCATACTCCAAGAACTATGGAGGTTCGTTATCTCTGATCATATTGTATACTTCAATGATACCGATAAGGTTAAGGAATTCGTGGACAAGGCCTCACTTGAAACCCTTCAAGACCCTAAGGCATGGAAGGAACTAACCGCTATTGTCCAGATCGTTCCCGATGAGGATATCCTTCCAGTCAGGACCAAATATGGCAATAAGCATACATACAATATTGGCCTCAATTATCTATCGAGCTATGACCCCATTTGGTATGCCCTTGCAGATGTGATAGCATCCAAACTATTGACGGGCAAGGCCCCTAAGATAATCAAGGCCTTTAGATTCGTTCCTGAAGGCCTTCAGGATGGCCTACAATCGATTTCTATCATTGGGGATAGGTTAGTGGACCCATCGAAAGAGGACTTGTTTAAGGCCCTTATGGAGTATCGTAATGAGAAAAAGCATGAACGGGATAAAGTGGACAAGGCCTCTGATAATGACGAATACGAGCGATTGAATAGCCTACAGAACCAGATCAAGACAATCACAAATTCCACGAGCTATGGCATCTTTGTTGAGATTAACACAAGTTCAAAAGAAGGAACCAAGGTCAAAGTCTATGGTAATGATAATGAATCCTTTATCGATACAAAAGACAAGGTTGAGAAATTTGGAAAAGCGTTCAACCCAATAATAGCAATATTCGATACATCAGCCTCAAGGCTTGTTCTCGCAATATCGGAGGTTATCCTATCACTACTTTGTGACAATTCCGAAATGAACCGCTTGGACAACCCGAAACCTCGACCATGATGATATATTATACCCGCTCTTTTTGCAATCGCCTCCACTGTTCCCTCATGATTGATGATTAGGGAAATATCCGACGATGGAAGCGCGATGGCCTGTGCTGATCCGACCGGTCTATGAACCGATTTCTGTCAGGATTTTTACGAACCTCATCCAGCTTCTATGATCATCTCCCTTAACGGACAGTCCTTGCAATGATTCCATTTATGGTCTTCCTGTTTTTGTGTTCTCGAACATATCTGGTCGACGAGGACCCCTATCAAGATGCGTCGAACCTCAGGGAGCGTTGGCAAAGATACCTCTTCATCGGCACCACGCCGTTTCAATCGTAGCCATTCCAGTAACGCAAAGGCCATCTGCGTCAGTACCGCATGATGTTGCCATCCACGGTACTTCCTGCCTTCGAAATGGTCGAAGCCGAGCTGGTCCTTGATGGTCTCGTGATAGGCCTCGATGGCCCACCGACAGTGGGCCAGCTTCACCAATTCGTCGACCGAGAGCCCGTCGAGACCCCAGCATAGGTACGCTTTCAATCCATCGGCGCCATCCTCTATCAGAAGCCAACCGATCTCCTCCGTTGGTGCCCCCTTCAGACAGACCCTGATCATTCTACGAACGAACTTGGCGTTCAAGCGACCCTTGGTCCCTTCTCCCCAGCACACTTCCGTCCAATCCTTTGCCTCTTTCGCGATCCTCCCCGGGGTCGTTGCCATGACCCCGTCGGGCAAGAACGGTTTCGTTCTCGGTCGACCAACATGGTTTCCATCCGCCCCGGGGAGCAAGATGGGCGTATCCTCAGGAACTACATGCAGTTCGTTCATGGGCATTGCCAAGAGGTAGGGCTCCGTCCATTCACGAAGCTTAGCCCGAAACTCTGGTATCTTGCCGTACCATGTATCGGCCAGGATGCATCTGTGCGGGACCTTCAGGTCCCGGGCGTTGCTTACGATGTCCAAGGCTAGTCGCCATTTCTTGGTATACCGGACCTCTGCTGGTATTCCCGCGCTCTGTCGACGGAGCTCATCATCATCCCAAGCCTTCGGGATGTACAACCTCATGCCGAGGGCCCAGGTCACCATGTCCGCATTCGATGGACCTATCGGTTTAGCATAGACACCCGTGACCGCCACTTGGCAATTGCCAATGTTCTTGGTCTCCGAGAAATATTGTCGTGCTACTCCAGGGCTCATATTGCCTTGCTTGCCCATACCCGTATCGTCGAAGATAAAGACCCCGTCGGGGCTGGCCATCTCGTCCCTGCAGAAGATCATCGTTGCGTTCATAGTGGCATCCGCGTCCCATGGCGAATCCGTGATGAACTGTTGCATTTGCTGGTAATCCCCGTCGAGAATACGTTTTGTTATTGGCTCCATGCTCTTGCGTCGTCCAGGCAAGATTTGGCCTTTAATGTAATTGCCGCTGATCTCCTGCCACTCCTTCAAGCGAGGACCAATAGGGAATATTCCACCAATCGGTATTCGTGCCACGAATTCCTTCACATCTGAGGATAAGTTCGACAAGTCTATTCTCGGAAGAGCCTTCCGAGGCGCGCATCCCTTTCCCACAATATTTTTAAGGATAGTCGCCTTTTCTTCTTCATGGGCCTTAGGGCCCACTGGCTGCGGGGGGCTCATGTTCTCAACAAATGTGAATCCCCCTAGCCAGATTTAGAATCGACGGTGAAGAGTACGGCAATCGTCGAAGTTGTGTACGGTATTTGCCGAGAAAACGATGAAAGGATCAACAAGTCACGAAACTAACAAAGTAGTGCT
>Ga0209777_10008210_pt1 | contig 11462 bp, 13 predicted proteins | sample FrelakmetHBP12HB_FD_187147 | JGI IMG/M metagenome (GOLD analysis project Ga0209777, IMG submission 187147) | Freshwater lake sediment microbial communities from the University of Notre Dame, USA, for methane emissions studies -HBP12 HB (SPAdes)... | ecosystem: Environmental > Aquatic >...
ATTTGGAGGTTTGCGGCACGCCCGGATTTTTAATAATCAGATCTGCCTGTTCAAAATCTTTCAGCCGATGCTGGCCCAAAACATAGTTAATCTTAAAAGGCTTCAATTGCTTAATTGAATCTTGTAATTGAGCTTTGCTTTTCAAATCAGTCACAGTCAAAAATGCGCCCTTTTTAGCCAAAAATTCAGTTACGGCCACGCCACCGCCATGCAACCCCAAACCCATGACTGTGATTTTTTTATTTTTAAAATCTAGCATATCATCATTATATCATTTTAAAACCTTAATAATCAAAAATCCCCGCTCTGAGCGGAGAAATTTTGATTTTGTAAAAAAATTTATGCAACTAAAGCAATTATTATTGCTACCCCCAAAATAGCGGCTCCCAAAACCATGGCCGCTGCCACATTTTTTCTTTTGATCTCTTTGACGATATTTATATCGCCCGTCAACTTATCAAAAACCCAAACAAACACGGGAAAGGCCACGGCCATAGTAATGGCCAAGGAAAAAGCCCAACCTAACTTCAAGACATAATCGTTTAGAAGTAAACTCATAATTTTTTATTAGTTAATTTTTGTTTTTGCCCCCTAGACTTGAGGCAGAAATAATATATAATTATTTTAAAATTTAACCGGTATGCTGACTAAATCCTGCTCACTGCCATCCTTGGCGCTAGTGGCATAAACCTCTACTACCCCTTCCTTGGTGGTAAAAAATTGATAACCAATAGAAATGCTGAAGTCTCCCCATTGCCCTGCTTCTGGCGCCTTGGCTAAAGTTTTTTCAGTAATTAAAACTTGGCCGCTTTTATTTTTAACTCTGATATTGACTTGGTTTTCAAAAACACGAGCCCTGCCTTCAACTTTAAAAGGTGAAGTTAACTGCTGACCTGATGTTGGCGCGCTGACAATAATATTTGGTTCAGTTGCCGCAGGAGCGCTCGGAGCGCACTTATCTAATTTTATTAATTCTTTGGTGCAGCTATTATACCAGCCTTCTAAAGAGCTGTTTGCCTGCTGGCATTGCTTAAAACACTGGCCGACATTGCATTCACCTCTGAAATAAGCCCATTCATCACAAATGCTATTATCAGAAAAAACACAGAGAGAAAATTGTCCGATTAAAGAATCATAAGTATCCAATTTGCCGCCATCAGCTAAGCACTTGACTGAAGCTGGATTAGCCATTTGACTATCTGAATTAGTATTGGTATTTACATTAGTATTTACATTTGAATTAAGATTGGTATTTTCATTCTGATTCACTGGCTGATTAGTATTAGGGCTAATTTCTGACACCATTGCTGCTTTACTGCACCAAGCCGGTAAATAATCAGGACCTTGAAACCTTGTAATCAAGCTGCAGAGAGGAGAAAAGGTTTTAGTAATCAATGGATAATTTAAAAAACCAACCAGAAAATAGAAAATTAAAAAAAGGATTAAAACAATATTCAAAAAAATAGAAAAACCATTAGTTGGTTGACGTCTCATAGCTTAAAAATTAAGTAATTATATTATAGCATATTATAGCAAAATTTGCACAAATTAAAAAACCCACGATTTGACGCGAGCTTTTAGCCATAAATCTAGTAATTTCTTAATATATTTTATCTAGCAAAGTCAAAATCACGCCCAAGACTGCTGTGACCGAAGCAATCAGCCAAAAACGCATCACGATTTTGCATTCTGGCCAGCCTTTCGCTTCCAAATGATGGTGTAATGGTGTAGACAAAAAAACTTTACGCTTGAAAAACTTTTTGGAAATTAACTGAATAATAACTGACAAAGTTTCAACCACGAAAAGCAAACCAATAATAACCAGCATTAAGGAAGAATTTGTTAACATGGCCACAATGCCTAAAGTTACGCCTAAGCTCATTGAACCAGTATCCCCCATAAAAAAGCGGGCAGGATTTATATTAAACCACAAAAAGGCCAAAAGCGCGCCCACAACTACGCCACAAAAAGTCGCTAAGTCATAACGTCCCTGGGTAAAGGCAATAATGCCATAAGCTGCAAAAGATGAAGCTAATAAACCGCCAGCCAAACCATCAAGCCCATCTGTGATATTCACAGCATTGGCCGCAGCCACGATGATAAAAACGAAAATCGGGATATACCATAAACCAATTTGAAAATCCCCAATAAAAGGTACTCTGATCAAATCCCAATCCAACTTAAAGTAAAACCAAAGTGCTGCAACTAAGGCAATAGCCGTATAAATTAATAATTTATAACGCATCTTTAAACCACCGCCATTAGGACCAATGCCTCTAATATTTAAAACATCATCAAACAAACCGACTAAAGCCGAAGCAATCAAAGCACCTAAAGGCAATAAAGTTTGGGAACGGGTCAGGAAATCTAATTTATAAAAGATATCCCAGCCACTTAGTTTGGCGACGTAGTAAAAAAATAGGCACAAAACTAAAACTGTAACCCAAATAATTATCCCACCCATTGTTGGCGTACCAGCTTTATGGGCATGGAGTCCAGACATGATTGGCGCGTTATCGGCTGTGCGAATTTTTTTGCCCAAGTTATATTTATACAAAAAATAAGTCAAAAGCGGCGTTAAAACAATAGCCAAAACAAAAGCCAAAGTAGTTAAAAAGAAAATTTTTATGACAATGAAAGTATCCATAAAACAAGTTTAAAGTTAAAAAGTAGAAAGTTATAAACTTTAAAAACTTTTCAATATAGAATTAAATATTTAATAAGATAACAAATATTGCTGCCGCCAATAAAATAATTTGCATCATAGTTTGGCTTACCACTAAAGCGAAGCTAATAAATTTTTCTTTAAGGTAAAAAAAGTAAGCTAAAACATTATTTAGCACAATAATAAATGCCCCTAAAAGCGGCAAAATAAAAACATTATACCAATTACCAATATTATCAATGCCAAAATAAATATTATAGTGTAAATATACCTGTTCATCTTCAGTTGAGTAGGCAAAATGACGTAATTTATAGTACAAGACTACCCAAATAAAAATATTGATGACCAGACTGATCAAAAAATTTATTTTAACTACTAAATCTTCTCGATAAGGATTTTCAAAAAATTTTGTAATATTATAGAAAAACATAAAAAATTTTGTGAATTTAACTTTATTTCTGTCCGTTATAATAATTCTCCAAAGCTTTAAGCGCAAGTTGTCTCCCAAGGTTATATTCTTGCCATGTTGTAATCTTTTTTAAATTATTATACTGCTTTGATAGATATCCTTTTAAATACTCTTCTACAACTATCTCTTTATTTAGACAATTCATTAGTCTTTCTTCATAATCAGCTCCCGGGTAATTATTAGGGGTTTTATAGCAATCGTTCTGATAAGGATCGAGGTCTCTTGTCTTTACTTTCACAAGTTTGAGCTGGTCAAAATTAGCTACTATTTCAGGTATAGCATCGGCAGATAAATAGCTAGTTAAATATATCACATCAATATTTTGATTACCCGCCACATACCGAGCAATATTTTGTTTGACAATAAAATCATCAATATTAAATGAAAATGTTAATGTGGCAAAAATTACACTAAAAACAACTATAACATCTCTAAAATTCTTAAATCTATCAACTAATATATTGATTAACAAAATAGCAAAAATTAAACAGAGCCAAATAATAAAACCCTGAACGTAAATTCTTAAATAAGTAAAACCATATGCAATTTCGTACAAATTTAAGCGTTTAAAAGCAGAAATCGCGATTACAACTGTCTGAATTATTAATAAGGTATTTAAAATTTTAGAAACGACAATTTGGCGTTTATTTTTATAATCCGTAAAATAATAAAAACATAATAACGCGGAAAAAATTAAAAGAGAGACAAAAATAAGTTCACCAAAGCCACGATGAGAATATTCAGCATATGAAACACCTTTCTGAACTAATTCGCTGAAGCCATAAAAAAGATAGCGGAACTGAATAATAATAAAACATACAAACAGTAAATTCACTGAAGCCAAAATGATAGTCACTATAACCGGATCAAGCTTCTTTTTAAAATTATTAACGGAAGTCTCTATCATTTCTGCCTTACTTACATGTTTACCATTAAGATATATTTTAGCAAAAGAATAAAAAAACATAGTAATCAGGACAATGATGGCAATCTGATAAAGTGCGTCTATACTTAACCCATGAAATAAGTCATTAACATATAAATTAAAAATCATATCAGCCGAAGCCAATAATGCACCCAAAATAACAACAATGGGTATTGATATTAAAATCCCAATTAAAATTTTATTAATTAATGAATCCTTTTCATGACGAAATAGATCCTTGGGTAAATTAAAAAAATTAACAAACAAATAAAAAAATGATTGCAATGCATCAGCTATTCCATTTGCCATATAATCAAGCAGAAATGCGCTTGTTGTAAATATTCTTTGAAGACCAGTCTGAGTTATTATTAGCAAAAGGACAACCATAATAATTGGGACTAAAAATCTAACATAACCATTATTATACAAAACCAAATCCATACTTAAAATTAAAACCGGTAATGACAATAGAATCCAATGATTAAAATGCTTTTTGAAGATGAAAATCGTAAATAAGATAAAAAGCAACAATAATATGCTGACAAAAATAAAAGTATTTATGCCTGCATACTTCTTGTAGAATAAATAGTCAAATAAAATGCCTAGAATTAAACTTCCGAGAAAAATAATGGGGTAATTATTGATTTTTTGCCAAAATTTTAAAAACATATCCTTAAGATTAATTGTATAATTAATCATATTTTATCACATTTTGCTCAAAAATAAAAGCCGTCTTATGCACCTTTAAATCTTGATCCAGACGGCTTAAAATATTATTTTTTCTTAAGCGGAGACATTTCGCGCAAACGGTTGATGATCTTGGGCAAAACTTCAATTACCTTGTCTATTTCTTTCGCAGTTGTTTCTTTGCCTAAAGTAAAGCGTAAAGAAGCATGGCAAATTTCCGGGGGTATATTCATAGCTCGTAAAACATGTGAAGGTTCCAGCGAACCAGAAGCGCAAGCTGAACCAGTTGAGACAGCAATACCTTCCAAATCCAGCATTAAGAGCATGCTCTCGCCTTCAGCACCCAAAAAACTAATATTAACATTGCCAGGCACCCGATTTTCCATATCACCATTAATTTGAATATCAGCAACTTTGTTTTGAATGCCTTTTAGCAGTCGATCTCTTAATTTTTTAATTTGCTCATTGTCTTTTGTATTTTGGTCCTGATCATTAACCAATTCCACGGCCGCGCCTAAACCCACAATGCCAGCCACATTATAAGTTCCAGGACGAATATTATATTCTTGATGACCGCCAAAAATTATGGGATTAAGCGGCGTAGCTTCGCGCACATACAAAGCGCCAATGCCTTTGGGCCCATAAATCTTATGGCCAGAAATAGTAATTAAATCAGCATGCAAATAATTCGCATCCATCTTGCAGTAATTAACAGCCTGAACAGCATCAGTATGAAAATAAATCTTATCAAAAGTCCCCAGCTTTTGTATTTTTTTGGCGCGTTCTTTATTTTCCTTTTCAATCATCTTGCCGATTTCGCGTATAGGCTGAATCACGCCGGTTTCATTATTCACGTACATAACCGAGACTAAAACCGTATTATCCTTAATAACTTTCTTAATTTCATCAACCGAAACAAGTCCTTTTTCATTTACGCCAACCAAAGTATATTCAATCAAACCTTCTTTTTCTAAAGCCTGGCAAACTTCTAAAATCGCCGGATGTTCAATCCTTGAGGTAATAATATGAAATTTTTTATCCTGGTTATCTCTTTTATATTTGCGAAAAGCCATGGCCATACCGCGCAAAACCAAATTATTGCTTTCCGTGGCACCTGAAGTAAAAATTACTTCTTTAAATTTACAATTAAACAACTTAATCAGCTGTTCCCTCGCCCAATCAACACCCTTCATAGCTTCCTGGCCAAAAGAATGCATAGACGAAGCATTGCCAAAAATTTCCGTCAGATATGGCTGCATTTTTTTAAGTACTTGAGGGTCAAGCGGCGTAGTCGCACTATGATCCAAATATATTTTCTGCATAGAATATAAATTATGAATTATGAATGCCGAATTACGAAATTGAATCTACTATTATAATATTCCAAAATTCAGAGTTCGGCTTTCGGAGTTAAACCGCCACTACCTCCTTCACTCCTTTAACGTTCTTTTTTATCTCTTCCTCAATGCCCATTTTCAAAGTCATCTGCGACATAGGGCAATGCGCGCAAGCACCGATTAATTTAACTTTAACCACGCCCTTTTTCTCATCAACCTCAACCAATTGCACATCTCCCCCATCCATTTGCAGTGCTGGACGGATTTTTTCAATTATTTTTTTGACTTGTTCTTTCATATTTATCTAAAATTAAATTTTTAAAACTTTTTGTATATTTGTATCTAATTCGTAAATTCGCTTTCTAACAATTTTCCTTTTCTTCAACTGCTTCCGCCTCGTGAGATTCTTCAAACTTTTCACCGCGATAGTTGGCTACCGCCTTTTTCAAACCTTCGGCAGCCAAAACAGAACAATGAATTTTTTCCTTAGGCAAACCACCTAGTTTTTCCGCAATCTGTTCGCGGCTAATTTTTAAAGCACTGTCAATTGTTAAGCCCTTAGCCATTTCAGTTAACATCGAGGAAGATGCTATAGCGGCACCACAGCCAAGCGTCTGGAATTTAATATCTTCTAGAGTTTTTTCGCCAGCTGAATTTGTACCGACTTTAATGTAAATTTTCATCATATCACCGCAAACTGGATTGCCGACTTCGCCAATGCCATCAGCGTCTTTAATTTCGCCCTGGTTGCGCGGATTTTTAAAATGATCCATGAGAATTTCAGTGTACTGCATATTTTTAAAATTAGTGATTAGAAATTAGAGATTGGGGATTAATTCAAATCTCCAGTCTCAAGTCTCCAATCGTTATTTAATTAATTCCGATAATTTAATTGATTCTAAAGTCTTATTTATCTCCTGGTCAAGTTTGTGCCAAACAAATTGCGCTTGGCAGCCGAATTTTTTACTGCCTGAACATTTTAAGCCTGCGCAAGTATAGGCCGCCAAACTGCCTTCTAAAACTGAGAGAATATCGCGCACGGAAATTTGATTTAAGGATTTACCCAATTTATAACCGCCTTTGACCCCCTTGGTACTAATAACCAAACCAGCTTTTTTTAATTTGGCAAACAATCTTTCCAGATAAGCTAAGGAGATTTTCTCTTCATGAGCAATCTTAGCCAGCGAATAAGGCTGCTTTTTCTGGTGTTTGGCTAAATTAATTATGGCCCGCAAGCCATATTCGGATTTAGTGGAAAAACGCATAATTTAAGCTCTTTAAAACCAACCATTTTGGTTGGTATTCTAATTATACCATGGCCATAATCCCTGTCAACACCAGCCAAAGCTTTAGCGTCGGCTGGTCAACTGAGCCTGTTGACAAGCCTAAATAAAAATGATAAAATGTTTTCATAATTCATAATTTTCCAATACTATGTCGCATAAGAAAGCCGGTGGTTCTACGGCGCTAGGCCGCGATTCACAGGCTAAAAGACTAGGTGTTAAACGATTTGGCGGCCAAGTTGTGAAAGCTGGCAATATTTTAGTGCGCCAAAGAGGTTCCAAAATTCGCGCCGGCCACAATGTCAGAACCGGTAAAGATTATACCCTATTCACAACCATTGATGGCTTGGTTAAATTTACCCAGAAAAAAATTAAAAAATTTAACAACCATTTGGTCAAAACTAAGTTTGTCCACGTTGAACCAATCAAAACAAAATAAAGCAAGCTACAAAAAATTGGCTCTGCCATCCTACCTGTCCACCGAAGCGTTAGCGAAGGTGGAAGCATGTCGAAGAATCTAGAGCCAATTTTTTATTTTAAACTACTTTACAAAATAATGTTCGTTTGCTAAATTAAAACCACTCGACCAGCCTGGAATTCCTAGGTACCCAGGTTGCCCTGAAGTGTGCCGGATCGTCAGGGTGTAAAACAAATGAGAAAGCTAGGCTAAAAAAGTTGTCGGTTGAATATTAGCCGAAATTAAACCGTCTACCCCAAAAGAATTGCGCCTCAGAGTTCTCAGGGGGAAACGAAGCTGGGGTGGGCCCCATGACAATGTTGAAAGACAGTGCCATGGGGCCTCTTTTATTTTAGAGCAGAAAATAAATCTAAAGATACTAAAAAGAAGCGTCTAAAACCCCGCTTCTTTTTTTATTTCTAAATTAATCAACTAACTTATCGCCGCCTTTATAAACTCCCTGAACAGCGGGTGCGGTCGCAATGGTCTAGATTTAAATTCTGGGTGAAATTGCGAGCCGACAAAAAATTTATGATTAGGCACCTCAATAATTTCCACTAATTTATTATCCGGCGAAGTGCCGGCAATGCGCAAACCTTTTTCTATTAGAAGCTTGCGGTATTCGTTATTAAATTCATAGCGATGGCGATGGCGTTCGCTGATCTTACTGGTACCATAAGCTTTATAACAAAGAGAATCCTTGGCCAAGACGCAAGGATAAGCGCCCAAACGCATAGTGCCGCCCATTTTCTTTTGCTCGATCTTTTTTACCTGGTCAGCCATGGTATGAATCACTGGATAAGGCGTATTTTTATCAATTTCAGTGGTGTTAGCCTTAGCTAAACCTGCCACGTGGCGAGCAAATTCAATAGTGGCTAATTGCATGCCATAACATAAACCCAAATAAGGTATATTATTTTCTCGGCAATATTGAATAGCTAAAATTTTGCCTTCCACTCCCCGACTGCCAAAACCGCCCGGCACAATAATGCCGTCATACTTTTTAAGTTCAGCTAATTTTTCCGCATCTTTTTCAAATTCTTCAGAATTAATCCAGCAAAGGACTGGCTGGCGCTTAGCAAACCAGGAGGCATGTTTAATAGCCTCAATCACGGAAATATAAGAATCAGCTAAAGTAAAATTGCCAGTGGCAAAATATTTGCCCACCACGCCAATATTAACCTTTTCTTTGGTGGTTTTTATTGTCTTAACTAATTTTTCCCAGTCCTTAAGATCTTTTTGCTTGGCTGCTAGATTAAATTTTTTAAGAATTTTTGCGCCTAATTTTTCCTTTTCAAAATTTAAAGGAATTTCATAGATGGTGTCAATATCTGGCGCAGAAATGGCATTTTCTTTTGGTATATTGCAAAAAGTCGCTAGTTTTTCCTTGCGCACTTCATCCAAGGGTACTTCAGCGCGGCACAAAATAAAATCAGGGAAAATGCCGGCCGAATTTAAAGTTCTGACAGCTGTTTGAGTCGGCTTAGTTTTCATTTCGCCAATTTTGGAAGGAATCGGAAAATAGCTAACCAAAATCACAATGACATCATTTGGCATTTGGGTGCGCATCATGCGCGCGGCTTCCAAAAATAAAATGTTTTGGTATTCGCCGACTGTGCCGCCGATTTCAATGATTGTAAAATCAGCCTTAGCCAGTTTAGCGGCTTTTTTTATCCGGTTAATTACTTCTTCAGGCACATGAGGCACAACTTCCACACACTTACCGCCATATTCCAAATTCCTTTCACGCTGAATCACGCTTAAATATACCCGGCCTGTAGTCATGTAATTAGTAGACAAAACATCCTGATCTAAAAATCTTTCATAATTGCCAATGTCCTGGTCAGTTTCATCACCGTCATCAGTAACAAAAACCTCGCCATGTTCAGTTGGATTCATAGTGCCAGCGTCAACATTGATGTAAGGGTCAATTTTAATGGCCGTGACCTTAAACCCCTTGCTTTGCAAAATTTTACCAATAGAAGCACAGGCTACTCCTTTGCCTACTCCTGACATCACTCCGCCAGCTACGAAAATAAATTTGGAAGACATAAATGTGTGGATTTGTATATTAGTATATGATAAATTCTCTAAAATCCTAAGCACGAAGCACTAAATCCTAAACAAATTCAAATATTATAAATTCAAAATTCAAAACTTAAGTTTAAAACATTTATATTTTGGGTTTAAAATTTGTTTAGAATTTCGGATTTCGGATTTCGAATTTTTAAAAAGAGAGGCAATTATTCCTCTCGAGTGATAGTTAACCCGATTTTGGCAGTGACAGTACCGCCAAAGTCAATCATAACATCATAATAACCCAAACTTTTGATTGGTTGTTCCAATTTAACATATTTCGCCTCCACCTCGTAATTCCTCTTTTTTAGCTCTTCAGAAATTTTGACTGCCTTAACTGAGCCAAACAAAGTCTTTTTTTCATCGGCCTTAGCCTGAATAATTATTTTGGTATTATCTAATTTCTTGGCTAATTCTTTAAATTTTTTTCCTAAATTAACCTTTAGCTTAACTTTTTTCTGTTTAGCCTGTTCTAATTCTAAAATAGCTTTTTCAGTCGCGATTTTAACCAAGCCCTGGGGCAATAAATAATTGCGGGCATGACCGTCAGAAACTTCCTTTATCTCGCCCTGACGTCCCAGATTAGGAACATTTTTTAATAAAATTACTTTCATATTATTAGATTTTAGATGCTAGATGTTAGATTATAGATTAAAATAAAAAAACTTTAGTTCAACTAAAATCTATAACCTATAATCTTTAAATATATTTTAATACAAAAATTATTTTTTGCCAAATAGCCAGGAAAAAATTCCTTTTTTTGAATCATCTAGCTCTGCCTGCCCTTCTTCATCTTTTTTCCCTTCTCCCCCTTCAATCAAAATTTGATTGTAGATTCTTTGGGCTTCTTTTTGCACTATTTCTGAATCATAATCGCCACTATGCGCACTGCTTCCCTCATATGAGGCCTGCTTTTGGTCTAAATGCAAGTTCAAAATCAAAGGATTTTCTGAATTAACATACAAATGAAATCTGGGGTAAATTCCACCCCCCAACCTGCGACTATAACTAACTTCACTGGCGCGCGGATCCCTGACTAAGCCATATCCGCAACGGCGGATTAAAAATTCAGCTGATTGATTCAATTTTTGGTTAAAAACAATTTTCATATTCTTAAGTTTAATATAAAAATGCCCAAATGGCAATCAAATCTAATTTATTTATACCTAAACTTAGCCCAAAATCAATCTCTGAACCCCTATTTAAAAATTCTTGACAAAAATTTGCTCCTATGATAAATTGAGCTAATCTTAAGAAGGGAGTAATTCCGCTCTTTTATATATAAATATAGGCATAGGCAAATAGAAATGGGCAAGAAAGTACTTGTTCGTTTAGTGCGAACAAGACAAGAATCAACCGAAACCAAACGAAAGGAACAGGAGGAAAAAAGATGAAGAGAGAAAAAACGTTCATGTGTTTGGCCCTAATGCTGGTGGCCGTGCTTCTCAGCTTCGGTCTCTACGGCTGCGGTTCGGCCAGCTCAGGCAAGAAAGGCCATTCCCAGCCGCCCGGCGGCAACACGCCCAACCCCATGAAGGTCACCATGACTATCAAGGTTGACGA
>Ga0209777_10008211_pt1 | contig 11461 bp, 10 predicted proteins | sample FrelakmetHBP12HB_FD_187147 | JGI IMG/M metagenome (GOLD analysis project Ga0209777, IMG submission 187147) | Freshwater lake sediment microbial communities from the University of Notre Dame, USA, for methane emissions studies -HBP12 HB (SPAdes)... | ecosystem: Environmental > Aquatic >...
CTCTAAAATACCTCCTCTCCCCTTCGTGGGAGAGGATTAAGGTGAGGGGGCAAGGACTTTGACTCACCCTCTCCCTCACCCTCTCCCGTCAAGGGAGAGGGAATAGAGTTAATTGTCATGGTTCGAAGGTGCCCTCCGACCATGGGGCACTACTATGAATATCCCGGCATCCTATGCGGGATCAAATCTAAAGGCGATGACTTCTTCTCCACTCTCATTCTCGTAGAGCGGGTATGCTGTAAATTTTAGGTCCATGCCTATTCTCAGCTTCTCTACATCTCCGCCCAGCGGGGACTTGACCCTTATCCCTTCAGGCAGCTCAACCAGGCCTTCACCCATGGGAACCTTCCCTTTAAAGTCCCCAGGTGGTCTGTTCCGAATGACGGTGTAAGTCCACAGTTTCCCCTTCCGGCTTAAAGGTATCACGACAAGGTCTTCCCCTGCACAATTCTGACAGCTTGATACCTCACCAAGGCCCACTTCGCCGCAGTTTTTGCACTTGCTGCCCAACAACCGCACATCCTCCAGAGGTGACAGCGGCGCAGACAAAAGCTTTTCACGAATAGGGATTCTCTTCATCTCAGCTTTTTCGACCATATTTCTTATACTCCTTCCGATAATATTACTCGGAGCATGAAATAGATTGCATTTTGTAGGGCAAGGCTTTAGCCTTGCGGAAGCAGGCCTGAAGGCCTGCCCTACACGTTTGGTTATGGTGAATGCAAACTATATTATGCTCCCCTAAGTAACTCATCTGTACCGTACCCATATTCTCAAGATCGCTACACTTTAGATACCCGGCAGGGGATCCCCTTTATTTCCGGTGTACCGACCGGCGGCGCCATGACTTCGTATCCGGTGAGTATGTTGAAGTTCGATTTTTTCCACCCGTACATGGTCTCCGGGCCATCTTCCGGATACCACCATCCCCAGGCGGCATTTACCGTCTGTGGGTACGTATCGTTATCGTACTGAAGCTTCTGAGTTATCCTTCCTTTCGGAGTTTCGATATAGATCCACTCCCCGTCCTCCAAACCATGTTTTTTAGCAGTCTCGGGGTTCAGCCTGACGATCGGCACAGGAGTTATTCTACGCAGGGAGTCTATCATCTTGAATCCGGTGAGCATAAACGAGTTCTCTTTATAACTGGTCAGTATCAGCGGATATTCTTCTGTCGTCTTAGGGAACCGTGTTATTCCTTCCCACGTGGGCATTGTGTCAAGGCCTTCTTTCGCCAGCCTCTCGGAATAGATCTCCACCTTGCCTGAAGGTGTTTTAAAGGGATCGTCTTCAAACTTCTTGTACTCCTTCTTAGGATAAAGTTTCCTTGTGACGAGGAAATCTTTGAAAGTTATGCCGGACCCCTCTAATAGCTCATCCAGAGCCTCATGTTCATCTTCATAGAAGTATTCTCCCAGTCCCATCCTCTTTCCAAGCTCGTTGTAGATTTTGGCGTCGGTCCAGGCTTCTCCCGGCGGATCCACGACCTTCTTATAGGATCGATACTCTTCCCAGCGCCCTCCCCAATACCCTATCGTGGTGTCCTCCCATGTCCAGGCAGCAGGGAGAACAATATCAGCGATGCAGGTTGTGGGCGTATGGAAAAGCTCCTGTACGACGATGAACTCCATCTTCATAAATGCGTTGTACGTTGCGATGGAGTCGGGATAACTGATGATGGGATTCGTCAGACAGCACATGACTGCCCGGATGGGGTAAGCATAGCCTTCATCCAGGTTCGCTTTTACCAGTGCCTGGTAGGGCACAAAGGACCATCTTTTCACGCCTCTCAGTTCCTTACCGAGCATCTTGTCTTTATCTCTGCCCACTTTGCCCAACAGCATGAGACTCCCCGGCCTTGCATGCTTTGCAGGCGTCAAAAATACATCTCCACCGGGAACATTGAGGTTTCCGGTTATGGAGCGTAATATGGACGTCACCCGGAAGGTATCGAAACTATTCGCCATGAACTCCAAGGAGTTTCCCTCCTGTATGGAGGCGGGTTTCGTCCTGGCATAAAGTCGAGCCAGTTTCAGAATATCCTCTTTGGGTATCCAGGTCATATTGGCTACGTCGTCGATCGTGAATCGCTTTATCTCTTCCCGGAACTTATCAAAGCCGACAGTCCATTTCGCCACGAAATCCTTATCGTAAAGCTCTTCTTCAATGATGATCTTCAATAGCCCCATGGCAAGGGCTCCGTCGCTTGCCGGCCTGGGACGAATCCACCAGTCAGCATAATGGTCAACGACCCATGTCCTCATCGGGTCTATGACCACTATTTTCATGTCGCTCCCGGGCTCTTTTTTCATTTTAAGGACGTGCCGTCCCATATAGCGCCGGCCGTCGGCACCCCAAAAGATCAGTAGCCTGGGCAACGGGTCCCCCGGCTTCTTAACCGCCTCAGGACAATCCGGAATCGGAGAACGTCCCAGGGTATAGTAATACGCCTCCTGGCGTGGTACACCGCATAGACCACCCGGTGTGATCACGTTAGGTGTGCCGAATGCGGTGGCAAGCCTGTGGCCAAAAATGGTCTCCATGCTCTTGGGTTCGCCGAGGAGTATGGCAAAAGACTCCGGACCATATTTGGCCTTGAGATCCAGGAGTTTCGCAGCAATGGTATCCAGCGCCTCATCCCATGAAATCTGTTCCCATTTGCCCTCTCCCCTTTTTCCGGCTCTCTTCAGGGGATGCTTCAGACGGTTGGGATGGTTTTCTACCCCAACAAGGGTGAGAGGTCCCTTCGCCTGAGGGCAAACCTCGTGACGGAAATCACTATCCTTGTCTGGCTTTACCGAGATGAGCTTCCCATCTTCAACCGTGGCGACAACGGCACAGGACAGGTGGCAGACCCCGCAAAAATTATGAATCTCTTCACGCTTTCCCATTCAACATCCCCACCCTTTCTGTGATCGCACCCAATGGTCCCCACTCCCTGCAATTATCTAAGTCCAGCCCGTCGTTCCTGCCCCCCTTTGCCAGAGAGGGTTAACCCCTCCCTTTGCAAAAGGGAGGTTGGGAGGGATTTTGCAGATCGATGTCATCACTATTATGAGACCGTTAGTGAGCTTTGGTTAACCGGCTCTCTCCTTGCTAAGAGCTTTTTCAATAGCCGATGCAGAGGTGCGAAGCTCTCTCAACATTTCATCAGTCCGATTCGCCATTCGGTTTTCGGGGCCCAACACGCACATGGCAACGGGTTCTGAATAGTTCTTAATTGGAACCGCCACAGAAGCTGCCCCCGCCACAAGCTCGCTGTAGCTTACCGCAAATCCTTTGCGGCGAATTTTCTCTACCTCTTTCAATAAGATGTTGCGGTCAGTAATGGTATTGGGCGCGACCTTCTCAAGTCTAATGGTGTCGATCAGCCGCAGCAGTTCCGGTAAGGGAATTTGTGAAAGCAGCACCTTGCCGGTAGCACCCGCGTATACCGGGGGCGAATATCCTTTTCCCGCAGCATATTTGAGCGGGTGGAAGCTGGGCAACTCCTCCAGGTACATCCGCCTGAGGCCCGCTCGAATCACAAGAATGATCGTCTCCCCTGTAATACTGCGCAGCTTTTCCATCTCCGGCAGCGCGCAGGAAATCAGATTATGATGAAACCGGTTGGAATAGTCGGCTAAGTAATGAACGAAAGGACCAAGGCTATATCGTAGGGTAATCGGATCTTGAACGACGAATCCAGCCGCCTGCAGGGTCTTTAGCAGCCGGTGAGTGGTGCTACGACTCAGTTCCAGATTGCCAGCAATGCTCGAGCTTTGGTTGATCCCTATTGTAATGGTCTTGAGGATGTCAGCCGCTTTAATGATGGTGTTCACATTTTTTTGTTCTGACATGCCCTAAATCCCAACCCGTGAAATTATAATTCCACATGGCAATATAGGATGGAGTTAAAAAAATGTCAAGAAAAATCTGCATCCACCGGAAAAAATCTACTGACTGACTCCTGAAACTATGGAGGACCGGGCCATCGAAAGGCTAAAGAGAGATATTGTTCCCCCGATTTCAACAAGTTATAATGCAGCATTGGTGGTCCAAAGAGAGGGATCTTGTGCTTTTCGCTTCGACAGGTCTCGTAAGAGACCTTTTTTACGTCTTAGGGCTTGCCTCGTTTCCCGTTTACCTTTTCGATGGCACGAAGCCGGTACTTTTTGAAGGGGGTGTTGCCTGCGCGGGGGAGATCTATGTGCAGGCAATTCGATCTGTTCTCGGTACAAGGCAGCCGGAAATACTCTTTATTACCCATGCCCATTGGGACCACTGCGGAGCGGTGTCCTATTTAAAAGACGCATTCCCATCGCTGAGGATTGCAGCTTCGCGAAAGGCAGCGGAAATCCTGAAACGAAAGAACGCCAGAGAACTCATTGTCAGATTGAATAAAAGCACCAAATCCATTGCCGCCACTTTTCCCGAAGTCGATACCTCTCAGCTCGTAGAGGAAGGCTTTCGGCCATTTGAAGTAGATTTGGAGCTTAAAGACGGGCAAGTCATCGAATTAGACGAAGGCATGAGCGTAGAAGTACTGGCAACTCCCGGTCATACAAGGGACCTTATGAGTTATTACATCCCGCAGAAAAAAGTATTGATTGCTGGGGAGGCAGCAGGCAGTCTCGACAGTGTTGGCAATATTATTACCCAGTTTGTTGCTGATTATAATGCGTATCTCTCCTCCCTTAAAAGGATGGCAGATCTTCCGGTTGAGATCCTCTGCCAGGGGCATCGTGTCGTTTTTGTTGGCAGTGACGAGGTCCGCGCTTTTCTCACCCGCTCCATCAGCGCGACAATTGATTTCAAGGACAGGGTTTACGAACTCCTTGAAACGGAAGCTGGCTCCATTGACCGCGTGGTCGGGAGAATCAAAGCGGAACAGTATGATATCAATCAGGGGATAAAACAGCCCGAAGACCCCTATCTCCTCAATTTGAAAGCCCAGGTGACCCATCTGGCTGAAAGACTCAGCCCTTTTGCAGGAAAAAAGACTTGACAGGAAAATCCGTTCTTGGTAAACGTTGCGGCGTTGCGCCCGAGGAAGTTCTGATAAAGCCGGTCAGTATTGATCCGGGAACGGCAAAGCAGGGAAATAGGGGCAGGTACCGACTGGAAGTTCTCTCGGCCCGGGAAGCAAAAAAGATTGACCAAAACATTGACCAAATCAAAAATTTAGGGTAAAATTCAACACACTGACTTTCTAAGTATTTAGAATTTCAAACGTATGAATGTGTCGGGGAGTAGCGCAGCTTGGTAGCGCGCTTGGTTCGGGAGGGGCGAAACCGATAACATATTGTAATCAAAAGTAAAAACAGTGAAGGGGAAAACGCAAAATGATCTTAGCGGTTTCCCCTTTTTTCTTGGAATAGAAGTAACGAAAATGATCGGAAGGGGTCCAATATGAAATTCAGGGGGATATTTTGAGGCAATTCTTGACTGAACATTGACCAAGTTCCAAAAGACTGTCCACCTCGATCAGAGTCAAAGGGTAGAAATCATTCCCCAAATCTCCTGAAGGATATACTCCCCCAGGCGGTACCATCTTTGGGTCGTAATTATAGACCCAGGTTGCTGGCAGCCCAACGGACCTTGGGTCCCTCATTTCTCTTGACAATCTCTTTCCATTAGCATAAATTAAGGCATACCTTTGAACGTATTGTCGGGCATTCTGGAGTGGTATAGTCTATTCCCAACAAATTGCTATCGCGATGAAGCTCTGTATTCTCAAGAAAAGCACGCTCCCTAATTTGTGCTCAGTCTAAGATAAAGAGCATTTTGAAGGAGAACCCACGAAATGCCAAGATTTCTTATCCGGAATATCCAGGGCGTCATATTCATTGAAAACTTTGCTTTTCGTAACAAAATAGGGATAGCATCCAAGATCAATGAGGCTGTTGAGGGTCTCTTTGACGGAGACCCAATAATACTCGACCTCCCTCCCGAAGCACCTCTTGAAATACCACGAATCCAGCTTAAGAGCGCAAGCACGGTCTTCAGTTTGAATTTTTCGCCGATTCGAATCGATTTTTTTTATAATGCGCAAGGGAACCTTGAAAAAACCTTGGAATCTCTGAGTGACGATTACCTGAAATGCCTTTTTAGTATTGCGGAATTAATCAAGACCGAATACCATCTTGACGTCCCAAGAATAGCTCTGGTCATAAAGACATTGGACGCAATGGAGGCTGAACCAAATTCTTTTATTCACAGGAAGTTCTTAGGTGAAAATCCTTTCTTTAAAGGCGCTTCTGCTTTGGAACTCCACGCTCTGGAAAAGACAACAATCAATGATTACCATATAAATAGGTGGTTTAGAATAAGGACAGGGAGTGCTCCGCTGGATAATGCCTTGTCTGTGGAGATTGACATAAACACAATGCCCGAAAAGCACTCTGACTTTGACCTGGAAAAGATCAAAGACTTTTACAGAAAATCCTTAGAATTTGCAAAACAAACTTTTGAAGACAGTCTTGGTGTACCCTTATGAGTCACGCGATAACCAAAAGTAACCCGATACATGAAGTGAACAACAAGTATTGTCAACTCTTGTTGGAAGACATATATTTCTCGTATCTTGAGACGAAGGGCTCCCCAAGCGCTAAATGGGACCAAAGGTGGCAACATGCTTTCAAAGTCTCCAGCATAGCCAGTGAGATCGAAAACACGAAGAGGAACTTTGAAATTGTAGGGCAAACGTTTACAGGATTTTGCGACTATCTCCCGCATTTCTCTGAAGAACGTGGCTGGACTTTTGATAATTTGATAGGAATTCTCCGGGGGGCAGAATCCTCCGGCACACGTTCGAGATCTGAGTTAGCTTTTCTCAAGAATACATCTAATAGAATATTAATGCATTACTTGAATACATCAGAGGTTCGGTCATCTCAGAAATATTCAAACAGCGACGTTAATCAATATAAGGATATTATCCTGAAAGCATTCGCCATGACGGATCTTTCAACCGATGCCAGCTCAATTTCCTGGCTCAGGGGCGTGGTGCCCGAGTCAAGAAGTATTTACGATTCTGTTTCGGAACAGGTTCAGCAAGATCTTGAGAAACCTTGGAAAGAAATTCAACAGACCTTTTTGAATATTCTGTCCGAGCTTCGTGAGATGTCTGTAATTCACCTGGAAACCTTGTCGAGAATTTCTTCGGAAGTTCTTTATTTCTGTTACCAACGGCAAATACTTTGCCATCTTCCGATAGCTGTTGACGTAATCGAGAAAAGCTTTTCGACATCAATTAATGAGATTAAAATGGAACCAGAAATGGACTCAGAGACTGGGGAAGAATGGCTTGAATTTAGGATTAGAATTAAGGGTGAAGTCGAAGACGTTTTAGACAGGTATGACAAATACACTGAACGTTTAATTTCATTACTGCCTTGGTCGGCACGGTACAAGATGAGACTCTCCTACAACATCATTTAGGCATGGATCCAAGAGAATTTCACAAACTTGCTGCAGAACTCGTTGCTGATACAACTCCAGCCAAGATTCGGACTGCGATCAATCGTGCATATTACGCTGCACATAATGTTGGAGTTGAAGTGCTTACGGAGATGGGTTTCAGGATTGAAAGAGGCCCAGCGGGACATTCAGGGGTCTGGGAGCGCCTGGGCAACTGTGGTGACGAAGAGGTAATCAAGGCTGGATCTCAGTTGGCGGATCTCCAATCCAAAAGAAATAAAGCTGACTATCGCCTGGGTAATAAGGATGTTGAATCTCAGAAAACAGCACAAGCCGATGTAGAGCTGGCAAGAAGGATAATTCAAATTCTTGATGCATGCAGTAGCGGACCCCAAAGGACTCAGATCATAGAGGCAATAAGAGATTGGGAGCGAAAGACCGGAAAAACTTGGACCTCTGTGATCTAAGAGGATCCATTCCAGATGCCATCTTTCATTGCTGTTAAGTTCATTACCTACCAGCCTTCAATCGGAAATCCCCACTCCTCAAGAAAGTCTTACCTGACTCTTTGTGGTTCAGTTTTCAGCCAAGAGTAGCCCAATCTCTTCTTTTTACTCGACTGAATGGCCGCACGCTTAGTTTTGAGTCAAGGTGACGGGTCCCCCCCTCTCTCAGCCATGCGAATGATCCGAAATACTGGAAGCTGCCTTATTGTCTTGCCAATGGAAGCGTAGATGTAAAACGATTGCCGAAGGCCATTCAATCTATTCTAAGCAATTATCGGGGGGTCAAGGTTTCCGGCATTCCTGAACAGGATATTCCAGATGTTCTTGTAAGATTGGCGCGGGCAGCAGTGAGCTTAGGGAAGATGCCCCATCAATCGGGAGAAACAGCGCCAGTATATAAACAATATGCCGAGGTTCTCGAACAATTGGGTCGCCTCAATGAGATACCTGTCGTAGGGTGAAGGATTGCTTTTAAGAGAAGATTACGACATGAGCCTTCAGCAGACCAATCGATATCGGGTTCTAATGAGGGTGAATAAATACTTCTACATGTGCAAACAGTCAGAACAGAAAGGCGGATGTGCATCCTATAGGAACGTCCCCAGGGAGAAAGCACGGATAGAGCTCCTTCAGAAGAGATGGGGAAGCCAGATCGTCACGATTGACAGAAATTTGAGGTCTCACAATCTAAAGCGGAAAAGGGCCGTCGAGGATTACAACCCGGTGATCTATGTTCCGATTAGAGGGGTATGATACGGGTTACACCGTCTTTCGTCGGAGAGGAAACTTTTTGGTTCTATCCTTGCTCTTTGACAATTGAATATTGACTCCTTTTTTTGATAACTTCACCTACTACTGCTCAGCCAAGGGTTGCCTAAAGGATCGCTCATTACCGTTAGAAATGATGCATCCCGATTCAATAAATGATTTCTATATCGAAACTTTTCCGATGATCGGGAAACAGTTGGAGATATAGCGAGGCTGTCGAAAAACCCTAAATCTGGTCATTTTGCGGTTTTCTGTGGCCTGTAAGTTGTTGATTTTAAACGGTGAAAAAATTATCGGAATTGGCCATTTGGACTTTTTCGACAGGCTCAGCAGTTTCCTTCTATTGGAAAATGACGACTCCACCTACTGTTGAGTCAGGCGGTGTCTTAGGAATTGAAGAAAGCCTCATTTTTTATAATATTCATCGCCCAAAGGGGAGAATTATTCCCCGAGTTGAACGGGTGGCAGGCGATTGTCGATTGCGAAGCTTGTCCGGGGAAAGGGGGGGTTGACAAGAATGACTAAGCTGCTTATTTCTACAGAAAATAGAGGAGGGGGGGAAAAAAATTTAAAGTTGGTCAACCTTCCAGGCGATCCCTCTTTATTTTCCAGCCCTTCACCCGAAACTAAAAACTTTTCCCCCCCCATTCAGAGATCGGGTTTTGGCACGCTTCCTCACAGCGTGTCTTCCTATTCCAGCTTCTTTCCCCGATCCGTTACGACGTCAAGAAAAAACCCAATTTCCCGATTCAAAAATTCAACGTCGGCGGGATTTCCTCCTCCAGCAGAAAAATGGCCTGTGACGGAGTACGGATTAATCGTTAGGCACCGGACGTCCCGGATGTAGCGCGCTGCCTCGATGGACTCCCACTCCGGGTTTAAAAGGTCATTTACTCCAGTCAGAATGAAAGTCTTTGCCTTGATCGACCGAAGGGCCTTCAACAGATCCCCATTCATGCCGGGTGTTTTCCCGATATCGTGCGCTTCGTACGCCCAGGTTTGATAGATCCAGTCATTGGCATCAAATAGCGGAATCAGAAAATCTTCCTGCGCTTTGAGCCAAGGCAGAACATCGAGGCCGTTCGGAAATTGCCACCGGTACTGCTCGGGCGCCCGGGTAGCCAGAAAACCCAGAATATCCCGGTAGAGCCGGAGCCCTTCCGCCGGTGGCTTGGTGTAGTTGCCGTTGTCCCAGGCCGGGTCGAGCATGATTGCCTTTCTTGTCGCATCAAGAACTAAGACCGTCCATGCCGGCGTCTTGGCCAATGGGACCATGGCGATTAAACTATCCATGAAATCCGGATAGCTCACCCCGAACTGGAGCACTTGCATGCCTCCCATGGAGGGGCCAATGACCGCAACCACGTGGTTGATCCCGAGATGTTGCGTGAGCAGGCGATGAGTCGAGTGAATCATGTCTCGTATGCTGAAGCGGGGGAATTTCATTCGGGGTTGAGCCTGGCTGTTCGACGGAGAAGTCGTTAGCCCGTTACCGATGGCATCGGTGGCCACGATGAAATACTTCGTGGGATCCAGAGCCTTTCCGGGGCCGATCAGAAAATCAATGCGATGATGATTTCCGCTGATCGCCGTTACCATGAGAATGGCGTTCGATTTCTTGGCATTTAAAGTCCCGTGGGTCACATAGACCATGGCAAAGTCTTTGATCACCTCGCCGCTTTCCAGTTTAAAATCTCCCATGCGATAGAGCTGATGCGCCGGATCCGTGGGTCTATGAGCGAGCGCAGTTCCAGCAAACAAAAAAGTGAAACCCACCAGGGAAAGCACAATTCCTGCAATGCCCAGACGAGAAATTGCCGGGAAAGATCTCTTCATCGATATGCCCTCCTTTCTCTTGTTATTAGATTTCGAATGAAATGGTTTTTTAGGAAGAATTACAGATAGGAGCCCCCAAAGAGGCATAATAACTCCTTGGAGGCTTCATAGAGGCATCTTCTGGAAAGTCGATTTCATAAGTTGCTCCAGTTAGTTGGGTTTAGAATCTTATCATAAGGTCAGTATTTTGTCAACGCCAAAAAGAAATTGTGAAAATTATCTTTTTAAGGATTATCACTTGTAATCTGGTATACCGATATGGATTCTCACCTTGAGGACTTCAGGAAGAAGTCCTCGCTTCCTTGGAAACAATCGACCCTCTTCTGCCATATTTGACGCTTTCATGAAAAAGTTTACATCCCGTCGAACAACCTGTCAATGCTTTTTTTTGAGCATTGAGCGACTTGACAGCGAACTCCCTTGTTGATAAGCGTAGCGGCAATGCGTCCGAACAGATTCTAAAAAAGCTGGCTGGTAGAAAGGAGGTAATGAATGTGGCGAAAATGGAGGGAACGGGAGGGCAGAAAATCGAACGGAATCACGACATCAAAGTTAGTATTTGGAAAGGAGGTGTTTTGAATGGCGCTGTTGGCTGAATGTCCACCATGCCACGAAAGGCAGTCGGAAAAAACAGGGTGTGCTCATGCGGTATTGGTCTGGGAGAAGCAAAGCGGGGAAATAGGGCCAAGTATTGGTTGGAAGTTTTTTACGACGGGAAACAAAAAACTTGATTGTGATTCAGACACTAAGGAACTCCGGCCTGGGGGATTCCGCCGAGACCTTGTAACCCCGCCATAGATCGTTATTTAAGCAATCACGAATTTTTCTCCAGCAACCCCCCGAAAAAAATTTCAGGGGGTTCATTTTTTTCTTGACTTTTATCTCAAAATCTGTATGCTTATATATTATGGGCATACAGATCAAATCACAGCGAGAGAGATTCAGCCGGC
>Ga0209777_10008212_pt1 | contig 11460 bp, 12 predicted proteins | sample FrelakmetHBP12HB_FD_187147 | JGI IMG/M metagenome (GOLD analysis project Ga0209777, IMG submission 187147) | Freshwater lake sediment microbial communities from the University of Notre Dame, USA, for methane emissions studies -HBP12 HB (SPAdes)... | ecosystem: Environmental > Aquatic >...
AGATACAGTGGTAATCGGCCGTGGATTCAATTACGCGACCGCATTCGAAATTGCGCTGAAGGTCAAAGAATTAACTCAGGTTGTCGCAGTACCATATTCTTCAGCTGATTTCAGGCATGGACCGATTGCTACAGTACATAGAGGTTTCCCTTTGATAATAATTTCTCCCTCAGGTGCAACCTACAAGGATATCAAAGAATTTATAATAAAAGTCAAAGGCCTTGGTGCCGAATTAATTATGATTTCGAATGAGCAAGAATTATTAAAATTAAGCCCACTCCCTTTTACCACCCCAGCGATTGCGGAGTGGTTAACCCCGGTTATATGTGTTATTCCAGGTCAATTGTTCGCAAGACAATTAGCGCTTGAGAAAGGTCTTAATCCCAACCAGCCCAAAGGATTGACAAAAGTTACGGAAACTTTCTAGAGAAATCTTAGAATGATGACTCCGGTATAATATTTTTTCAACAAAAATATTTTAATAATTAGGAGTAAGAATTGGATAAATTTATTATCGAAGGTGGTCACCCTTTATCTGGCGAAATTACTGCCTCAGGCAATAAAAATTCTGCACTTCCTATACTCTCTGCTTGCTTATTAACCGATCAACCAATAATCTTGCATAATGTGCCTGATATTTTGGATGCAAAAACGATGCGGGCATTGTTAGAAAGTTTAGGCGTCAGTATTACCACATTAGATACTCATACCTGGAAAATACAAGCAAAAGATGTACGACCAGCTGACCTCGATCCGGAATTATGCCGCAATATTCGTGCATCCATTTTACTTGCTGGTCCAATGACAGCCAGAACCGGTAATTTACATTTATCACCCCCCGGAGGAGATGTCATTGGCAGAAGGCGTGTGGATACACATATTCTGGCATTAAGGGCATTAGGCGCGGATGTCCATTACAACAGAGATTTTACATTCAAGGCGAAGAAATTAATAGGAGCAGACATACTTTTAGACGAAGCGAGCGTTACCGCCACAGAAAACGCCATCATGGCTTGCGCTACTGCCGAAGGAAAATCCATCATTCGAAATGCAGCTTCCGAACCTCATATTCAGGAATTATGTCATTTTCTTAATACTCTCGGTGCCAGAGTGGAAAATATCGGATCTAATACATTGAAAATTGAAGGAGTGAAATATTTGAATGGAGGGGAATTTATTATCGGTCCTGATTATCTGGAAGTTGTCAGCTTCATCGGTGCCAGCGTCGTTACGCATGGATCCATTCGGATTAAGAATGCTGGTCATGAATATTTAAATATGATACAGCTTGTATTTCATCGCCTGGGTGTCGATTGGAAAATCGATGGAAATGATATTGTCGTCCCAGCGGAGCAAAGTCTTACCATTGAACCAGACCTGGGCGGGGCAATCCCCGAGATTAGTGTAATGCCCTGGCCAGCTTTTCCAACTGACCTTATGAGCATCGCGATAGTAATTGCCACCCAGTCTAAAGGAACTATTCTTTTCCATGACTGGATGTATCCAAGCAGAATGTTTTTCACTGACAAACTGGTTGGAATGGGAGCCCATATTATTTTATGTGATCCACATCGGTGTATTGTTCAGGGACCCAGCAAGTTGTATGGAGAAAGAATGGAGGGACCTGACATCCGTGCAGGAATGGCTTTATTACTCGCCACATTATCAGCTGATGGGTGTTCGACAATTCGAAATGTTGGTCAGATTGATAGGGGATATGAAAGAATTGATGAAAAATTAGCCGCATTAGGAGCTGTTATTAAACGGGAGAAAAACTAATTCCATCTGATTTATGATTATAAAAACCTCTGATTTTTAATTCAGAGGTTTTTTCTTTTTACTTCTGGGGTTGGGCCACTTCAAGAAATTGATTTAGGGTTTCCCTTAACATTGCCTCAGGAACAGAACCGACATGCCTGTGCACAATTTTGCCATTATAAACAAACAACATCGTTGGAATTCCCTGTACTCCATATCTGGATGCCCATTCCTGGTTTTCATCTGTATTTACTTTGGCAATGATTAATTTTCCGTCATATTCCTTGGCAAATTTATCCAAAATTGGACTGACCATTTTGCAAGGACCACACCAGGGAGCCCAAAAATCTACAATAACTGGCAAATTTGATTTCAAAACTGTTTTTTCAAAAGCGGCATCATTAACATGGATGGGTTCGTTCATTAATTAATCTCCTCAGTTTCTCTTTTTTTCGTGATTTCATTTTATGGCAATGATAGCATATGACTATATAAGTTCTATTAATAATCTATCGTAAATGCATTATTTAATTTTAGCTCGTTTGAAATCCAAAAAGCGATATCCAATTCCTCTTTCTGTCAGAATATATTTAGGATTGGCTGGATCTTGCTCTAATTTTTGCCTTAAGTAATTTATATATAAACGAACATAATGAGGTTCATCTCTATATTCGTAGCCCCAAACACGCGATAAAATTTGATCGTAGGTTAATACCCAGCCTGCATTTTGTACAAGGTGATAGAGTAAACGATATTCTGTCGGTCGGAGATTAACCAATTTGCCTTCTACCCAAATTTCTCTGCGATTGAAATCAATTTTCAAGCGATCATCAACCTGAATGACATCCGTGGAATCCTCTCCTGGTATTTCAGATCTTCTTAACACTGCTTTTACCCGGCTTACCAATTCTCTGGGGCTAAAAGGTTTGGTTATATAATCATCCGCTCCCAATTCCAAGCCTTTCACTTTATCATCCTCTTCCCCTTTGGCAGTCAGCATAATGACTGGAACGCCACTTATTTCGCGAATCATTTTCAATACTTCAAATCCATCAATATCAGGCATCATAATATCAAGAAGGATTAGATCAGGCAATGCGGTTCGCAATTTATCCATTGCATTCTGACCACGGTAGGCTTCAATCACTTGAAAGCCATCATGCTCCAAATTTAAGCGAATAAACCTGGCCATACGCTCTTCATCATCCACCACAAGAATTTTTTGATTCTGAGTTTTTGATATATTCATTGTGAAGCTCCAATTTTTTCTTTATCATAATTATAGAAGGCATGTGAAAAGTTATCAATATATCTTTGATATGTTATTATTACCTCGAAATAATGAGCATAAGCTTTAATCTTTATCAACTTCAAAAAATAGATAGTCAAATTGCAGGATGCAATCAACGTCTTTCTACTATCCAAAAAGAGATGGAAGGTAGTCTGGAGTTGAAGCAAGCTAGATCAGGGGTTGAACAAAGTTTGAACCAGGTAAATATTTCTAAAAAAGAATTAGGTGGAATTACCGATCAGGTTGATTTAAAAAAAATAAAAATTGAGCAAAGTGAATCAACTTTATATAGTGGGAAAGAAGCAAATCCGAAATTATTACAAGACCTTCAAACTGAAATAGTACTTTTAAAAAAACAATTACTTGAACTCAATGATGAATTGCTTGAAAAAATGATTCTTTTAGATGAAGCCGAAAGAAGATATAACAATGCGAATGTGATTTTACAAGGTGAGGAGACAAAATTTAATACCACAAAAGCTTTATTAACTACTGAAAAAAATAAGCTTGAACTTTTAATCAATCGATTTAGTGTTGAACGTAAGGCAAATGTTGAGCAAATTCCTTCCTTTTATTTAATAGAATACAAAAATTTGATTGAAAATAAGCAAGGTGTTGCCATTGCGACTTTACAGGATATGTCCTGTTCAGCTTGTGGAACCACATTTACTCCTTCTCAATGCCAATTATCACGATCACAGCAAGAACTTTTTCATTGTCCCACTTGTCACCGAATAGTGTATGGCGGTTAGAGGAAATTTGTACCTAAGATATCATAGATTCTTTCTTTTTCTATTGACTCAATTTTAATCACCTTATTTTTTGAGTTCAATCCCCTCACGATTCTTATCTGATTCTTGTTTAGATTGAATAATTTAGCTAAAAATCTAATTAATTCCTGATTAGCTTTTCCTTCAATCGGTTGGGCTTTTAATTCAATCCTTGTTATGCCATCATTGGATGTCTCGACAATCCTTGATTCCCGCTTATTTGGAACAACCTTCACAGATAAAATGATGGTTTCGCCCATATTCTGATCATTTAATGCAGATTAACACACCGAATCTGCCGGTTTTTCCTTTTTCACTGCGATGTGAATACCAGTCATTAATATTGGAAGCAGTACAAACCCGCGATTGTTCAATTTTTTTTACGCCTGATTCCTGCAAAACCAACTCATTGGTTTTCCATAAATCCAGGTGAATTTGGTTATTAATTTCTAAAAGTAGCATATCCCAGTTTTCAGGGAAAGATCTTTTCGTTTGTTTGATCACGTCATTTCCCACTGGATATTGCTCCACTCCGACAGAAGGTCCAACGCCAGCAATGATTTTTTCCGGGTCAGAATCAAAATCCCTTTTCATCTTTTCCACTGTTTTATTGACAATTCTATTGATTGAGCCCATCCACCCAGCATGGACAAGACCAATGACGCTATTAACCGGATCATATAACAGAATCGGAACACAATCAGCAAATAGCATTAATAATGCCACCCCTTGTTTGTTGGTAATGATAGCATCCGCTTGAATGTAATTCTGATCGCGTGAACGGGGTTGATCCGTCACAATCACATTTGTGCTATGAATCTGCCATACATCAAAAAAACTATCTTTTGGCAAATTTAATGAAGTCAATATTCTAGAACGGTTTTCGACTACATTTTCTTTGGTATCCCCGACCGTTGTGGATAGATTTAGGGATCTCCATGGTTCAGGACTGCAACCCCCATGCCGTAAAAACAAACCATGAACAATTCTTTCTTCTTTATCAAAGGAGGAAAAAGTAAGGTAATTAATTAAACCCTTTTGATTAATTTTCATTTAATATAATTGACAATTTGCTTTCTTATTAGAATCAAGATTCATTTTTTCTCTGTTGACTCATATTTTCTTCAATCATGGGGAACATAAAGAAACTAGTAAAAATACCAAAAAGCGCTCCTGTAATTGTCCTTAAAATCGGGGTGCTTTCCCTTATTGGCAGCCAGGAAAGAAAACTAATTCCCAGCCCTCCAAATTGTGTAATCCCATCTACACCAATAGGAATGAGGCCTATGACTATCCATAAATACCATGGGATGGGTTTAATTCTTCTCCCGGTTAATTGAAAAATGAGTCCACAAATAAATAACGAACCATATATGGCAATATCTCTCTGACATAAAGCCACTTTATAACCCATGATTTCATTTCCCAGGAAATCGCGTGCGAATTTAAGATCGAGTTGAAAATCTCCAGTTGCTTTTTCATAAGAAATGACATTTGGGATAGCTGCTAGTTCACGTGGGTAATAAAACTGCTGCCCAAAAAGAAACCATGAACGGAAAGTCAATTGATGGCAAAATGCATCGTAAACCCAATAAATAAGCCTTGCAGGTCCTTCGGCTCTAAGTTTCATCATGACTGGAGCAAGAAAAGCCATCAACAGAAAAACGGAAAGCAAGCCCGTAATAATCCACATGTAATTCTTATTAAACCAATTGGAATAGGTGCGTGGTTTGTTTTGAAATTTCTTCTGCATATGATAAATTTTATTAATTATTGAGGATAAAACAGACGAATTATAAAAGCGAGATAATCAATAAGTTTGTTCAACAACTTGCACCTGTGTTGATGTAAAACTATTATCAGTTCGGTCACCGGATTGATAGTCAACAAATGGTTTAGTCCAGCGGAAAATCCATTTGGCATCTTCAGGAGAAGCGTTCACACATCCATGAGACCTCTGGACGCCGAAATCATTATGCCAATGAGTGGAATGAATGGCAACCCCCTCACCTACAAAGAGAGTCGTCCAAGGAACTCCCATCGTATCCCAGCCCGCCCCAGTACCTCCACCAGCCATATGAATTGAGTAAAGTTTTCGCCAGATTGAGAAGGTGCCAATAGGTGTTGACCATTTATCTGATAGATAACCGTTTTCATCCCGTATGAGTCCTGTAGAAACTTGGCAATAATAAACTTCTGAATTTCCTTCATAACAGGAAAGTGTTTGATGATTAATATTTACAATAATTTTTTTTCCATCAATTTCTGGACGGATTGGAGTCACCTCTTCAATAGTTAGGGGTCGAAATGCCCTGGCATCAGCGTAAAAGATATCACCATAACTGCCGTAACGCTCATTGATCCTATAAATGGTAAGTCCTTCGGAATTTGTTCTAATCTCATCAACCCAAATTACCTGACTATAATAGAGGCGCCATAAGCTTTGAGGAATGGCCTTTAACCATGGTGCTTGAGCTGGTGGGTTGGCAAGTTGCAGATTCACATAAGGGATAGTCACTTCAGCCCACATTCCAAGTCCTTTATCTGATGGTACCGTTAATTGATTGACCGGTTGATTGGGTTTATTTTTCACTGGTTGAAGGCTGGAGGCATAAATGTAACCTTCAGGAGTCTCCACCCACCGCCGATTAATTCTTCCAGGTACAATTTCACCCACCACATCCCGTAACCAGACAACACATTCATCATCCTGAAGTGTACGCACAACGGTACTGGAATAGCTCGGTTTAGTCCGGATTGGAATGGAGTTCGGAGAATAGATAGTATTACGTCCCAAATATTCTGCATTGGGAAAATCGACTAAATTTAGAATTTCATTTTTTATTGGATTTAAAGCCAGAGCTCCCAATCCCAATACGCCAAATTTTAAAAATTCTCGTCTTGACATCCTATTTTTTGATTTAGTCATAGCAGGCAATTATAGATTATTAATCATTTCAATAATCCCAATAAATATTCAAGGAATTTTAAGTTCCAAAATTGCTTTGTGTATTTGATCAATATCCTTTGTCCATAAAGCATCCTCAGCATGGTACAAAGAGACAGCCCGGACTGCTTGAAAAACTTTCTGAGTCCCCTGCCCGAGTTTTATTCTTGGTTGTTGTTTCATTCGGATATCAATAGCCCGGGTTGCTACAAATAATTCAATCGCCATGACAAACAAGGTGTTTTTCACAATTTCAAATGCATGTTTTGCAGCTGTCAGTGCATTGGCATTATGATCTTCCTGATTTGCCGAGGTGGGTAATGATTGAATTGAATCAGGAGTTGCCAGGGTTCTATTTTCAAGAACCAGCGAAGCAGCTGTATATTGCGAAATCATCACGCCTGAATTAAGACCAGCTTTATTCATCTCATCAACAAGCATTATCGGCAAGCCATTATTGAGGTGCTCATCCATTAAAATGAAAATCCGCCGCTCGGAGATCGCAGATAATTCTGTAATGGCAATGGAAAGAAAGTCCATATTTAATGCTATCGATTCACCATGAAAGTTCCCGCCTGAAATCACATCTTCATCAAAAATTAATGGGTTGTCTGTGGCGGCATTAATTTCTTTTTGAATAATTTCTTTTATCGAATCTAATGTGTCAAGGATGGGACCATGCACTTGAGGGATACACCTGAAAGAATAAGGATCCTGCACCTGGTTTCCATGATCAATTAAAGAGCTGCCATGAATATTTTTTTTGATTTCTCTGGCTATTTTAATTTGCCCTGGCAATCCTCGCGCATTCTGTAATCTGGGGTCAAAAGCAGAACTCCGCCCTTGAATTGCTTCCAATGAGATCGATGCAGCCAAATTGGCGGTATCAAGGCAATGAATGGCATCCCATAAAGTTAATGAAGCCAAAGCTGCAGAAAACGTGGCCCCATTAATTATTGCAAGACCTTCCTTGGCACCAAGTTCGATTCGTTGAATTCCAGCTTTTTGCATAGCCGCTTTACCGGAAAGCAATTCGTTTTTCAACCATGCTTTTCCAGATTCCTGGTCGAGGTCTCTTTTATCCTTGGTAAAAACCAAAGCAAGCTGGGCCAGCATGCACAAATCACCTGAAGAGCCAAGAGATCCTTGTGATTGAACTACTGGAATTAAATCAGCATTCAACATGGAAATCAGGGTTTCGATAATAATCAATCGTACCCCCGAGAAACCTTTGCACAGCGTATTCGCCCTAATTAAAATCGCAGCCCGCACTAGCTCTTTCGAAAATGGCTCGCCAAACCCAATGGCATGACTGAGGATAAGATTACGGTTTAATTTCTGGCTATCCAGAGTCGAAATGGATTTATTAGAAAATATTCCAAACCCAGTATTAATTCCATAAACAGGCTGATTCCCTTGAAGTATTTTTTGAACTTGTTTTGCGGATTTTTCAATTGAAGAAATACACTTCGAATCCAGAATTACTTGTTCGTAGAAACGACTTACCCTGATAACTTCTTCTATTGATAACGTGTTTCCATTAATCTTGGTCATAACTTGAAACCTTTTTTACGGTTCTCTTTTACCACTACGTTTAATCTCCCTCTGTATTTCCCTTTCAGCTATTGAATTGCGCTTATCGTATAATTTTTTGCCTTTGGCGAGGGCAATATTCAATTTGGCTAGACCATCTTTCAGATAAACCTGTACCGGTATCACCGTCAATCCCTTTTTTTGAATTCCTTCCGATAGCTCTTTAATCTCACGTCTGTTTAAGAGCAGTTGTCTATTTCGAATTGGGTCGTGGTTTTCACGGCTGGCAGGATCATAAGGGGAAATATTGGCATTCACCAGCCATGCATTCGATCCATTCAATTGAACATAAGCTTCAGCTATACTGATATGTCCAGCTCTAATTGATTTTATTTCACTACCTTTCAATGCAATTCCAGCTTCATAATGTTCCAGAAGAAAATATTCGAATTTGGCTTTTCGGTTAGTGGCAACAATTTTAATACTCATAAAAATATTCTAACATTGGAAAGTTAAATTTTTTCTTCCAATTAAGTAATGTTCCTCGCCAGCTTTTCAAGATCTTTTCCATTCAACCATTGATTAATCTTGAAATTGTGTTTTTCTGCCCACTTCCGCAAAAGCCTAGACCATTTCACCAAAGCTGCTGTATCGGCTGGATAATGTGATTTTCTAGCACCAACATTATTAATATGTTCATTATTTAATACTTTTTCCCATTCACTGAACGGAACAATATCCGGGGTGATAGAAAATGTTGAGAGAGGGGAAAAGAAGACAGGTTTTCCCTTTGGAAAATCTTTAACCATTGTCTTCAGAAAGCTAAGACTATCATAAGTGTTAAAGATCAACCATAAAGGCAACAATCCAGCTTTGATTGACGCAGTAAGGTCATATTGAGAAAATATTTCCACTAATACTCCACAGGGAGAAATTTGATTCTTCGCAAAGAGCGACACTTGTGCCAAATAGGCCAACTTGGCAAAATGATGAGGATTATCAAATGAAATACGAGTAAAGCGATAACCTTCCTTATAACAAAATTTTTCCAAAGCAACATCTAATCCAGGTGGATTACCCCATTTTGATTCATAACTATGGATTAATTTTCTACCTGGTAACTGCCATTCACTCTCCATTAAATGATTCTTTTTTCTATAATCACTAACTCGCGGGCTACCCTTTATAAACTCGGTATCGGTTAATCCGCTCCACCCTCCTACCTGGAAGTAATTGCGTTCGCCAACGGCATATTGGAGCCATTGGACTTTCCCTTCGAAATATATTATTTCCCCTCCTGGGATGAGATTTCGATGGATAAATTGTTTATATGCTACAGGCAAATAAATCAATTTCAACCGTAAATGATTTACTGTGCGAGTCAACCACTCATCGTGAATTGGATCAAAATGTTGAATGGTGATTAGTTCAGGATAACGATCGGTAATTTTTCTTGCGAGTCGACAGGAACGATCATAATATGTTTGAATTTCACCATACTTCGAACCCTTTTTCAGGGTGAGAACGAAAGTCTGCGGTAAAAATGGAGCATGCAGTGAAACTGATAAATGTCCAGCAGCCCCTCCCATACCTACACCCAAGGTAATTGCAGGATATTTTTTATGAAGGTCTTTATAATCAGACAATCGTTCATTTAGCAGGTCATTTAATTCAAGGTTTTCAACAACCGATTCATCCAAAGCATTAGGTGATTGCACTCGTGGAATTAACCATTGAGCTAAATTTTGTGGAAAGAATCCTACTATTCTCAATAATAAATTTTCAATTGCTGTGAATTCATAATTATCAGAATATTCTAAATTTAGTGCCGAATTTATTGCTTTAGTTAAAATTGGCGAAGAACTTTCCCGGCTTTCATACATTAGATATCCTTATTGCGTTGATATTAAACAGGTAAAATTCCTTTCAAAATTATAACTTTATAAGGTATTTATGACTAAAAGAATCGCATTGGCATTAGGTGGCGGTGGAATGAAAGGATACGCTCATATCGGAGTTCTCCGCCAATTTGAAAGGGAGGGTTTTGAAATTGCTGCCGTAGCAGGAACTAGCATAGGCGGTATTATTGGTTCGCTTTATGCTTGCGGTTATTCTCCAGACGATATTGAAACTTTTATTAAAGAATTAGATCAAAGAACTCTATTCCGACGTGAAAAGGGGGAACAACCTGCTTTATTAGGTTTAGGAGGATTATTAAATCTGTTAAAAAGTAAAATTGGCAATAAAGATTTTACTGAACTACACCTGCCTTTCCTTTGTACCGCAGTAGATATGAATTCAGGATGTGAAATTATCATGGATTCTGGAAAGGTATTCGATGCGGTTCAAGCAACTTCTGCGATGCCTGGTATATTTCCAGCAAAAGTCATAGGAAATCTATACCTAGTTGACGGAGGAATCTTTGACCCTGTGCCCGTGGCTGTTGCCAGATGGTTGGAACCCAATCTCCCCATTGTCGCCGTCTGTCTTTCCCCTGCACAAGAGAATTGGGATAATCTTCCCCATTTACAAATCCCAGGTTATACACCAGTACCTCCTGCGGTAGTAGAAACAGTATTTCAACTTAGATTAGGGCAGGCAATGCGTGTATTTATTGATTCGTTAGATGTAATGACTAATATGGTAGCAGAGTTGCGATTAAAAATTGAAAGGCCAGATTACATCCTACGCCCCTCGATAAAAGAATTTGCTATATTTAATGACGCAAATCCGTTGGAATTAATAAAGCGGGGTGAGAATTCGGTTAAATCAAATCTGCAAGGACTTGAAAGTGTTTTTTCGACCAGACAGCGTCTTACCCGTTGGTTTAAACCATCCCTATCGCCAGGTCATTTATTAAGTGAAATGATTTCGAAAAACTAATTATCTTCCCTGGAATATGGTAAATAAGCCAATCAAAGCTCCGATACTCATGATTATTAGGATAACCAATCCCATGGGAATTGCTCCAGATGTTGACCCGGAGTAGTCCGAATAAGTAGGTATCACAAGCGGTGCTGCCGGTGTAAAAGTGGCTAAACGGGTTGGGATTGGAGTTTGAATAAATTGGGCGGCAAGGGTTGGATCAATCGTTTGCGTGACAGCTGATGTAGGCGTGGGAGGCGGTTCGATAATCTGTAAATCGCCGGGAGTAAGAGAGA